>Ga0129333_10006030_pt1 | contig 11434 bp, 12 predicted proteins | sample CPB6_08_DNA_FD_94474 | JGI IMG/M metagenome (GOLD analysis project Ga0129333, IMG submission 94474) | Freshwater to marine salinity gradient microbial communities from Chesapeake Bay, USA - CPBay_Sum_0.6_0.8_DNA | ecosystem: Environmental > Aquatic > Marine > Coastal | place: USA: Chesapeake...
AGCATTGTATTATAATTCCATAATTTAATGTAAGGAATTGGCACACGAATTTGCGGAATAAAATTATCACGTTCGCAAAGTCCGCCTTCGTGAAATTCTTCAACTTGATTCATAGGGATATCTAATGAACATAGATACCCCTTATCAAGGAAATACATAATCATTTCTTCCCAAGCATCATGCTCTTCTGGAATACTAGGATTGTAGCTATGATTGGCACCAAAGAAAATATGTCTAATATCTTTTCTTGTAACCTTAGACAAATGATTTTCAATTTCCTCAGTTGGGCGCAAGCCAGTAATAAACAGTGTTTTCATTCCGTATGCCGGTGTGTGTTCTACTTCATTGCCTACAAAGTAGATAATGTTATCAGCTTGACCGTCTGTATAATCACGATTCATTTTTTTCTACCTTAGATTGTTCGTATTGCTTAAACAGTCTAGTTACTGGTTCCATTTGTTTAGCAAAATGATCTGGCATATCAACAGTCATCATTTCTAAGTGATAATCGTCGGGCCAGTGACGTAATAGGCTGCTAGCACGTTGTCTAATAATTTTGGGAACTCTAGGAGTCGTATGTGGACTAAGAAGTTCTAAGAGAAACTTTTTAGTTTGAACAAGACTACGATATCTTTCGTCTGGTAATGTCATATATCAAATAATGAATTGTTAAGGACTGGTTTAGTTTCTACTTTATTAACTTTGATATCAGAAAAGTCAGGAGCTGGCGGCAATCCAAATTCGTCTGCTTTAGTGTGAGAATTTTTAGTTTTTTTACCAGTAGCACCTCTAGTACCAATGATACTCATCCAATATCTGTCAAATTCTTCAACAATTGCTTCCGCTGTTCCTTTATCGCTAGTTGAAAAAATAGCTTCTATAATATCCTTATAATACACTCTATCAAATTGTTCGTCAACTAGCATGTCTGGAATTTTACCCAAATCGTATTGTCGATTGGCTTCCTGAACAGCATTAATATGACTCCAAACATTATGACCCATTTGAATAGCATAGCTAAAACTATCCCAACTAGTCTTACCTTCTTTACCTATTTTATTTAGGTCGCCCGGCTTGTAGATACAAATATCTTTTATTCCGACTTGATCGATTATGGGACTTGATTCGAAATTTTGGAAGATTCCGTCTTGGATGACAGCGTTTTTGAACAGTCTTGTATCTGTGGCGTATTTTTTGTCATCAGCAGACGGCACCATCCTGTAGACCCATTTAGTTCTGTCTTCTGTTTCGGTTTGGATATAGATCTGTCCGTTTGCTGTTGCCAAAAACGGTGAGGCGCAGTCAAAAGATATGGTAAAGTTTTCATTGTGATATTTCCTTACAGCACGTTGAATGTCAGTTAAAAGTACAGCCCACTCTAATTTTGATGTTCCTAGAAAGTGCATCCAATCTTGTTTGCCCTTTTCTAATAACCCATCAAACCTTAATGCCACTAAACGCTTTAGCGTCAAGTGAATGTCACACATATTTTGGCCGCCCATTGCCCAACCATTGAAATGTCTGTCTGGATATTTGGCAGGGTCGCAGTAGTGCTTCATACGTTGATACCAATCTTCGGCATCCTTATGATTTTCACCTTGTAACACATTTAAAAATTTACAGTTACCGTTTCTGTTATTGATAAACCAGTCGTTATTAATGTAAGTGCCTTGAACAGCTTCTGCATAGGTAGTAATACCTGTGGCTTTCTGACCAGCAGGGCTACGAGCTACCCAAGCCGGAATATCTAAACACATTCCGTAGTCCATAAGTGCATCCATCCACTTAAGAACCTGTTCACGTTTTTTCTGTGCTTTAGGACAACTAGGATTTTTCCAATCACCTTCCCATACACCCTTACCAATCTGGAATCCGCCGCTATCGCCTAGTACCCAGCTGGTCTTTCTATTACGATTGCGAAACATATCTTCGCCTTCGTCTTGCTTGTTAAGATCTAAGTTAGCATGTCCAGCTGAATATAAGCACCAATTGTAGTAAAAGGCACCTTTATCTGGCTCTAAATAATTAAGGCTTTCTACTCCGTTAATAAAACTGTTAGGAAGCCTAGCAGGATCGACATAATTTCCATAACGCTGTTTACCTATGAATGTAGCATAGAAACCAGAAGTAGCTGGTAGAAAAACTGCGTAGTCTTTCTGAGTTGAGGTTAAATCTCTATTCATTTAATTTCTAACTTATCTAATACACTGCTAGCATTACAGGTAATAGAACCTGGCGGCCAGTTGGGAGTGCCAGTATGCGGTTGTACGCTTGGCATTGGACTTCCCGAAGTGCCAGGAGTTACTGTTCCTGGAGTAATTACGTATGGAGTATTAATATAAGGTCCAGTAGGAATTGGCACATTAGGACTTCCTACAGCCCCTCTATTTTCCAAAGTGCCAATTCTTCTATTCAAGTGTTGAATATCTTCAACCAGTCTACGTAAAGGACCTTGCCTCATGCCACGGCCTTGATCACTGTTTACAATAGCACTAATTAGTAACAAATTTTTAAATGCTTTTTTTACAGCAGGGTTGTCCGATGTCATAGCAGTATCAAACAAATCTACAAATGTTTCTAGATCAAAATCGGCTTGATCTTTCTGTCTCATCTCATTCATAATTATTTTCCTGTCAAGTTTTGCGCTAATACCATACAACTTATCCAAACCCAGATAGTATTAAACCCTACTAATGTTGGAAGAAGTTTTTTATTACTAGCCCATATCAGCGTAAGGCTAGTAAGCAATGTTAAAAAGAATAACCACCAAATTTGTATACCAAATATCAATCCTGGAACAATAATTATAGCCTTAGCAGCCCAGCTTAAGAATTCGACAATGTTATAGTCAGTCCAGTATTCTCGAGTGAACCACATTCTGTAGCATTCTTTTATTTTATTCCATTTAGAATGTGCGTAAACTATTCCTATCAGAATAACAAATGCTACGTTAGCATAAATTATTTGCTCAATGGTCATGCTTATTTGCTTTGCGCTGGTAATATATAATTGTATTCTGCTAATCCGCTGTTAACAGTAATCATCATTGCTCCAGCATCGGCAATTTTCATAGTTTTGTCACCATCTAAACTAAGGATACTCATAACTTGAGAAACAGGCCATGCCCAGCTCTGTTTGAGTTTAGTTTTAACACCCGGTTCAAAAACAAAACTACCTGCATGTGTACTGGCATCACCAAAGAAGAAAACTAAATTTCCACCTTCAGTTTTGACTTGGAATACTGTTTCTTCAGAATGTGCTTGTGCCTGTAATTTCAAACGTTGAACAGCAGTTAGACTAGGTTCAAACTCAATATCCCAAGTAGCACCTTTAAACTTAACAGTCTTTAATTTTTCATTAATAATTTCTGCGTTCATAAAACGATAATCGTTTACAAAGTCGCCTGATTGATTTTCAAAGTGTAAGCTAACAGGTACAGTTTTACCATTACGGTCTGCCTGAATAACTTCGATAGTTGCGTTTTCTTTGTATTCTGGATTCTTAAGATGTAGATTAAGTTTATCCAAGTTAGGCATACCAAAAATGCCTTCAAATTCACCTATCGGGGAATTAGTTTTTCCAGTAAGAATTACTGAACGATCTTCAGCCATAGATTCAATTGTAGTAGAATCCACTTCACCTGTGATCTTAACCAAAGGCAGAATGCCTAGGCTGTGTGTATGTGCTACGATATCTGTTAAAATGTCTTTCATATATTCATCCTTTAATGTTAATTATAAGACTATTTAGGTCTAATGTCAAACAATTTGTTAAATTATTTCTTCAAATTGTAGTTATCCATGCTTTGCCAAAATTTCTTCTCCGAGCAAAATAAATTTGTTCGCAATATTCTTTAATAGTCATGGTTTTATTTTCTGGGAAATCGAATTGATAAGTTACAGGACTGTTCAATTCTTTGTCGTTTTGTAGATAAGATAAAAAATTAAAATCAAATTTAAGTATTTTAGGATATTGATTTATCTTACTATGAACGACCAAATAATTTCTTTGAAATTCTAGTAATTGAGTTGTTAACGATTCGTCTAACTGAAAATTTTGTCTAATAAATTTTTCGACTACAGAAAACACATGCTCAAAATTATTTTCATTATGTAGATTAATAATTGTACTATGAATTAAATTCCATCCATGAATTTCTATTCCTTGAATTGGTACGTGATCGATCTTTCCATCTAGTGCCCAATTTGTATAGTGATGTGTTATTCTAGAAATCTCTTTAGAGAATAAACTATCTTGAGAAATATGATGATACAGTTTATCGTAAAACTCTCTATATTCTATTTTTGAATATTTGTACAAAAATCTGCTTAGAAAATTTGTAATTCCATTTATATGGAAAGTGTTCATTAACCAACTAAAAAGCTGTGCCTCTAACATTTTATGACGAGGTAAATCTCTAGTAGACATCACAACTTCTACACCCTCTCTTATTTCATTTTCACTATATGTGCCAACTATATAATCATAAACTACTCGACCTTCTAATTTGTAAAGTTTTTTCTGTAACAAATTCATTTCAGCATTTTCTAATAGCTGTGCCTGATATACTGTAATGCCGGTATGATTTCCTGCTTTATAAAGTTTGTAAAAATTTTCCTTCCAAGAATCTACTGTTTGACCCGGAAGTCCTAAAATTAATTCTGTGAATAAAGGTATATTGTTTTCTTCACACAGCTCGAACACTTCCTCTACTTTATTCATTTCAAGATTTTTTCTTTTAATGATTTCAAGAGTTTCGTCGTCAAGAGTCTGTAGACTTAAATTTAATCCAATTTTGCTACCGCCTTCATAGATTAATTTTTTAACTATGTCTATAACTTCACGTTTTTGATTCTTGGCCCAACTAATAGTATACGCTTTAGGATTACTGTAAGTTTTTTGAACCTCAATAAGTTTATCAGCAATAAGGCTGTCTCTCTCTGGAAATATACCAAAGTTGGCATCAGTAATGCTAACAAAGTCGCATTTATTTTTACCTATCCATTCGAGCTCAGCATATACCCTTTCGAGATTAAAGTTTTTTATTTTATTATAAGTTAAACTTCCCCAATCACAAAAAGTACAGGCATATGGACAACCTCTATTAGTTTCTAATGTAGCATTCCAAGTTATCTCTGGATATTGTTTTATTAGATCATCAAACAGTCCTGTTAGATATGGGCTAGGAATAGTGTCTAACTCGCTAATTCTTTCAGGTTCCCCTGTGTCTATGGCATTGCCATTGTCATTAATTAGTAGACCTTTTATAGAAGGCCATTTGTCTCTAGGAGTATCTAAGACATTTTTAAAAGTTATTTCGCCTTCTTTTTTAATACAAACATCTATATACGGAAATCTTTTAAAAAAGTTTTTGTCTTCAACTGGAGGTTCTGGTCCGCCAAAAATAATTAACTTGTCGGGATACGTTTCTTTAATTTTTTTAGCTAATTCGTTGTTATAGTTTTTGTTCCAAATGTAAGTACTAAATCCTACGATGTCACTATCTTTAAGAGATTCAATAGCAGAACTAAAGTCATCTCTACGCCAAATAAATACACCCAATTTGTACTGTTGTTTAATTGATTCAAATTGATAAACATAGCTCCAAAGGATACTTGCTGTATATGGAAGATAATAGGCGTTATATTCTTTAGGACCTTGTTGAAAATTAGGATTAACAAAACTTACTTTTTTCATTTAAAATTCAAACAATTTATTAAATGTGTTTGTCTGTTCAGTAGACCTAATATCCCAATTAAGAACACCAATTAAGTTTTCTAACTTGTTGTCAATAATAGTACTTTCCATTTCTTCATGGTCGAACGGCAAATCTTTGAACCATTTAGGTAACCGCAATTCGTCGACTGGATACGCCACTGATGTAAAGCCCAAAGGATTATCTTTGAGTTTACAGACGATCACTTTAGCGCCATCAGTGATCCCCATGGAATACTTGTCGTCATACATACGCTTTAAAGTATTCCAATTGATTGAAGCTCGAACGTGTCCTGGCATATTAGCCTTTCCTTGACGTTCTTCTTTCTTTTGATATTCGGTGATGTTGTTAGCACGTTTAGGGCTACCTTTTTCCCAACCTGGTCTTGCCTTAAATTCAGTTCTAAATTCGGTAATCATATCTAGAACTTCGTCTTCGGCCGCACCAGATAATACACGTTCTAGAACGCTACTTAGGAAGTCTTGGATGAATTCTGGAGTATCTGAACGTTTAAGATCAAGACCCATGGCTTTAATTTTACCTGGCTTGCCGTCTACATCTTGTCGCTTGCCTTCTTTATCATAATAAAGTACAGCATAGCGTTTTTTAGTAATGAATAAACTTTTACTTCCAACAATTTCTCTACCTGCTTTAATTACATCGCCTCTTGTTTTAGGGCAATGAAACGCATCTAACATAAATTGTGGGAATGTAGTGTTTACTTCTGAAGCAATTTGATCGTAAAGTTGTATAACTGTTTCCTTAGTCCAAGGAATAGCACCTTTTTCTATGTCCTTTTGAAGAATTTTGTAAGCGGAAAAATAACAACTATCTGTGTCTCCATAGATAATGGATTTACCTACGTGATTATATTCTCCAGTAATAATTTCATTTACTTTTGATGCCATGTGTTTAGCGATTTGACGACCAGTTAGTGTGGTACTTTGACCAATACGCTTATCAAAGAAACGACAACCGGGGTTAAGAATAGCACCATATAAGCTATTAAGATTAATCTTCTTAACCAACTGACGTTTATCCCAGTATTCTTCTTCAATCTTATTCCCTGCGGCAATTGATTCTTTTAGTTTGGCTTGCATTTCCTTACGCTCAGCATACCAACGCTTGAGCAATCCGGGAATAATACCTTCTTTTTCGTAAGTGAATATAGTTCCGTTGGCACTGAGCATAAACGATTGGCCGCTATCGAAGATTAATTTATATACTTCGGCAGCACTTAATACATCGCTTTCGCCGCCTTCCCAATCAATAATAATTTCTGTACCAATTTCTTTACGTATTACAGATTCGTATTCGTCAGTGCCGAATTTACCTTCCCAGCTGGCAGCAAAACTTTTACCTTTGGCCATGGCTTCTTCAATAGCAGCTTCTGTTGACACAGGACGTAGTTGACCTACAATAGTTTCTGGACCCATGTTTAACGCACGAATTGCCGAAGGGTAAAGACTGTTAATGTCTAATGATCCTACCCAGTCTTGAATACCTTCTTTGGGATATGCTACATACGCACCAGCCGCCGCAGTATTTTCGTCTTCATCTCTTTTAGGACGATTAGGTACTTGAAATCCTCTTCGATGAGCTTCATTAATAATGGCTTGCTCTGTAACAGCTACCGCACCCATAGTAGTTTGTAGTAACACAGTACATTCATGAGCCAGTTTATTGCTCAGATCCAAGAACTTGAGCTTTTGGTCCAATTTGTTGAGTAGCGCACAGTCTTGTCTGTTATATTCGATGAACTTTCTATAGTCGTTGTTGTATAATTGGTCCAGTGTGCCTTCGTAGACTGTTTTTCTTTCTCCGACTTCCATTTCACCGATGGCATCCAATCGATAGGTGTGTCTTTCTTCATAGGTGTACTTTCTATATAATTCGAGACTGTCTAAGTGAACACGACCAACAAGGTCATATGTTGTTGCTGTTTTACCAAATTTTTCATATTCTCTTTTCTTGGGATATTGATCCCAAAGACAAAACCGTCTAGTATCGTCTTTACTAAGAACTTTTGTAACACGATTTACTGTGTAAGGAATATCATAACCTTCTGAGTTCCAACCGCTGAGTACATCAGCATCTTGAATTAGATTCAAGAAGGTATCTAGCATGTCAGCTTCATTGTCGAAGATATGTGTATTAGGAAAATCTTTGACTAGTTCTTCTGCTTCTTTTACAGTTAGTCCTTTAGGTGGAACGGATAGACATACCAATGTGTCTATCCATTGAAGATGAACTGCAATAGCAGTGATTGGCATAAAAGCATCTTCCGGACTTGCGTATCCTCGTTCGGGATCAAAGTCCACCTCAATGTCAAAAAAGGCCACATTGAGTTTTGGTGCTTCTTGATTTAGATAGTTTTCACTAAGACAAACAAAGACAGGATTGATATCTGCTTCGTATAGTTTTTTGTTATTATGTATCGCAAGTTCTTTGCGGAAGTCTTTGGTATTTTTACATACAATACGACTTAACGATTCTCCATAAATGCTTTGGAATTTACCTTTAGCATCTGGATAGTAGAATGTATATTTTACCGGGAATTCTTTGAATATACGATTGCCGTCTTTATCTCGTTCTACAACTTTGATAATATCAGCATCTCGTTGAAAGAGAGCATCTACGTACAAATTATTTTCTCCTATGTCTTTTTCGGCAGACAAATACCACAACGATCATTTATGGCTGATCTAACCTTACTCTTATATACTTATCAATCTAACAAGGGCAACACTATCTATACCGACTAGTAGTAAATAATTAGCTACCATACCGGTGCTTCGCCGAGTCCATGCCGCCCAGCAAAATATAGCACATTGGGTAATAAACAAAGGATAAAGTATTAAGAATGGCGGTGTTGGTACAGTAAGAGCCATTGTAATTGAACAAGCTATGCTCATTGCCCAAGCTGAAATTTCTAGTACAAATCTCAATGGCCATTCTTTAAAATCACCTTTTGCCCATGTATATATGTTCGAAATAGTGTTTGTTATTTGATCCATTTAATCCTTGGGCAGTTTATTAGTAACGCCCAAAATCATTTCAATTTCGTTCCAATCATTTTCGTGATCTTTCCAATTATCTTTATGAGCAATAGTGATTGCTTTATTGATAATTGAAGGTTTGATTTCCAATTCTTCTGCTACAGCTTTGACAGTTTCTTTTAGACCTTCTTTAAGATCTTCAATTTCACGTAAAACGGTTGAGCCTTCGTTGATTAATCGTTCTAATTTGGCTTTTTCTTCGGGTCCATACATGCGAGTTGACATTGACTCTCCTTAATTGTGAATGTATAATTGTAATATACTTAGCTACTTAAGGTCAAGTGTTATGAAAAAATTAGTTGCTGTTTTAACAATTTTGGCATTTACCAAGGCCAGTGCTTATACTGGAACATGGAATGATCCATTACGTCCATTTGATGCTACAAAAAATCATTGGAAAGAAGTTAAGATCGAATGGATTGTTGTAGATAATGTTCAAAGAGAGTGTAATAAAGAAAACACTAGAATGGGATTTGCGCCAATAGGTCCAGCTACTGCCTGTGCTTTTTGGTCAGGACAAACTTGTAAAATTATCACTAGTAAGACTCCTACCATGCACGAATTAGGACATGAAGTAAGACATTGCTTTCAAGGAGCATGGCATTAAAAAACCGCCCTAGGGCGGTTTTTGTTTTAATATCTAAGTAGCCTTATCATTTCTTCTAGTTCACCAGGAACTTCTTTAGCTTTACCTAGTTTTGCTCTAAGTGCATTATATTGACCCATTAGTTCAATAGCCAGTGGTTCTTGTGATTGAGCGAACTCTCTAGCTAGAGCATCTAGTTCGTCTAATTCAGAACTTCCGGCTGGTTCTGGTGCTGCTGGTGCTGGTGCTGGTGCTGGTGCTGGTGCTGCTGGTGCTGGTGGATTAGCCGAACTTCCTGGTGCTGGCCCCGGTGTGGGTTCACTTTTGCCGCTGCCCATTACTGCGGCTGTACCGGCAACTCCTAATGCGGCGCTGCCAGCGGCAACTTTTCCGGGATTGCGAGCAATCGCTGCTCCTGTTCGTTGAGGCAAATTTTTACCACTAGGTAAATTAGTTGATCTAGGATTGCTAATGCCGGTTCTAAATGCTTTAAATGCACCCATTCGTTCGTTTACTGCTAGTTCGTCTAAGGTATTCCTTAATGCTGCCATCATTTCTGCGTTTGTCATTTTTAATTCTCCGTTTCGATTAAAGTTTTAGTGCCTTAATGACAGCTAATATTTGATCATCTCTTAATAACGATTCAGCTGCAGGATTATCGGCAATATTACCGCCTCCGGGAACAGCTTTACCTGGTAATGGAGTAGTAGCGGGAGGATTAGCACTTGATCCGGCTGCTGGGAAAAGCTTTGCTCTAGTCTGTGGACCTACTACACCATCAACTTGTAATCCATTATCCTTTTGAAATTTTTCAACTGCGGCCTTTGTCTCTGGACCAAATTTACCATCTTTAGCAATTTTTAATGCTGCTTGAACTTTTTCAACTTCGGGACCTTGACTTCCAACTTTGAGTAATGCTCCGCTTGCTGCACCTGCTGCTGCTAGAGTAGCTGAACCACCTGCTGTTGGAGTAGTTGAACCACCTGCTTTACCACCGTCTAGCTTGTCTCCTGCTTTTACTTTGTCCAGTAATTCTTGGAAACGTTTTAGTTTAGCTGGATCTAATTTTGATACAGGTGGGTTAGCCGAACTGCCGGGAGTTGGTTGTTTAATTTTGTCAGGCCCAGCGGCTGCTGCCGCATTTGCCGCCATAGCCTTGCCCATTTCGGCGTCGTCTAAATCTGCCTGGTTAGGATCCATTTTTTGTACTGCTGCTGTAGGCGTTGGTACCGGTGTTGCCACTGCTACCGGAGCCGCTGCTGGTGTTGCTGCTGGTGTTGCTGGCGGGTTAGCAGCACTTCCTGCGGCAGGTGTTTGACCTAGCGTTGCTAAACCTTTGGGATCAACTGCGGCAACTTGTGTAGTACCGAATAGAGTTTTTTGATCAACTGGTACAATGGTTAATCCAGCTGCTTTGACTAAATCTTGAAATTCTTTTTGTTGACCTTTTTGCATCCAACTATAAGGTGTTTGACGAGGATTTACAGTTCCACCTTCGCCACCTTCTTCACCGTAATAGATGATGCCTGTTTTAGGATCAATAGCATTTTGTAATCGCTCAACACCTTGACCATTTGGTTTTAACATGGCTTGAATCTGTTTAACAGCCGCTGCCTTAGCATCGTCTGCTTTAAATTTATCGTATTGTGCTCTAGCTGGATCAGCAGGAGCTTCATCTAATCCAAATTCTTTTAAAAGCTCATTGGCAATATTACTCTGAAATGTAATGCCTTCGTCCTTTTTCTTGCTTTCTTTTTCAGCTTCTTTATCTGCTTTGCGACTTTGATGACCTTGTACTTGTGTAGCAGGGTGTTTTTTGCCACTCTTATCTGTCCAAGATGTTTCTTTTTTCTTTGCAGGCATACGATCTTCAGCTTCGGTTAGAACCTGTTTCTTTTCAAGAACGTCTAACTTTGTAATTAGTGCTTTAAAATCCATTTCAGTATCCTTAAAATCTTATAGTATATTTATCAGTGCTCACTTTGTAGCAAGGGTAGCGAATCCTACTAGCTGGCAGCAGCCGCCCGACGCCTTAGATTACCGATGAACGGTAACGGTCCTAAGGAGTATCTA
>Ga0129333_10006031_pt1 | contig 11434 bp, 9 predicted proteins | sample CPB6_08_DNA_FD_94474 | JGI IMG/M metagenome (GOLD analysis project Ga0129333, IMG submission 94474) | Freshwater to marine salinity gradient microbial communities from Chesapeake Bay, USA - CPBay_Sum_0.6_0.8_DNA | ecosystem: Environmental > Aquatic > Marine > Coastal | place: USA: Chesapeake Bay...
ACGCCGCTCGACGAGGGTTGAACGGGATCCCGATCACTCTGGGCGGCGGAACCCTCGACCGCGCCGGTCGCTCCGGCACCGTCGGTCATCGGCAGCACGGACTCCACCGCGGGAGCCGCCGGACGGAACATCCACCAGCCGACCGCCACCACCGCCAGTGCCGTGACTGCACCGGCGATCACCCGCCGTGGACCCGTCCAGCGAACCCAGTCGACGAGGCGCTCCCACATCTCGGACACGCGACGCGACGAATCGTTCGGGGGCGATGGTCGCGGGACCTGCGCTGACATGCGGACACCTCGGAGAACGAGCCGGAGCGCGTGCTCGCGGCGGTTGTGGAGGGCACGAATGCCGGGTCAGTGGACGGGAACGTCGCGCCACTGCGACGCGAGCGCGGCGCGACGAGCCGACTCGGTCGCCACCTCGCGCTCGACACGTTCGTCGTCCCACCCGAGCAAGGGTGCGGCGATCGAGGCGACCGTGCGCAGGATGTCGACGTCGAGCGCCCGCAACGTGCCGACCACCAGGCGCCGATCGACGATGTCGGACAATGTGCGCGCGGCCTCGTCGACCACGGCGACCACCACCTGGGCCGCCACGTCTCCGCCCTCAACGATCGGACGCGCGAGTGTGGGATCGGCCTCCACGAGTTCGGCGATGCGTTCGGCCCCGGTGCCGTGCAGTCGCGCCACCAGCTCGGCCGACCGGGGATCGAGACCCGCCTCCACCAAACGCGCACCCGAATCCATCAGGAACGGCTCGGCGTCCTCGGCCCAAGCGAAAGCCCCCCAGGCCGGCAGCTGGCGCGAGTCGTGATCGCGTCGCGGACGGTCACCCAACTCGTTCTCGAAGAGCGCGTCCACCATCTCCTCGGCCGTCGCCCGAGCGGTGGTCCACTTGCCACCGCCGATCGACCAGAGATTGCGGATGCCGCGGTCGACGTGGTGGTACAACTCGTGACGACGGCTCGCGGTGTAGGTGGATTCGGATGCCGGACCATCACCGTCGACGGTCGCGTCGTCGTCGGCCGACTCGTCGAGCCGAATCAACGGACGAACACCGACGGTCGTCAGTTCGACGTCGTCGAATGTGAGCGGCCGCTCGACATCGGACATCGTCGAGTTCACGGTCTCCAGGATCGAACGCACGTCGTCACGGTCGGCCACGACGGCCGCCTCGTCGCCCTCGATCGGCGTGTCGGTGGGTCCGATGAACGACTTGCCCATCCACGGCGACACGATGACGTGTCGACCCGACTTGGCCCGGGCGAACACCGCGTCGGTCACTCGCCCACCGCCGAGCGGACGAGTGAGCACGTGCACACCTTTCGACCGGGCGACGGCGACACCGGTCGCTCGTCCGAGCGGCTCGAGCATCTTGTCGATCCACGGACCGGCGGCGTTCACCACGACATCGGCGCGTATCTCGTGTCGCCCGCCGTCGAGCAGGTCGACGGCACGGAGTCCGGTGACCACCAGATCCTCGCCCCTGATCTCGGACACGAATCCCTCGGCGCCCACGTGGTTCACCAGCACCGCACCGGCCGCCGCGGCCGACTGTGCGTACGCCAACAGCAAGCGTTCGGGGTGCAGGTTCAACGTGTCGTGATACGCGAAACCACCCTGCAGATCGGTGGCGTCGAGCCATGGCACGGCGGCCAGCAACTCACCCTTCGACAGCCACTTCGGATGCGGGATGCGCAGACCCTCCGGTGCGTCTCGGTTGCGGTCGAAGGCCAACAAGTCGTACAGCAGCACACCGGCGCCCAGCAACGGCGTGCGCGGCTTGCTCCAGCGCCAACCCGGCATGATGAATCGCGTCTGCTCGACGAGATGCGGGGCACCGAGCGCGAGGATGCGCCGCTCGCGCAGGCTCTCGCGCACCACACCGACGTCGTACTGCTCGAGGTAACGGATGCCACCGTGGATGTACTTGGTGGTTGCCGAACTGGTTCCCGAGCCGAAATCGTTGCGTTCGATGAGCACCGTGCGCAGACCGCGCAACGCGGCCTCGCGAGCCACGCTCACTCCCGTGATTCCACCGCCGATCACGGCGACGTCGAACTGCTCGCCCAGTCGCTCGACCGGACGGGAGAGAACCGGATTCACCGTCGATCGACCACCAGTCGCTCGTCGGAGGGATCGACCGAATCGAAGGTGTGGACCACCGGATGGTCACCCACCGGGTCGTCGAAGTACTGGTCACCCTCGCGCCTCACCCCGATGGTCCGCCAGCCGGCCTCGGCGGCCGCATCGAGTTCGGCGCCAAGATCGGACAGGAACAACACGTCGATCGGCTCCGCTCCCAATGTCGCGGCGATCTTTCGGTAACTGTCGGCCTCGCGTTTCGGACCGGTGTTCTCGGTGTCGAAGTGGTGCGAGAACAACGACAGGATGTCGCCCTCCGGGGTGTTGCCGAACCACGCCAGTTGCGCCGACACCGACCCCGACGAAAAAATCGACAAATCGAGACCGGACGCTCTCCATCGCCGCATCGCCGGAATCGCGTCGTCGAAGAAGTGCGAGGTCAGATCACCCGCGGCGAATCCCTCGGCCCAGATCCACCCCTGGAAAGCCTTCAGCGGTGTCACCTTCTCGTCGCCGTCCAACCAGTGGTTCAGCCACCAGACCACCCGGTCGAGGTCGGCCGAGGGTTCGCCGGCGAGTGCGCGAACCGAGTCGAGCTGAGCCGCCACCTCGGCGCGATCGTGGTGCCGTTCGATCCAGCTTCCGAAGCGGGCCCGGGAGTAGGGATACAACGTCTGATGCACGAAACCGGTCGAGGAGGTGGTGCCCTCGATGTCGATGACGACGTGGGTGATCAACGGCCGGCCCCGACGAGGTCGTCGTAGGTCGCGAACGACGACGCGATCCCGTCGCCGGTGAAACGTCCCACCCAACCCTCGGGCACCGCGAAGAAACGGATCGCGGTGAAACGCGGACGGGTTCCCATGTCGAACCAGTGGCGGGTGTCCTTCGGAACGAAGATGTAGTCACCGGCTTCGCACATCACGACGTGCACCTTGCCGGCGACGCGCAGATAGAAGGCGCCGCTGCCCTCCACGAAGAAGCGCACCTCGTCATCATCGTGGGTGTGCTCGGCGAGGAACTTGCCCCGCGCCTCGGTGGCCCGGGCGACGAAGGCCTCGTCGTCGGGATCGCCCGCCATGCGCACGACGTCGACCGTTCCGTAGCCCTGAGCCTTGATTCGATCGACCGACGGTGCGTAGGCGGCCAGCACCGCTTCCTGGTCGGCATCGACCTCCAGCGAACGGTCGGCGGTCCAGCGCTCGAACACCACGCCGATCGGAGCGAGAACAGCCGCGATGGCGGCGAAGTCGTCGGTGTCGACGAGAGTGACGGAGGGATCGCCGTCGGGCATCACGATGAGTCGGCTCATGACGGCGATGCTAGATGGACGTTCGCAACGGAGCCATGGCATCGAACACCGACCGCAACGACGACGACAGGATCGATCGCCGCGTGAGCTGCACCCGCCGATAGGCCGCCACGGCTTCGGGGTTCGGAACCGATCGCTCGCCACCGGAGACCCACGAGGTCACGGTGGCCGCGAGATCCTCCGTGGCGCCCACTCCGTTGGCCGCGAGCGCGGCGTTGGCGAGGATCGCCCCGTCCTGTCGCGCCGGAATGGTCCACGCGACGTCGTTCACGTCGGCCTTGATCTGGTTCCAAATCGCCGAGCGCGCACCACCACCGACCGCGAGCACCTGATCGAGCCGAATGCCGTTCGTGGCAAAGACGTCGAGGAAGTCCGCGTACTCGAAAGCAATCGCCTCGAGCATCGAGCGCCACAATGTGGCCACGTTGGTTCCGGCCGTCATTCCGAGCCAGGTGCCGGCCGCGTTCGGATTGTCGGGGTTGCCGCCCGACAGGTACGGGGTGAACAGCACACCGTCGCTGCCGGGTGCCACGTCGGCCGCACGGACGTCGAGTTGGCGATACAAGTCGTCGTCACCGGGTCGGCCGAGGATCTCGTCGCGCAGCCAACGCAACGACAAGCCGCCGGCCTTCACGTATCCCCAGTAGAGCGCCTGCCCCGGCAGCGTTCCGAGCGAGTACAGCATTCCCGGAACCTTGGTGATGGCCGGAACCGGCCCCGGCACCGACACCGTGAGAATGCTGGCGGTGCCCGCCACGTCGGTGGCCATGCCCGATGCCACGAGACCGGCCGACAGGTTGCTCTGCATCACGTCACCGGCACCGGCCACCACCAGCGTTCCGAACGGAAGACCGGTGCGTTCGGCGGCTTCGCGCGAGACGGCTCCGACGACTTCGTTCGCGCGCACGATGCGCGGAGCGTGCTCCACCGGAATGCGCAACGACTCCAACTGGCGTTCGCTCACGCCACCGGTCGAGGCGTTCCAGCCGATGATCCAACCGCTCAGATGCGACGGGTCGCTGAAGGCGTCGCCGGCCCTCATTCCGCACAGCCGTCCGGCCACCCACGGTGCGAGCGAGAGGATCTTGCGGATGCGCGCGTGCACCTCGGGCTCGTTGCGCCGCACCCATTCGTAGGTGGTGGCCATCACGTAGGTGTCGAGGCTCGCGTTGGCCGATTCGGTCTCCCACAACGGCTCGACGTCGTTGCGTAGCCACGCCAGTTCGTCCTGAGCCCTCGTATCGAGGAACGGAATGAGTGGTCGCACCGGATTCCAGTCGTCGTCGACGAACACCGGTCCGCACAGGATTCCCGACAGCGACAGTGCCGCGACGCGCGACGAATCGACACCCCGAAGTGCCTCGCCGATGGCCGACACGACGGCACGCTCGATCTGCGCCGGATCCATCTCCACCCAACCGGGGCGGAGATGATCGAAGAGGTGCTCGGCGTAACCGCTTCCGAGCAGACGTCCGTCGAGCGAGTAGACGCCGGCCTTCGAGCCCTGCGTACCGACGTCGACTCCGACGTACAGCCGATCGTCCGCCATCGCCCCTCCCCGTCTCGTGCCGGAAGTGAATCCCGACCAATTTGGTTCAGATTCTCGCCGGGAGCGGGCAGAATCTCCAACCGTGTCGACTTCTCTCGCTCCGGACTCCTCGCTTCCGGGGCTCTCGAACATCCCCCCGGTGCTTCGGGTGCGCGGACTCACCAAGTCGTACGGCGGGGTGACCGTGCTCGATCACGTCGATCTCGAACTGGGAGCCGGTGAGGTGCGGGCGCTGCTGGGAGAGAACGGTGCGGGCAAATCGACCCTCATCAAGATCCTCGCCGGAGTCGTCCGTCGCGACTCGGGCTCGGTCCACCTCGACGGAGCCGAGATCGTGATCGACAACGCCCACGACGCTCGTCGTCTCGGAATCGCGACCCTGCACCAGGAAACCGCGATCGTTCCCGGTCTCTCGGTGGCCGAGAACATCCTCCTGGGTCACGACCAGCACGCCGACGGAAAGGTGCGCACTTCCACTCTCGGTGTCGTTCGCTGGAGGGAACTCCGTCGACGGGCCCGGGAGCTGTTGGCCGAACTCGGCCAGGAGCTCGACGTCGACATGGACGCGTCGCGCCTCACGCCGGTGGGCAAAACGATGACCGCGATCGCCCGCGCGTTGTCCCAGGAAGCGCGAGTGCTCGTTCTCGACGAGCCCACGGCCGCTCTCACCGATCAAGAAACCAATCAATTGTTCGCCGCGATGGATCGGCTCCGCGCGCGCGGAGTCGCGATCCTGTACGTGTCGCACCGGCTCGAGGAGGTCGTCCGGGTCTGCTCCACCTACACGGTCCTTCGCAACGGCTCGCGGGTCGCCGAGGGGAATCTGGTCGACACCGACGTCCCGTCGATCATCACCGCCATGGCCGGACGACCCGTGGAGGCCATCTTCCCGCCGAGATCGGGAGAACTCGGCGACGTGGTGCTGGAGGTGCGCGGACTCACGGGGCGCCGTACCACCGAAGTCGATCTCGATCTGCGAGCCGGCGAAGTCGTGGGCATCGCCGGCCTCGCCGGCTCGGGTCGTAGCGAGATCGTCCGCATGATCGCCGGCGCCCAACGTCGCCGCTCGGGAACCGTTCGAGTGGCCACGGCCTCGGGACTGGAGTCATTGCCGATGACGAGCGACGTGGCGCGGCGTCAGCGACTCGGCGTGGCGTTGGTTCCGCAAGAGAGACGCGCCGACGGCGTCATTCCCGACTCGATCGAACAGAACATCAACCTGGCCACCCTGCGACGGCACACCCGCGCCCGCTGGGTGACGAGCCGCTCACGACTGGAGCGTCACGCTCGGGTTCTGCACGAGCGACTCGACATTCGCTCACGTGGTCTCGGTCAGCAAGTACTCACCTTGTCCGGAGGCAACCAACAAAAGGTCGTGCTCGCCCGCTTCTGGGCCCTCGCCCCGCGCGTCCTGCTGCTCGACGAACCCACTCGGGGTGTCGACGTCGGCACCAAGAGCGAGATCTACTCACTGGTGCGAGCCCGAGCCGCCGAAGGAACCGGAGTCGTCGTGGTGAGTTCGGAGCTCCCGGAGTTGATCGGCCTCTGCGATCGCATCGTCGTGATGCACGAGGGTCGCGCCCTGGCCATCTTCGACGCCGATGGTGTCACCGAGGACGAACTGTTGCGCGCGTGCTACGGAAGGAACCCCCAATGAGCGAAACCACCACCATCAGGACGGCCCGATTCGACTCGGAGCGCCTGCGACCCTTCCTTGGCCCCTCGGCTCTCGTGGTGATGGTGGGCTTCTTCGGTGCGCTGTACCCCGACACGTTCCTCACCAAGAGCAACCTCGTCGACAACATTCTCCAGCAGGTCACCGCGCTGGCGATCGTCGCGAGCGTTCAGACGGTGGTGATGGTGGTCGGCGAGTTCGACCTGTCGGTCGGCGGACTCGCCGCACTGGCCACCGGATTCGCGGCAACGATCCTGAACACCGCCACCATCGACGGCACCCCGAAAGAGGCGGGGTCGCTGCTACTCGCGGTGTTCCTCTGCGTGCTCGCCGGCGTGATCGGTGGCGCCCTGAACGGCGCGCTCGTCAGTTACCTCGGCGTGCTCGCCTTCATCGCGACCTTGGCGATGAACGAGGTCTACAAGAATCTCGCTCGTTTCCGCGTGGAAGGCAAGCCGGTGTACGGCCTCGTCGAGAACAACTTCGTGGCCCTCGCCCAGGGACGCACCTTCGGAATTCCGAACACCATCTACATCGCGTTCGTCATCGCCCTCGTGGTGTGGTTCCTGCTCGACCGCACCACTCTCGGCCGCAAGATGTACGCGGTCGGCGGCAACCCCGATGCCGCCCGCTACAGCGGCGTGAACATCAAGTTGGTGAAGTGGACCGCCTTCGCGATCTGCGGGGTCGGTGCGGCCCTCGGTGGTCTGATGCAGTCGGCCTACAACGCCACCGCCAACACCACCGCTCCCGAGCCCTGGATGCTGAAGTCGATCGCCGCGGTGTTCCTCGGCATGGCACTCATGCGCAACGGACGACCCAATCTGCCCGGCACGATCCTCGGAGTGATCTTGTTCCGCACGCTCGAGAACGGTCTCAACAAGACCGACATCAACAACTACTTGCAGGACGTCATCAACTGGCTGGCGGTGGTGGTCGCGGTGTTGCCGCCGGCGATCGCGCGCATCCGGGAGAACCGATGAGGATTCTCGCCGTCGACGTCGGTACGACGTCGGTGAAGGCGGGTCTGGTCGACGACAACGGAATAGGTGCCGTCGACGAACAACCTCTCGCACTGGCGACCCCCGCGCCGGGTCGCGCGGAACAGGACGCCGACGAGTGGTGGACGGCCACCCGCCGAGCGATCGCCCGACTCTCCACCGACGGTGTCGATGCGATCGCGGTCACCGGACAGATGCAGGACCTGATAGCGGTCGGCGGCGGACGCGTGCTTCGTCCGGCCATCCTCTATTCCGACCAACGCGCGATCGAGGAGCACGCGGAGCTCGCCGCCGAGTTCGGTGCGGCGTGGAGCGCGGTCGCACTCGCTCCGCCCGACGCCACCAACGTGGCCGCCAAGTGGGAGTGGATGCGTCGTCACGAGGCACGCGTGGTCGCCGACACCGAAGTGGTCTTGCTGGGCGGAGCCGCGGTCGTCGTGTGGCGGCTCACGGGTCGAGCGACCTCCGATCCCACCACCGCGACCACAACTGGTCTCTTCGACGCACGGGTCGGTGAGTGGTGGAGCCCGATCGTCGACCGCATCGCACTCCCCACTCCCGAGATCGTCGACTCGTCGGCCGGGTTCATCGACCCGTCGATCGCCAGCGAGCTCGGACTGCCCACCGGACTTCCCGTGTTTCATGCTCCGGGCGACGCCGTCTCCACCTCGCTCGGGGTTCTTGGCATGGACGCGCGAGATCCGTACGCCTACCTCGGAACCTCGGGCTGGGTCGGACGGTTCGTCGACGCGGCCGCTCCTCGCGCGGGCGTCATCGTGCTCCCGGCCGAGACACGATGGCTCGAGGTCGCGCCCGTGCTGAACGCCGGTGGCGCGGTCGACTGGGTGCGCGACATCCTGGGATGCGACATCGCTTCCTTCGATCGTCTGTCCAACGAAGGATTCGGTGCGGGTGCCGGCGTGGTGTTCCTGCCCCACCTCGACGGAGTGCGTCTGCCGACTCCCGATCCCTCGGCATCGGGAACTCTTCTCGGCATCACCCGTTCCACGTCTCGCGCCGACGTCGCCGCGGCGGCCCACGAAGGAGTCGCGCGCGCATTGGGCGGGCTGTTGCGACACGTCTCGCCGGACACGACATCGCTCGCGGTGTGCGGAGGGGGCGCTCGATCCGACGCGTGGTGTCAGACGATCGCCGACGTTCTCGGCATCACGGTGCGTCGGGTGGCCGACGAACACGCGTCCTTGCGTGGCGCCGCCGGTCGCGCACGGCGGGCCCTCGGCGAACGAGCCCTCCCTCCGGCCGGCACGCTGGCCGGCTTCGAGCCCCGACCCGAACGACACGAGGTGCACCGCGACATCGAACCAGTGGTGGCTCTGGCCGAGGCCTCCTTGGGAAGCGTCTGGGCCGGTCTTCGGAACCGCTGAAATTGCTACTGACCAGCGGTTTCTAATTATGAGTGTGTGAGTCGGGAATTCACCGGTAGCCTCGCCCGAGCGTGAACACCGGGCCGGCGCCGAGCGACTGGCCCTCGAAGGAGGAAATCCAATGATCAAGTCCACCCGACGTCGGCTGGTAGCCGGCTTTTTGACCATGGCCGCCGTGGCCGGAGTCGCCGCCTGCGGAGGCGACGACGAGGGCGGCAGCGAGGGCGGCGGAAAGACCATCGCCATCGTGTCGCCGTACTACAGCGATCAGCCCGCCACCAAGGAAGTGGTCGACGCCTTCACCGCCGCCGCCGAGGCCAACGGCCACACCGTGACCCTCGTCGACACCAAGGGTGACCTCGCCGCGGTGAACGGCGAGATCCAGAACGCCGTCTCGGAGAAGGTCGACGCGATCGTTCTCGGCATGGGCGACCCGAAGGAGTTCTCGGCTGGTCTCTCGGCAGCGATCGACGCGGAGATCCCGGTCTTCGGTCTCGACGCCGGAACCGCCGACGGGGTGGTGGCCAACATCACCTCCGACAACGACTTCCTCGGCACCACGAGCGCCCAGGCGCTCATCGATGCGATGGGTGACGGCAAGAACGTCATCGTCATCCACTTCGATCCGTTCGAGCCGGTGCGTCTGCGTGGCGCCGCCGCCCGCGCGCTCTTCGAGGAAAAGGGCATCACCATCGTCGAGGACATCCAGGGTGACCCGGCCGACTCGACCGGTTTCGCCAAGACCACCATCCTCGACCTCCTCGCGAACTACGCCGAGGGTGAAGTCGACGGCATCTGGGTGGCGTGGGACGCTTCGGCGCTCGGCGCCTACCAGGCCACCGTCGAGGCCGGCCGCACCGAGGTCGAGGTCGTCGGAGTCGACGGACAGGACTTCGCCAAGGCCGAGGTCGCCAAGGGCGGCAACTGGGTCGCCACGGTGCGCCAGGACTGGGCCGGCATCGCGAACAAGGCTCTCGAAGTGATCGAGGCCTACCTCGTGTCGGGCACCGAGCCCGAGGCCGTCGTCGTCGTTCCGGGTGAGTTGATCACCAAGGACAACGCCGCCTGATCCGCGGGTTTCCCGTCTTGCCGAACCGGCCGCACCTTCGGGTGCGGCCGGTTCTGTTCATGGCAACGGTGTCGGAACTCGACAACGAACCGACGCGGGGACGGAGCGTTCGCGAACTCAGAACAAGCGAGCGGTGAGCTTCTTGCGCCAGCCCGCCGTGCGCGGATCGTCGGCACCCATCAACTCGAGGATGTCGACGAACTGTTGACGCGACTCGTCGTCGGTCTTCACCCGGTCGAGCAACTCGGCGAGACGCGCGTCGTAATCGTCGGCCGGCCGGGTGGACAGTCGAGCAGCCGCGGCGGCGTGGCGGACGGCGTCGGTCTCGGGCACTCGAGCCAACAGCGCGAGCGCCTTCTCCCCTTCACCCCGAGCGGTGAGGATGTCGGCCAGAGCCACCACGGCCTGTTCGTTGCCGGGATCGACCTCGAGTACCGCGAGCAGGCTCTGCTCGTCGCCCGCCTCGATGAGACGCGCGATCTCCTCGTCGGCCGCCGTCGGCAACAAACGATCCACGAACGCCTGCACCTCGCGCTCGGGCAGCGCGCCCTGGAAGGCGTCGATCACCCGCCCTTCGGCGATGGCGAACACGGCCGGAATTCCCTGCACACGAAATGCCCCGGCGACGGCCGGGTTCTCGTCGACGTTGACCTTGGCCAGAACCACCTTGCCGCCGGTGTCATCGACGATCTTTTCGATGATCGGGCCGAGCGTCTTGCACGGACCACACCACGGCGCCCACAGATCGACCACCACCGGAGTGGTCATCGAACGGGCGATCACCTCGGTTTCGAAGGTCGCATCGGTGACGTCGATCGCCATGCGCAGGACGATACCGGCGAAGCGCTTCGGAGAACCGAGCCGAGTCGCGATGAACGCCGTCTCTCCGTCGGGAACTGTTTGCCCGCCGGATACCGTACGGGCCGTGACGAGTGGGCCGGAGACGCGATCGGGAGACGGCACTCCCGGCGTCGATCTCCCCCGGGTCACCGAATGGCTCGAACACAACGTGCCCGGGGCTCGCGGCCCGTTCCGGTTCGACGTGATCGCCGGCGGACACTCGAATCTCACCTACCGCGTCACCGGAGCGGACGGTGCCCGATTCGTGTTGCGTCGCCCGCCGCTCGGTCACGTGCTGGCGAGCGCGCACGACATGGGTCGCGAGCACCGCATCATCGCCGCTCTCCGCGACACGCCCGTGCCGGTGGCTCCGGCGCTCGGCTACTGCGACGACCCCGCCGTCAACGGTGCGCCGTTCTACGTGATGAGCTTCGTCGACGGTCTCGTGATCCGCGATCGAATGGCGGCCGAGCAGATGCTCGACTCATCGGCGCGTCAGCGCGCCAGCGAGTCGAT
>Ga0129333_10006032_pt1 | contig 11434 bp, 5 predicted proteins | sample CPB6_08_DNA_FD_94474 | JGI IMG/M metagenome (GOLD analysis project Ga0129333, IMG submission 94474) | Freshwater to marine salinity gradient microbial communities from Chesapeake Bay, USA - CPBay_Sum_0.6_0.8_DNA | ecosystem: Environmental > Aquatic > Marine > Coastal | place: USA: Chesapeake Bay...
CCATTTGAATCGCTGGATGATGACTCGGTTGAAGCCACGCTAGACACCAACGAGCTGAACGTCATCACCGACATCATCAGTTCGCGTGACTTCCAAGTGTTCACGACCGGTGGTGAGTTTTTCGTTCCGCAGCAAGGTACCGACCCAATCACGCCGCTGACCTTCACTTTCAAGAACGTCAGTCGCAACGGCATCAAGCCTGGCACCCGCGTGCAATCGGTAGAGTCTGGCTCGATCTACATTCAGCGCCAGGGCAAGTCGCTCAACGAGTTTGTGTTTAGCGACACTCAGCTGACCTACATCACCCAGCGAATCTCTTTGCTTTCTGGTCATCTGCTCAAGGGGCCGCAGCGCATCGCACTGCGCCGTGCCTCAAGCACGGATGAGTCAGATCTGTTGCTGATGACGAATACTAGCGACGGCACGATGGCCGCTTTCTCGATCATGCGCAGTCAGCAGATCACAGCGCCAAGCGAGTTCATCACCGACGGCGACTTCATTGACGTTGGCGTGGACGTGACGCAGATCTACTGCGTGACTAAGCGCGTGTTCAATGGCACAACCCGATACTTCATTGAGCAGTTCAAGAATGATTTGTACACCGACTGTGCATTTACTGGTGGCTCTGCTGGTGGCGTCGGCTCTGGTCTGCCGCATGTCGGCAAGTCGCTGAATGTGATCACCGACGGCGTACCGCAGAGCAATGAAACAGTCAGCGGCAGTGGCGCTGTGACATTTGACCGCGAATCAGTGACTAGCTACGAGGTCGGCCTGCCGATCACCGTGTACGTCAAGACCATGCCAGTTGAGGTCAAGTTGCAGACCGGTAGCCGCGTATCGATGAAGAAGCGAATTGTAGAGATTAGCGCGGTGCTCGAAGACACGCAGCATTGCATTTTGAACGACAACGAGGTGGCCTTTAGGTTGCTGGACAACCCGCTGCTGGATGACCCTGTGCCGACGTTTACCGGCATCAAGCGCGTCAACGGTGTGCTGGGCTACAGCCGCGAACAGTCGATCGAGGTATCGCAGAACCTGCCGCTGAAGATGAACCTGCTTGGCCTGGACTTCCGCGTGGCCGTTTACTCAGGAACCTAACATGGCGCAATCAGGACAATATGTAAGCGCACTTGATCCCTCTCGGGCATCAACTGTTGTTAGAGAGGAGATCGCTGGCGCTGGTGGTGCCGCTGGTGGAATCACTGGTGGCCAGGTCATGGCCGTCGCAGGCTTCATCAATGCCTACGGTCAAGCACAGGCACAGCAGGCTGCTGCTATCCAGCAGCAGACCGGCTACCTGCTACAGGCCCGCAATACGCTTGCGGTGGCCGAGGTCAATGCTGAGTACTCCACCCTGTACGCATCAGTGCAGGCTGGGCGCATGCTTAAGAAGGCCGAGATCGAGGCTAGGAACTATCAGATCGCCGGCAATCAGCTGCTGAAGAACCTGCGCAAAACCAATGCCGCAGCAAGAGCTCGAGCAGCCGCATCAGGCATCGACTATGCCGGCGGCAGCACGCAAGCGATTCAAAACGAAAACGTGCGCAACGTCATGCAAGACGTAGCGATCGCAGACCTGAACGCGCTGACCGCTCAGGTGCTGGGCTTTGAAGATGTGACCGCAATGTTGCAATCGACCGAGATGCAAAACACGCTCAACCTGTTTGCCGCTCGTCAGCAGGCTGGCCAATACCAGCAGGCCGGCAAAGCGGCGCGTCAGGCTGGTGGCTTGATGGCCAATGCGACATTGACTGCAGGCGCGGTTGAGCTAGGGAAGGCGATACTGTAATGGCTGAGAGACTCGAATCAGGACAGCTGCAAATCCGCTCGGTGAGCGGCTCGCCCATGCAGCAGGTCAACGCTCGCGGCGTTGATTACACCATCGCCTCGCGTGAGGAAGCTCGCACTGCCAACACGATGGCCGAGATCCTCGACCGCATGGGTCGCAGCATCAACGTCATGGCAAAAGAGAAGCGCCAAGAGGAGGCACTGCGCTTTGCTGCTGAGAACCCAATAACGCTTGAGCAGCTGCAGCTTGCCAAGGAAGGTCTGCCTGGTGCTATCCCTGGCCTGAATACTGTCTCCGGTGACCTCACCTACTTCGGCCAAGCCCTTAAGAAAGCTCGCACGCTGCAGGTCGCCAGTGCCTTTGAGATGGAAGGCATGAATGCGCTGACCCAGATGCTGGCTGATGTGGAGTCTGGTGCGCTTACAACCGAACAGGTGCAGCAGAAGATCGCATCAATCAACAAGGGTTACACAGACTCGCTGACCAAGGTCGATCCAGAAGCCGCCATCAAGTTCAACGCGACGTTTGCCACGCACGGCAACACGGTGCTGAAGACTGCGCTCGAGGCGGAAGCAAAGCGCACCAAGGCGCAGAACGTCATCAAGGCGCGTGAAAACTTTAACAACATCAAACTGGTGCTAGAAAAGACTGTCTCGCTTGGCGAGTATACCGACCCAGCAACCGGTCAGAAGTATTCGATAGACATCATGGCTGACACGCTGCGGGCTGGCTTGCAAACGCAGACGCTCGCTATCGGCGACGCGGTGCTGGCCAAAGAGATCATGGGTGAGTTTGAGAAGGAGCTGCGCGACGCCAAGGTCAACGCAGTGACCAGGCACATCCTGACGAATGACACGCTGATGAACGACCCGCAGCTGGGCAGAAAGATCATGACCGGTCAGCTCGACAAGATGAGCAATGTCATGCTTGGCCTTTTGAAGGATGACATGGAAGCGGTGGCGAAGATTAACGCCAACGTAGACATTGCGCTGAACCGCCGAGAGAGCCTGAAGAAGCAGCAAGCTGCCGATGCCAAGGCTGAAGCGATTAAGCAATTCGTGCCGCTGTATCAGCAGGCTGTGGCTTTGCCAGAAGGCAGCAAACAGCGCAAACAGATCGCTGAACAAATTGCAGCGATTGCTCGCAGCAACCCTGATGCTGTGCCGCTGAGTGTGCTCAAGGATCTGCTTGAGCCGGCGAAGGCTGGCGAAGGCAACGCGGCGGTGTACTTCAATTTGCGTCAGATGATTTACGACAACAAGATCACTGACCCAAGTCAAATCTGGGCATTGACCAAACAAGGCCTGTCCACCAGCAACGCTATCTCTGCGCTGGATCTGTTCTATCGAACTGACAAACAAGATCAAAAAGATCTTGACATCGGGATCAGCAAGCTGGCTGGCATCAATGTGGTACCTGGCAGCGTGGTGGTGCTCGACCCCAAAGGGCAAGAGTTCCAGCGCCGGCAGGAGCTCGTTGCGCAATCCAAAGAGATCGAAGCCCGCTATGCCCGCGAAGGCAAAGCTGCGCCAACGCCTCGCCAGATTCTGACTGAGCTGGAGACCGGCTTGGAGAAGCGCCGAAACAGCGAAAGCGCCAAGGCTGCCCGCGAGCAGCTGGATAGAGTCTGGTCGAAGCAGAAGTGGATTAACGGCCCGATCAGCCGCAAGAACCTGTCGCAGCTTGAGCATTTGGCCAAGGGCGACCAAAAGAAGGAAAGAGACTTGGCTCAGATCAAGAAACTGCTAGACCAGGCTGGAGAGTGATATGGCATACAGCGCGATCGAACAGAGATACGTTGACCTGCTGGCTACAGCAGCGTTTCCTAATGCCACAAACGAACCCGAGCCGATGGCCGAGGAGCCGTCGCTGGACGGTATGCAGCTCGCTGCCGGCCCGAGTGCTACGCGCACCGATGCGCCGCAAAGTTACGGTGAGATCCGCGCTGTGCAGCCGACCAAACTGGAGTCTGCGCTGCAGACTGCTGGTGTGACGCTCGAGCAGATCGGTCGTTTCGTTGATGGCCTCGGTCAGGTCGATGTGCCTGGTCTGGGCCAGATGAGCCTGGCTGACCTGCTGCCATTTGTCGGCAGCGCCAAAGAAGGTACCAGGTCGGTGATGGGCGGCCCTGAATGGCAAGGCACGCCAAAGGTGCTGCAGGCACCAGCTGAAGGCAGACCGTTGGTGACCGGCAAGGGTCAGACGCTGCAGCTGTCAAAGGACGCCAAGCTCGCTGCGTTTGATGTGCTGCCTGCTGCCCAAGGTTTGAAGACTGCAGCCAAGGGTGCGAAGAAAGCAGGCGCTGCGCTGGCTCCCAAGGCTGGCGAGATGGCCGAAGATTATCTGCGAAGAACAGGTGGGCTGATGGATGTTGCGCCAGTTGGCCCTGCCGCACAAAACACTAGTGGTTTAGTTTTTCCAGCAAAAGACATTGAAACAAGACTGCGGCTTAAACAGCAAAGAAATGAGGCTTTAGCAAAAGGTAAAACTTTACCTGGTGAGCCAAAGAATGATCGCATTGTCATACCAGCGCCAGAAGGAAGTAATTTGCCAGACTTTGTAGTTGGTAAAGTAACTGTCGATGATTGGAAGAATCGCGTTGAGTCATTGTTAAAGCCAGAGCAAATTGATGAATATTCGCGTTGGTATTCGGATATACGCGATACATTTTTGAAGTACACAGCAGGTGATGAAGAAAAGGCCGACCGCTACATGAGCGCTTGGCTTGTTGCAAATCAAAACACAAGCGTTGATTCCGCAATGGCAAATGCTTTGCGACAAGCAGAGCAGTTTGCACGCGGCATTCCAGAGTCGGAAATGATTGGTGGCGGTTTGCCTACAGCGACTGAAGCAGCAAGACGTGCTTTAAAGAACGAACCAATTACGAGCGGCGTCGGCGCAAAAATTTCCGATTTTGTTGACAGCGCTGCAGGCAGTAATACAAGAGCGTTTTATGGAAATGAAACTCAGGGCGGTGCGCCGTTTGTAGTTGACATTCATTCAGCAAGAGATACCGGCTTGGTTGACCCAATACTGTTAAATCATCTTGACCGCCTTGGCTATCGCGTAGACAAAGAAAAAATCAAAGTTGATTTTCAAGCTGGGCCAACTGATACGCAATACGAAAACAGAGCAGACTTTGGCCGAGCTTTAACTCAACACTTGAACGACATTGCATGGCAAGGGCGTAATGATTGGCGCCCACATGAAGTACAGGCTGTTGGTTGGATGGCCATGACTCGCCTCACCGCTGATGCAGCGGATAACACTGTAACGGCGCTCGAGCGCAATTTGCGTCGGATCTCAATGGAGGTTGCGCCGGGCGAGGGGTCTCCTTGGGCGCAAAAGTTTGGAGACCGTTTTGCTGCATTGCCGGTTGAACGTCAGTATGCAATCACGCAAACGGTAACTAACCGTGCTGTGGAAATGTCCACCAAGATTACTGGTGTTGATTTGCGTGGGCTGGTTCATGGCACCGGCGGCTGGGAAAACTTTCAAAACCCTGCGGCAGTAGCACAAACTCTTGCGACCAGAGAGGGAGCTGAATACACGGCTAATCTGTTGGGCCTACTACTTCAGCAAACTGAAGTATGGGTTAACTCTGTCAAAGGGATGACGAAGAATCCAAAGGCTATTGCCGTTGACATTCTAGAAGACGGGTCTGAAAACATGGCTACGAACGAAGGGCTTAAACGTGTATGGGATACCGTAACTGCCGCAGACACAACGGGATTAATCAAGGGATATCAACCCATCCGCACTGTTGATGGCCAAGTCGGCATCCGCGTCATAGTTGACCAAGGTGGCGCAAAGCGGATGTCCGATATACAATCAGCATTGTCCGGCTCAATTGGGCAAGCTCTTGATTCGCTACCTTTCAAGACGCGTGCTCGAGGATATGAGGCCGATCTGGTTAAAGCCAGAAACGATTGGAAGGAGGCTCCTGATGGGAAACTTTACTTGGGAAGGTTGGCAGACCTCGGCAGAGGACGCGCCCCAACCAACCTCGATTCTCTACGGAAAGAACTTGAAGACCTCTTCGAGAGCGAGCTCTCAGGAGGAAAGCCCGGTCGTTCAGCCGGAGGAAAATCCGCAAGCGACTCCGCAGGCACAAAAGCCAGCCAAGTAAACCGGGGCCGTAGAGCTCCTGCTTCAGGAGCTCAATGATGGCCTCACTCGACCAGCGCCTCGACCAATTCCTGCCACCGACCGACCAGGCTGAACCTAGTCAGCTCGAGCCGATGCCGGCAGCAGAGCCGGCGCCAATCCCCGCCTTTGAATCTACTGCCGAGCTCGGTGAGCCGAGCATGGACGGCGCGCAGCTGGCCGGACTGTCCGACAAGATCATCCGCAGCGCTTTAGCCCGTGCCGGCAAGAAGGCCGAGCGCGAGCTGCTGCCGCCCAAAGACTTCACCAAACCTGCTCGCCGCAAGAACGAAACTGAAGCGGACTACGCTGCTCGCACAATGGCCGAGCGCGATGCTTTCCGCGCCAGCCAGGCTGATCCTAACCAGCTGCCGCAGACCGGCACGATTGGCACCAAGCGCATCATCCCCGAGGCCAGCCAGGAGCTGACCGATACAGTTAAGACGGCAGTCGATCAGCGCCGCAAGGGTGGTTACGAGAACCGCTCCGGCAAGCCGTCGCCTAGCGCTGAAGAGCGGGCAATGGGCATGACCGAGGAAGTGTTCAACCTCATGCGTGCCGGCACCGAGGACGCAGCTGCTGTGATCGGTGGCGTGGCAGACGCGCTGCAGATTAAGACTAAGGCTGTGACCTTTGCCGAGATCCAGGCCAAGGCAGCCGACCAGGGCATCGATGAGACTTTCCTTAACCGGCTAATCGGCAGCGACGGCAAGATGGCTGCCAACGCAGTCGAAACCTACAAGGCGCTCGAGGTACTGGAGACCAGCTCGCGTGAGCTCGATCGGCTGTTCAAGCTGGTGGACTCCGGTGCTGCGACCGACATGGACAAGTTGAAGCTGCGCCAGCAGATCAGCCTGCATGGCATGATCCAGAAGGGCGTCAAGGGTATGCAGACCGAGACTGCCCGAGCTCTGGCTGTGTTCCGTATTCCGCGCTCTGGCAACGCTGACGTGGTGCGCCGAGTGCTCGATGAGTACGGTGGCGACAAGTCGCTGACCGACCTGGCTCGCGCCTATCTGCAGGTCGAGACCCGCGGCGCGAAGAACGCCCTGGTCGAGAAGTCGATGATGTCAGGCGTCAAAGATGTGTGGATGTCTACCTACATCAACGGCCTGTTGTCGTCGCCTGTCTCGCACGCCAAGAACATTACAGCCAACTCGCTCTTCGGTCTGTACCAGATCCCCGAGCGCCTGGTCGGTTCGTTCTACTCCAACGTGCTGCCGGATGGTGTGCGTGGCTTCAGAGCTCTTGTGCCTGGTGCAGCCGAGGAGAAGATCGCTTTTGATGAAGCGCTCACCATGATCCAATCCCTGCGCACCGGGTTTGGTGAAGGCCTCGAGCTCGCTTCGCGTGCCTGGAAGAGCAACCAGCCTGTGTCCGACATGGCCGACAAGGTCGAGCTCAATGCGCGGGAAGGCATGAGCGAGACCCTGCAGCGCATCGCTGGTGCCGAGGAAGGCAGCCTCTTGGCCAAGGGTCTGCACTACTACGCGCAGGCGATCACCCTGCCTGGTCGTGCGCTGCTGACCGAGGACGAGTTCTTCAAGGGTGTGCTGTACCGCATGGAGCTCAACACCCAGATCACCAGGCGCAGCAAGCAGGTCTACCGCGAGGCGATCGATGCCGGCCTGCCAGAAGCTGATGCTGTGGCCAGAGCAGAGGCTGAGGCGATGACGCTGTTCAAGCGCCCGCCTGCAGACCTGGACGAGGCGGCGATGGAATATGCCCGCCGCGGTACGTTCACTGCTGACCTGCCGCCTGGTCTCGAGAAACTGCAGCGCGTGTTCAACCACCCTGCTCTCAAGATCGTCGTGCCATTCTTCAAGACCCCGGCCAACATCGGACTGAATGTGGTCGAGCGCACGCCGTTTGCTCCGCTCTCCTCCCGCTGGCGCCAGGAGATTGCAGCTGGTGGCGTACAGCGCGACATGGCAATGGCCAAGGTGACGCTGGGCTCGACCATCCTGACGACGTTTGCGCTGATGGCAGCCGAAGGAAACATCACCGGCGGCGGGCCGAAGCGACCAGCAGAACGCGAGACATTCGCCCGTACCGGTGCGCAGCCTTACAGCATCAAGATCGGCGACCAGTGGTACAGCTACCAGGGCATGGAGCCGGTCGGCGCACTGCTGGCGATGGCTGCCGACTTCCATGAGTACGCGCTCAACGAGCCCGACCAGGGCAAGGTTGAGCAGGTCTTCCTGGGCGCGACCTATGGCCTGTACGAATACCTGAAAGAGCAGCCCTATCTGCAGGGCGTGGCAGACATCACCAAGGCGCTGGGCTTGAGCCGCCAGGGTGGCGAGATCGATGGCGCGAAGGTAGTCAACGAGCTTACCAAGCAGCTGGGTGGCTTCGTCATCGGCGGCTCACCAGCTGGTGCGTACAGCTCGCTGGGCGCCGCCATCGAGCGTATCGCTGACCCGACCAAGAGCGGTGTAAGAACTGAGCCTGACTTGCCGATGGGCGTGCGTGGTTTCTACGAGGCTTTCAACAAGTACCGCAGCCGCCTGCCCTACTTCAGCCAGGATCTGCCTGAGATGCTGAACCTATGGGGCGACCCTGTCATGACTGCGCACCCGAACCCGGCCATGCGCGGCCTTGGCCTGGTGCTGCCGACCCGAGTGTCGCCAGAGCAGTTCTCTGCCGTAGACGACGCCCTGGTGCGCATCGGCTCGCCGATCGGCATGCCGGAGAAAAAGCTGGACGGCATCGAGATGGATGACTTCCAGTACAACCGGCTGCTGACCATCTACGGCAAGGAGCTCGGCGCCCAGATGCAGATCATGGAAACGATGATGAACCCAGGCTTTGGCCTGATGTCGCTGAAGGATCAGCAGCAGACGGTGCAGCGGGTGCATAGCCGGCTGATGCAGGCGGCAAAGATGCAGCTTAAGCAAGAGTATCCCGACCTGCAATTCAAGATTGAAGAGCTAAATGCACTGCGGGATGCAAACGGACTTTATTACAAACCTGATTGATATAAGTACAATTTTCAAGCGGAAGGATTGAGATATGGGCGTACCAATTAACAACGTGACGAGGCGCGTGGTCTATGCCGCAAGCGGCACAGGCCCGTACGCCTTTACCTTCGAGATCCTTGCTGCGGGTGACATTGCGGTCTACAAGGACGACACCCTGCTGACGATCACGACCGACTACACGGTCACTATCGCCGGTAACGGTACCGGCTCGATCACCCTGACTGCCGCCCCGACCGGCGCGACGCAGATCGCCATAGTCGGCAACCGGACGATTTCCCGCACCACGGACTTTGTGACCGGCGGCGACTTCTTCGCCAACACGCTAAACGACGAGCTGGATCAGCAGACCATCTTCGCGCAGCAGAATGCCGAGGGTCTGAGCCGAGCTCTGCAGGCGCCGCAGACTGATCCGACCAGCATCAACATGACGCTGCCCAGGGCGGCGCTGCGTGCCAACAAGGCGCTGGGGTTCGATGCCAACGGCAACCCGGCGATCGCTGACACGCTTGGCACCAACCGTGGCAACTGGTCTGCATCGGTTCTGTACTACGTCCGAGACATTGTTAAGGACACCAGCAACAACAACATCTGGCAGTGTATCGTTCAGCATACCTCAAGCGGTTCGCAGCCGATCAACACGAACACCGACAGCGCCAAGTGGACGCTGCTTGTGGACGCTGCTTCTGCCACGACATCGGCCACTAACGCTGCCAACAGCGCAACGGCTGCTGCTGCTAGTGCCTCGGCTGCCTCGACAAGTGCAACAAATGCAGCAAACTCTGCTAGTTCGGCATCGACTTCAGCGACAAATGCGGCATCGTCTGCAACGACAGCATCGACTGCAGCATCAAACGTCAGCGCCGGGGTGACGCTATCTAGCCAATGGGCAACGCTTACCACCGGCATTGTTGATTCGACTGACTACTCATCTAAGGCATGGGCGGTTGGCGGCACAGGCGTGACCAACACCGCAAGCCGTGGCGCAGCTAAAGAGTGGGCAGTTAAGACCAGCGGCACAGTTGATGGCACAGATTACTCTGCCAAGTACTACGCACAGCAGACTGTCAGCAGCGCATCAGCAGCAGCATCAAGTGCCAGCGCAGCCAGCTCAAGTGCATCAGCGGCTAGCACCAGCGCCAGCAATGCTTCGTCGAGCGCGTCATCAGCCAGCACATCGGCCAGCAACGCATCGACTAGCGCAACCAACGCAGCGAACAGCGCAAGCACAGCAACCACGCAGGCAACAAATGCAGCATCAAGCGCATCTGCTGCTGCGACCAGCGCGTCGAATGCGGCGACCTCGGCCAGCAATGCAGCGAGTTCAGCCAGCACAGCCAGCACAGCGGCCAGCAATGCTGCTGCCAGCTACGATGCCTTTGATGACCGCTACCTTGGTGCCAAGTCCTCTGCACCTAGCGTAGACAACGACGGCAATGCTCTGCTGACCGGTGCGATTTATTGGAACACAACAGCAAATCAACTTTATATCTGGACAGGTTCGGCATGGGATCAGGCAGCGTTCAGCGTGTCTGGTGCCGTGACTAGCTTTAACACTAGGGCTGGTGCGGTAACACTAACTAGCACGGACGTTACTGACGCACTTGGCTTCACCCCTGCAACCGCTGCATCTGTCTCAGCCATTCCCGATCCCGTGGCAATGGCACTTGTTTTCGGGAGTTAATCATGGCACTAAAAGGTAAACCAATTGCGGTCGGTACTACAGACACCGACCTTTACACTTGTCCGTCAACGATTGAGGCCTCGGTACATGGCCTAGTCTTTGCCAACGGTACTGGAAGCTCTGCGACCATCACGGTCAAGGTGTACGTCCAGAGTACCGCGGCAACGACTACGATCATTACTGGTCAGGCTGTTGCGGCTAACACGGCATTCACTTGGCCCAAGCCGATCAACTTGAATGCAGGCGACAAGATCATTGCAAGCGCATCAACAGGCAGCGCAATCGTCTGCTTGTACTCAGCCTATGAAGGCAGCGCAGCACCAGTTGCTGTGGGCTTCACGCCTCGCGGTGCTTGGTCGAGTGGTGCAAACTATGCGGTCAACGATGTGGTCAGCTTAAACGGATCAAGCTACCTAGCGATCCAAGCTGGCACCAACCAGAACCCTGCAACACAAACTGCTTACTGGCTTGTCTTGGCAGCTAAAGGCGACACAGGCGCAGGTGATGTAACCGGCCAAGCAAGCTCGGTAGACAACGAAATCGCGCTGTTTTCCGGCACCGGTGGCAAGACCATTAAACGTGCAACGACCACGGGGGTGCTTCGAGCAACTTCTGGTGTGATTGCTGCTGCAAGTGCAGGCACAGACTTTGTGGCCCCCGGCACAGCGACTACGTTTACTGCGACACAGACGTTCAACGGATCGACCAGTACGCTAGCGATGGTGTTGGCTGACGCTGCCGAGACAACGACGATCTCGGCGACCGCTGCGACCGGCACGATCAACTACGATGTTACAACGCAGTCGGTGCTGTACTACACCAGCAACGCCTCAG
>Ga0129333_10006033_pt1 | contig 11433 bp, 8 predicted proteins | sample CPB6_08_DNA_FD_94474 | JGI IMG/M metagenome (GOLD analysis project Ga0129333, IMG submission 94474) | Freshwater to marine salinity gradient microbial communities from Chesapeake Bay, USA - CPBay_Sum_0.6_0.8_DNA | ecosystem: Environmental > Aquatic > Marine > Coastal | place: USA: Chesapeake Bay...
ACTTTAATGCAGGAGACTAAGAAGCAAGAGTATGTCTTAAAGCAGGAGAAGATTGCAGAGTTGAAACAATCTATTGCTCTGTATAAAGAGCAGTTGAAGCTCCCTATGGCTCAGCGTTCTTCTAAGCTAGACAATCATCAGATCAATGTAGCAATACGGGATCTTAAGCAAGAGACTCTAATCTTAGAAGGGGCCGCTAAATAGTCTTAGATTAGAAGATCTAATAGTACTAAAGAGTTAATAGCATAAAGATGAACTTCTTTAAAGATGACATCCAAGATTCTCTTGACGTGCTTATGCAAGAGAAGTTAGCTAGTTTTTTGTACTGTTATCTCTGGTTAGAGGTTAAATGGGAAAAGGCTCGTACTGTAGGCTACTACGTAGAAGAGACTCCTTATACTATTCACCACTTTTTTAATGGGAAGTGTGTTGGCTTTGTTATAAAAGAAGAGTCTAATACGTTTGTTGCTAACAATGTACCCGAGTTTGGATACTATAAAGCATTAGCTGCAGATTTGCACACTAATCTTATGTATAATGCTGATTTTTGCTTGGATTATATAAAACATAATGCGGGCAAAAACGTGTTTGTAAGAAGTAACAGTTATAAAGAACTTGTTGATGAGTTTACCTATAACTATCGTGTGAAGTTCTTTAATGCTCAGGGGGAAAGAGTAAAAGAACTTCATGCATTTCCTACTAAAGATTATTGCTTACCTGCATTTAAGCAGTGGCATCATGAATCTTTTGAGATAGTAGATCTTTCTGAGTATAAGTATATTTACGCTGTACGGTTTGCTGAGATGAATGCATTAGTCTGCAGTGGATCCCTTTCAGTGTATATACCTTATATGGATATTACTCCCTACAAAGAAAGTATTCATTTTGATACTTATGTTATTGAACATAAGGACTTTTTTGAAGAGGATGAGCCTTTTGTAGATCTATCTAATGAATGGCAGGTTATAGCTAGCAATGAGCCTATTGTTTGCTATAAAGTAGACAAGAACTAACTAAGTATCTTGTTTAAGAGAGAAGGTCTAATTATGATAAAGATAAGCTCAGAATTGTTTAGCATTATCACTGCTATTAAAGAAGCAGGAGGTAATTGCTATTTGGTTGGAGGCTGTGTGCGTGATGCTGTACTAGGTATTGAAAGCAAAGATATAGATATTGAAGTCTATAATCTTAGTCATAAAGATCTAGTAGCAGTATTAGAGAAGTATGGCAAGGTTAATACTGTTGGTAAGCAGTTTGGCGTTACTAAGCTAACTACTGACGCAGATGATTATGACTTTGCTTTTCCTAGAAGAGACAGTAAAGTAGGCGCTGGTTATACAGGCTTTACTGTTGAAGTAGACTCTAGCATGTCTATAGAAGAAGCGGCATCTAGAAGAGACTTTACCTTTAACACGTTAATGTATGATGTGTTAAACAACAAGTTAGTTGATGTCTATGGAGGCAAGCAAGACTTGTTAGAGGGCAAGCTTATTGCTACTAGTGACAAGTTTGCAGAAGACCCATTACGGGTGCTTAGAGGTATGCAGTTTGCTGCTAGATTTAATTTAGTAGTAGATAGCACTACTGCTACTATGATGTCTTCTTTAAGAGATGAATACTCTACTCTTAGTATTGAGAGAGTATGGGAAGAGTGGTATAAATGGGCCACTAAATCAGTAGTTCCTAGTAAAGGCATTCAAGTGCTAATAGATAGTCAATGGCTATCTCTCTTCCCTGAGCTTATTGCTATGCAGGATATACCTCAAGAACCTAAGTGGCATCCAGAGGGAAAAGTGCTATGGCATTCAATGCTAGTGTGTGATGCTATGGCTAACATCTGTAAGAGAGAAGGCATTACAGGAGAAGACAAGGCAGTATTAATGTTTGCCTGTTTATGCCATGACATGGCTAAGCCTATTACTACTGTTGTAGTAGATGAAATCATTAAGAGTCCTGGTCATGAGAAGGCAGGAGAAGAGCCTACTAGATCTTTCTTAACTAGTATTGGCTGTCCTAATAAGATTATTGACAGAGTAGTGCCCTTAGTTGTTAGACACTTAGCTCATCTATCTTGTCAATCTAAGAAGGCAGTTAGAAGACTAGCTGAGGCCCTTTATCCATCTACTATTATTGAATTGGGATGGGTTATTGAAGCGGATCAGAGTGGTAGACCTCCTATTCCTGCTCACATGCCTGAAGAGTGCAAGAGTATGCTAAGAATTGCAGAAGAGTGCAATTGTACTACAGGTAAAATAGTGCCTTTAGTTACTGGTAAGCACTTAATAGCGCTAGGTATCAAGCCAAGTAAACAGCTTGGTCATTATTTATCTATGCTATTTGAAGCGCAGTTAGATGGCGCCTTTACTTCTGTTGAAGAAGGCATTAACTGGTTTAATACCAAAGTAACAGACTAAGTACTGTATGCTCCCTTAGCATACATTAGTTAATTTTTAGGGCCTTATCTTAAGGCCCTTTTATTCAGCACAAAACTAAATTCACAAGTGCTAGGAACTAAAATTATGTCTATTGTAATTGTGTCTTCTACTGTTTCCTTTAATCTTGACAACAGCATGTTTGTTGTTGAAGGCTCTTACTGTAAGGGATATGTCTATAACAAAGATGTATTCTTTATGCTTGGTCTTAAAGAGGACCAAGACTACTGCTTTGTAGGGGCTAGAAGCTATATTGCTTCATACCGATTGCGTGTTGGAGGTGACAGTTCTGTGGGCAAGTACGAGGCTGTTTTGTTTGAAGACACCGAAGTCTCTAAAATCTTGCAATGGATTTATAAATCTATTGCTAGTTATTTGTTTAAAACAAATAGAGAATCCTATGATTTATTCAAAAGTAATGCAAAGCCAATTGACTTGCTTCCAGAGCTGGAGAATGAATTTGGCTTCTATATGCCTGATAAAGTGCTAGAAGATTTTATTGTGACATTTTCATTCTTTAAACCTATTGATGTTTAAATAATATTTAGGGCTCTATCTTAGGGCCCTTTTTCTTTAGTCCACAAACTCACTTTATATGGACTAGGTGAATTTTATGTCTATTAGCAAATTTGGTATTACTGCTTCTTCTAACTTCAATTCTGTTTCTACTGAAGAGGCAGAGTTGACTCTAGACAGCCTCCAGATGCATTCAATGATGGATGTGTATGAGGCTATTCATAAGGGCCATGTGGTCTATGAATTGTGTTTAGATCTCAACAAGGAGAAGGTATTGGGTCCCAAACAACATGTAGGCTTCTGTGGTGGTCAGATCATGTATCGCGCTCAGCCTACTGCGGGGGCATTTATCAAATTCAGTCCTACTGGTTTGATGCGCAACAAGCTCACAGGTAGTTTGGAAGAAATTCCAAATTATGTGATGTCTGTCTGGACTGCCAAAGAACAGGTAGATTGGAAGGAGGTGAATAAAAACCGCTCTTTTAAGGACAAGATGCAGTGTTTGGAGTCTACTGTGTCTCGCGCCAGTATTGGACGTGAGATGTGGGAAGAGACTTTGATTAAGGCTCACGGTCTGTACGATCCAAACATTATGAATGCCGTTCCTGGCATTCTGTTTGAGATGAATCCAGGCTGGGATTCCTCATTTGTTCTTGCATTTAATGTGCTTAAGAACAATAAACAGATTCGTTCTATGAATCTGTTTATTGTGTTGCCTTTAGATGCGGCAGGCAATTATTCACACAGCGAGTATCAAGAGATTATCAAGCCCAATGGAGCTAATCCTGTAAGCGGCTATGTGTTTCAACCTCAAGTAGTGGCGTGTTTCTTCAAGAACACTACCTATGGATCTCGTCTGACTCAGCAGTCTGCTGCTGCTACTACTATGCAGGCAACTCTCAAGTATTTGGAGTTGGCAGAACAGGAACGTCAACTTGTTGCTGAGATTAAAAAGGCGGGTAAGAGCAAGGGCAACAAGGCATTAAAGAATGCTAAGACTGCTTTTGAAGACTTGCTAAACAGCAGCAACAAGTGGAACACGAATTTGGAAGAGACTTTAAAGGAATTGGCTGCTAGCAGTCAATTTCCCACCTGGACTGTTCAGGAATGCCGTGTCTATCTGCTTAAAATGCATGTGACCTTTCCTGATGCAGAAATGGATGATACTGAAGTCAATTCAAAGAAGAGAACAAAGAACACAACAGATGTGGCTTCTGCTGCAACTATTGATGTTGCTTCTGCGCCCGTAAGTGAAGACAGCTTGGCTAAGCAAGCTGTCTTAGGAATGTCTGAGACACTCAAGAAGGATTCTACTCCAGTAATATCTGGGGAGTGGGATGCTGAGTAATCAGTAATTACTAATTAAGATTTAAGGGCCTTTGGGCCCTTATTTTCTTATGTAAGAACTGTACATAAAAAGACAGAAATGTATACGTTAGTTGTAAATGTATTAGGTCCTGTATAGGGCCCTTTTAATTGTTCAATTACCCAACTAAACAGGTAACAGTATGCATTTTGATGTATTTGATCTGACGTATCTTTTGCTGGTCTCTTTTAGCCACAACTTGTATGGCAATACAGAGCTGGCAGAGTTCTTAAGTAAGAATCAAATCTCTCTTTTTGATTCTCTGAACAATTATAAGCATAAAGAACTGTGTGTTCTTGTGCCTGCATCGCACTATAACGTTAGTACTGCTGAAAGCGCAGTATTAACTGCGCTGTCCTATGGAGGATGGGGAATTACTTTTCTGTCTGAAGATGGTCAGGCAGAGAAGCATGTACGCTTTCAAAATCTATATGCCAACCAATCTGTGTTGGGATTTGGCGTAAAACATTTTATGGCAGAGGCCAATGATTATGCAGAAGCAGTAGCTGCATATCAAGAAGTGCTTAATACTGCAACTATTGTAGATGTAAAGGAGTTGTTTAACTTCTTTTATCTGCATATTTGCAGTGATCTAGATAAGATCAGTGATGCAGACATTGCCTCTATTCTGTGTCTCTTGTGCAGTGGAGAACGGAAGGACAATGTTGTAGTTATGCCCGCTAATAATGGCGGCTATTCTGTTGAAGTAGACAGCTTGTGTTTAACTGGTCCAAATGGTCTAGAAAAGAAGGCCGTAAGCACTATTAGTATAAAAGGCAAGGCTATGTCAAGCCGCAGTGCTTTTCTATTGCTTGCTTTGCAGATCTTCTGTTTAGATGAAGCAGATTTATATAAGGTTCCTGCCTTAATATCTGCGGTTCCTGGACTGTGGGAGACTGATACTGACTATGGGGTTACGGGCAATGATGCTTCTTTAGAGCTGAAAAAGGGTGCTTCGGCTAGCATCGCATTTGTCCAGGATAAAGAGGGATTTAAGTTCCCCTATATGAATCTGCAGAACGCAGAGATGGACCCTGGACAAGTTGAGTTTGATCGTGTAGTGCTGATGGATAAAAATGCCAAGCGTGCATTCTACTCTGAGGCAGCCGCTAATGCTTGTGGCATCTTTGCCGCATCTGTTGTGCCCGCTCCTGATATGCCTCTGTTAAAGGGTCAATGGACTCTAAATGATACTGGCGTAAAGCTGAACAAGAAGGCTAAGAAGCTAGAAGCAGGTGCTAAAGCACTCAATCGTGTAACGCAGTCTTGGAAGCTGCAGTATGCTGACTTGGTGGATAAGAATACTGGCAAGAGCCTGCGTACTGTATCTAAATTTGGTATGCGTCTATGCACTGGAGAGGTGCGTTACGTTGAGGGCCAGCTTGTAGATGTTGGTGTAGCAAAGATGAGCTTAGGCTCTGGTTCTGGTGTAGCATTTATGCATCCTGACTTTGCTCTTACTTATAGTCTTCCTAAGACTAAGAAGGGTCTAGTGTCCTTTAAGGACTGTACGGGAGAAGTGCTTGAAAAGTATCAGGCAATTGTAAGTCCTAATCATGAAGGATTCTTTGCATTCTTGTCTGATATTGAAAAGACGCTAGAAGCTATTCCTCAAGACAAGATCTTTGAACCGGGAGACATTGTTGCAAGCTTTGATTATGGTAGCGGGAACGTGCGTCCTCTGTTTACCAATGATCTAGACAATCAAAAGTTTGTAGTCATTGGATCTAAGGTTAAGAAGCCTTTGATTCGTGGTAAGGATTATAAACCTGATCATGTGAGCATCCAGCTCAAAATCAAGGTCATTAAGACGGGGCAATATTCAAAGCTGCGTGCCTATGGATCTAAAGCTACTACCTTTAGTAGCGCTAACTATGCGTGGTTTGATGAGTCTGGTAATTCTGTTCCTTGTCCTGCAAACGTGATCTATAACAACGAGACACGTAAAGGCAATGGTATGGAGTTAAGTCTCTATGCTCATCAGGATTGGATCAAGAAGGCCTATGGCTGGGGCGATGATAGTGGCTGTCATCTAATTGTTGAGGGTGTAAATCCTGTAGACAATAAAAAGATTGATCTCACTGATCCTTTCAATGAGGTCAATGAATGGGTGCAAAAGACCACTAAGCGTATGAAGGTGCAGGTGTGGATGGCAGAAGATGAGTATGCCTTTTCTGCATTTGCAGCAGAGACTGCTAAAGAGCGTGATCCAAGCTATGAGTTTACTTGGCGTGTTGTAGACACTAAACCAGGTATGGTCTTAGTAGAAGAGGACATTGAAATTCTAGTGGGCAAGTGCGCACTCAACTTTGAAATCAGCACTGCTGATGAGAGTGTAACTACCTCAGAACTTACGCCTGAGATGATGGCGGGTATGTATTTGGTGTGTCCTAAGCTAGTTGAAAGTCTCTATGCAGAAGCACTACCTGTGCGTGCTGCTTTGTTGGGATTAGTACGTATGGCTAAGATGGAATCATCTACTGCCTTCAAAGTTCTTACTAAGAACCAAAAGGATTTAGCAGCATTTCAAGAACGCATTGCTACTGTGTGTCCTAATCTTAATGGAGTTAAGGACGCAGACTTCTTAGCAATTCTTGATCAGGCTTTTGAACCAGAAGGCGGTGACTTGCGCATTAAGGCGCAAAGCTTTGGTGAAGGTGATGTGCAGATGGTTATTAACATCAAGACCATTCGTTCTACTATGACCTTCATTAGTGGAACTGCAGATCAAATTGCTCAAGAGATTCTAGGATGCTTGCGTTTTCTAGCAACATGTAAGCTAGACATGAAGGGATTAGACAGTGTGACTTATAATCTAGTAAGTCGTCTGGGTAAGTCTCTTACTAGCTGGATTGGAGAAGCTTTACGCAGTAAAGGTCTGCTAAAGAAGATGAGCCGCTCATCTAAGTGTTTAGTAGGTGGTAAGGTGCGTAGCATCTATGATCCACGTCTTCAGTCCGATGAAGATGGCCTGCCAAAGGTTATGGTTAATCCTGAATGTGCTATTACTAAGCGTCTATGCAAGAACGCAGATGGTAGCTGGAATGAACGCTATGTAGACAGCATTGTTCTTGACACTAAAGAGGAGTTGGAAGCATTTAAAGCCAACAAGGAGGTAAAAGTCCTCAAGGTCAAGAAGATTGAGAACGATGTGCATATTGTAAGTCATGAATGTGTAGATGGAGAACAGATGACTGTTTATAAGAAGTACTTTAAATATGAAGTGCTTTTTGTAGACTTTAATCTACTTGAAGGGAGTGTAGTAACTGCGCAGCGCATTCCTATGTTTATGCCTGTCTTCTGTAAAGTAGTACTGGCTAAAGACATTGAGACTTCTCATGTAGCTATTCTACCCAGTGTATGGGCACAAGGGAACTCTGGCGATAGTGATGGTGATGGTATTGGGCTTATTAATGCTTCTATTCGTAGCATTACTATTGAAGAAGCTGTAAAGGCTAATCAGTCTCCTATGGGTCTAGCTGGCTACGTAGAGTTGTATAGACACTCTAAGATTCCGTTTGCAGACTTTATAGAAAGTCCAAATAAGAAGAGCTTGATTCGTTCTTCTGGTCAAGTGTATGCCACATTTCTACCTCATCATACCTGCAATGAGTTCGTAGATGAAAATACTGGACATATTGGTCTAATTCAAACGCACATCAATGTGCGTAGTCACTATATGTTCAATGTAGGCACCGGCTACGGTATTGCTTCTGCATTGACTTGTTGGGCAGCGTTGATGGCTCAGAATCCTTATTGGGCTAAAGATACTGCTAAGATGCAAGCTATTCAGAAAGCAGTAATGATTAGCTGGGTTCTTATTTATGAAGGACTTGGTTTGTCTGGCTATACCGCAGCAGCTAAAGAGTTCTTTGATGTGCTGCGTTGTTCTAGCTATAGTCTGTGGCGGGAGAATAATCTGAATCCACATGTATTTGTGGAATTTGGAGGACGTATTCTTCCTATCTTTGCAGATGAGGTAAAAGATCTAGTGAAGTCAAAATCCATTGAAGTTCAAGATGGTCTTGAGTATATGCTCAAGGCATTAGATCTACCTGTAGACAGTCTAGAGTGGCGGGAAGCAATGACTCAAGTATGTACCTTTAATCACTATCGTATGAAGTACGTTAAGATTGATGGACGGCGCTTGAGTCAAGAAAAGATTGACAAGCTAAGTCAGGAGGCACTAACTCGCATTTCTATGGTGGGTCTATTCCGCCACATGGGACGTGGGTTTGATCCTAACACAGAGCTAGCTCTTCGTGACTATGATGAGCAGGGATATAGCTCTGATGAGTTCCAATCTAGCTTGCAGCTTGTGCAGGATGGGAACTATCATATGGATCTTATCCGTTCTGATTGCTGGATGTCTAAGCTGTATCGCAATGGTATTCGCCTAATGCAGAACGCTAAAGACATCTTGATTGCTGCTAAAGAAGCAGAGTTTGACATGGACTTTGACTATTAGTAGTTAGTCTAATTTAATAGATTTAAAGGGCTTATGGCCCTTTTTTTCTAGACTATCAATGTCTAATTAAGCTGTAGTTTAACTTATTGAAAAGTAGAGGAAAAGGAGTTACTGCTTTATTACTTCTATCTATTGTTAGTAGTTAGTACCCTAGGGGAAAACGCTGGTAATAGGTAGAATTAAAGTAAGTGCTTACCCAGTACCTATTTAGTAAATAAGTACTATAGTTTTCCTCCCTAAGTTTTGCACCAAAGTTTTGGTGGGTTTAGATAGCTTGATATAAGTTCTTATTGCTATTAGCTATACTAAGTATTTATTAAAAGTATTGATAAGTACTTATTACTAGTAGCACGCATAGGTAACTTTGATAAGTTTTAAAGCTTACGATAAGTACTTATTGCAAGCAGTAGAGCATGGCTGTTTGGAAAATACTACATAATTTGTAGGAATTAGTACATTTAAGCGTATGCTACTACAAATCTAAATCGAAATGAATGTGGAGATTATTGTTATGGCTATTAGTAGATTTGGCATCAACAATATTGTTGATGAGCAAAAGGCTCGTCGGGATGAGTTGGACTACGCAGCAGGCTATGAGCTGCGTCTATGCTTTACCCGTACAGCAAGCATGTTGTACAGTGAAGCGACTGGAGGACATATTCCAGGTGCAATTGAATATGTGTCCTCAACAGAAGACGCAAAGCCTTTCCCTGAGATGCTGAAAGGGACTGACAACTTTCAGGTCTGGCTGTATGGCGCAAAATCTTTTATTACGCGCCAAGAGAAGACACGCGGCTCAGGCTACTCTTTTAGAGTAAAAATTGAAGAAGAGGTACTTCAGTACGTATCTGCTAAAGCTGCCCTAGGTAAAATGCAGGGCTACTTTGCTAAGCAGGCTCGGAACCAGATTCTGGTTGAGTTGGGTTCAGGCTTGCCTGAAGGCTATGAGTGGGTGTTGGATGAAGATGGAGAGCAGGTAATGCCTCCTAAGAGTCCTACAGTGCGCTGGCACTATATAGAGCGTGATGGGACATTTGACCATATTGGCACGTTCAATAAGCCTTCTGGAGGCACTACGTCTGTAGCTCCTAAAGGATATAAGGAGTTGCTATTGCCTACTCTTGCGCTAGACTTTGCCAAGTATGGTGTATTTGCAGAAGAGAGCTTAGAGCTCTGGCTGCCACAAGAGAAGCCAATGACTGTGGAGCAGAAGTGGGAAGTAGAGCGCACTTCTCAGGCGCGTGAGCATTACAAGAATGCAACCATAAACGCCTGGCGTAATGAGCGCAATAATACTGCTACTCCTGATGATGCAGCAAAAGCTGCTGCTGGTATGGCAAATGCTTTTAATGTTAAAGACCTTAATGTTCTTTAGTAAGTAAACAAACAATGCTAGTAGTTCTGATTACTACTAGCATTGTACAAACTCTTAATCAGACAGGAATCGTAACACCCCATCTACCAGTCTCAAGGAGTAGAGCTAGTACCTTATTACTAGTAGCAGTGGAGAGCGGTCTTAAAACGTTTACAACACAGGACTAAAGCATATGCTTGCTAAAACAGTAGATGGCGCTTATATTAATGCAGCTCATGTCGTTGAATTGGTGCCTCCTATAGAGCAAAACATTGTTCAGGATGAGGATGGCAGTGATTATCTGCATCTAACCTTCCGTGTAGGAGGCTATCAGTATGGCTTCAGTCAAGAAGATGTAAGCCAGTCTTACATGTTGGCTGTGCTCTCTAATGAGCATCGGCATCTTATTACAGAAGCCGTAGCAGCATCAATCATCTCGTAGGCATTTCCCAGCACTGCTTGAGTAATAAAGCAGTGCTATACACGTCCTAATAGAGGACAAAAGCAAACCCATTACTAACAGGAGCTACTACTACTATGGACCTTAATAAGTTTAGCTATTCTGCTAATCTTGCTGCTGAACTTGCGGCGCTAGAACTACAGGTAGCAGATAAGAAAAGTCAGCTCCTAAGAAGCCTGGGAGTAGACCTAGCTACAACTATGTCTGAGGATGCGTCCCCAAAGGACACAGTAGATTTATTAGCTAACGAGCTAGGGAATGCTGCTTCTGATGAATTTGAAGATCTAACTACGTTTGTTGCTTCTAACAAAGAAGCCATTGTTAGAAGCCTTGCTAGTGAGATATGGTACTCTTCTGCTGAGTATGCAGAACAAGCAGAACAGTATGATGAGGCTGTTTTTGGTGATGGGTACAGCGAGTAGTACCTAGAGGTATTAGTAAGTATTCCTTTAGTACTTACTAATGCAATAAACAACAGTTAAAACTATAGAACTGGAGAAAAGAATGACTACTATTTTTGAAGTGTTCAGCAATGCTAAAGAAGTCCCTTGGAAGGGCATTGCTATTGTAGATAACTATCTACAGAAGCAAGAGCATACATTGGAAGCAGTTACTACAACTGCCTATACCAATAAAGCTTTAGAGATTCATTACGTTGAGGGTAAGACAAAGGAAAGGACCTTAATTGACCTGCCCTACGTAGCTGAGTATATAGCAGCTCACATTGTCGAACAGGGCTTAAGTGCTCCATTCTTAGCAGCAGAGCTGCAGGAACATAACAGCATTACTGCTATAGAAAAGGGGCGTAAAGCTCTGGCAGACATTAAGGCGGCTGTC
>Ga0129333_10006034_pt1 | contig 11431 bp, 18 predicted proteins | sample CPB6_08_DNA_FD_94474 | JGI IMG/M metagenome (GOLD analysis project Ga0129333, IMG submission 94474) | Freshwater to marine salinity gradient microbial communities from Chesapeake Bay, USA - CPBay_Sum_0.6_0.8_DNA | ecosystem: Environmental > Aquatic > Marine > Coastal | place: USA: Chesapeake...
TAAATCGGTTTCGTCAATTGGATAAATTTTAGGAAGTCTTGGATGTAATTGTATTTCCGTTGTCTTTTTGAGAGGACGTTGACGATTTCTCAACAAAATCATCGGATTTCCACCACCGACTTCGTATTTGTTGTTGAAAAAATTGTTGGTTTTTTTATTTCCAATATTATAATCCGAGTATCCTTTTTCAAAGTCATTTGCAGGGTTTGAGTCGTATGCTTTATCATTAGAACGATTATCATCGTATGCACCAAATCGAAGTGATTGTCCAAAACGACTCTCAATTACACTATCACCTTCAAATCTTTGTAAAGATCTAATATTTGGATTATGTAAAAAATATCGTCCAAGAGATCCTTCAAAACCAAATCCACCTTCAGCTCTTAACTTACTTACTGGTCCTTTATAGTCAACGAACGGATCCGTATCACTTTTATATTCTTCACGATTGCCCATGTTTGCACCATAGGTCAGTTCAAACGCCACATCCGCGTTATTATTAACAAAATTTTTATAGTTAATTTTTTTAGTATAGTACAAATTATTGTTATACTTTATTATTCCAACAATTTCATTCACCAATGGATATTCAGAAATGTTGTTTTCAAGAGGCATAGCCCACGACAAACCTTCCTTAGGCAATGTGGTTTGTGAGTTAAGTAATCTAATTTTTGCTCTTCCAATCCAAGTATAATCATAGTCATCAATAGTTGGCTTTTTACCGATATAATTTTCAGGCCACTGATCTGGATCTAAATAGTGTCCATTTTCCATTATTTCCGGGTGAGTTTTATCCAATATTATGTCAAGTACTACCGCTGGCTCATATTGAAAAGATGGTGAAATATCTGTTAGTAAAAACTTTAAATCACGTTTTGTTGCCAAAAGATTTACATCTTTTGACTGATCCATTGCTATAGGTGAATTGATACTCATATTAAGACTTATTAATCTTTATCTCTCCGTTTGATTTATTTATCGATTCGATTTCACTCATGATTTGACGTTTTTCTTCTTCAGTCAAAAATCCATTCATTTCACCATCGATTCCCATTGTTTGTCGGCTCATAATACGTTGAATAACAGATGCTAATTTGACCAACTGTTCGTCATTTTTGACCTGAATATCAAAGTACTCTCTGATCAATGGAACAATCATTAAAGCATCGTTTGCCGTTTTAATCATCGATCTTAAATCGCTAATCAAAATATCAAGTTGATCACGATTGTTTTGGGAATTCTTAACAATATCCTTGCACAGATCAGAAAACTTCTTGTTTTTATATATCTCAATATCATTATCCATACTTGGTACTTATTATTATAAATAGAAAAACCACTCCTTTTAGAGTGGTTTTCATTATTTTATTTTATAACACTTTTATAGTATACCGTTCTTTACATATGACTTAGTTATATTATTCTGATAGTTTTTCATTCGATTAATAACCTTAGTTATCTGTTGTGTTTTACACGATGAAATCTCTCGTATATACAAATATAATGCTTTCTTATTAAACGCGTCGATTCTATCACTGTTTCTAAACAACTCAATTACCGCATTTGCAATATTAATGTCACGTTGTTTAGTGAAAATTTTATTTACGTTATTTTCCCAATATGAAACCATCATATTAATGAATTCACGGTTTTCTTCTTCTTTATAATGTGGATCATCCTGTTGTAGTTTATAAGTGTTTTCATTAGTATCATCACTTATTTCAACATGTTGATTAAACCGTTTATAATTGGTATTATTTTGAAAGATCAGATAATTTTTAGCAATAATACTAAAATAACTAAAGGCTTTACCTTTACCACTTTCAAACTTGTGTATATTAGCGACCAAATGAGCAATGGTCTCCTTTTGTACCTCGATTGGACCAGTTTCAAAATAACAAAACTTAAATGTATTAAATACATTCTCAACTAACTTTTCAAACGCATATTTAATTTTACTATTATAAATTTCATCACGTTCTGACTGATCTTCTGATTGATTATATCGATTAATTGCCTCTTCGGTTTCAGATGTAAAATACATCTTGTCTTTTGGCTTTCGAACCCTCTTAGTTTTCTTTGAAGATTCAATAATTGGTGTTTCTGCAATTGTAACAATACGCAACTTATTTTTCTTAGTCACTTTTTTATTAAATGTTTTTGGTTTCTTGACAACTTTATTTTTTTTCTTAGAAATAGAAGTAACAACTCCACGGTTAGATTTTTTGTTACTTTTTATTTTAGAATTTTTATTCTTGGTTTTGGTTTTGGCTTTTAACATTGGAGTCGATCCTTTGATTGAGTTTTTGGATTATTGAATATAACTGTGAAAAAGTTGATCCTACATCATCATCCTTTTCGAAAATATGTCTATCATCAACAATTTTTATTTCACGATAAACTTCATTTATATCATTTTTAAATTCTACTATCCAACCCTCATATATGTCAATTTTATATTGACATGAATTAACAATATAACATAATATAATTGTTGTTACAAAAAACAATCCGGTCAATAAACTCAATATAATAATCATAAACTATTCATCGTCCTCTTCCTCATATTCACTACAATAATTTGTAAGATATATAAAGGCTTCATCTATCAATTCCCAATCCTTGTTAACTTTTGCTTCTTTTAACATCTGTACAATTTCACAAATTTCTTCTTGGCTCATAGGTACTTAAAATATCAATTCATAATTGAATGAATAAAGTTAAATAGTATTGACGAATGTAAACATCAAAAAATAAACTATCTATGTGAAAAATATCTTTTAAAGAAATCATCACCTTGATTTTTTACAATTTTTTTTGATTCTTCTTCATCTATTTTTCCATCATGGTTTTCGTCATACTTTTCAATAACTTTTTCTAAAGTATTAACATTTTCTTTTTGAGGTTCAACTACAACGTCATTAGAAGGAATTTGACTGTTATCGTTTTTTGATTTGTCCGGTAAATATATAGCATATTCCTTACTTATCGCTATATTATAAGCTAACACAAGTGTAACAGCAAGTGGATCAAATACAAATATAAGTACTAGAATAAACCATTTGACGACGGTATTCAAGTTCATATTCAATTCATCCGCCACAAATTTAAATGTTTGAATATCTTTATTAGCAGATGTACTTAATTTAAGTTCTGAAATTTTCTTGTCGATAATATCAATGGACGACGAATAAGTTAAAGACTTTTCATTTTCTGTTTTAATATTCTTATCAGTCTGATCAATTAATTCCATTGTTTGATCCTGTACCTGTCTAAATTGAATTGGATTTCTGGCTAATAACGAATTGGTATTTATTTCACTTAATCTTGATTCTTGTGTTTTTCTTAATGATAATAAAGCAGATACCCTTGATTTAACATCTGTTATTTTTAACTGTTCTTGGTTTTTTTGATCTTCTAATAATTTAATTGTATCCATCATCATACTGTATTTGATAGATGACTGTTGATATGCACTAGTAAGATACCCAAAAATACCTAACGAAGTAATCAACATTAGAATGAATATTGCCCCACATAAATAAGACTTTAAAATCCATTTGGATTGATTCCAGTATCTATATAAAAAAGATGTGGCTACTAACTTACCAAGTTCAAGCGATGATGCCATCACCATTGATGCAATAGATGCACCAGAAAACAATAACCCAATACCCCAAATGGAGAAAAACGCGGCACATCCAGCAATAAATAGTGCGGAAAAACCAAGTAATAAATTGAAATTGAATAAGTTTCTGTTCATAATTATAAATATATAATAAAATAAAAAACCCCCATCTATTGAGATGAGGGTTATATATTTACTTAACTGTGATCTTTTTTATATCCGGTTTGACTGGCTTAACTTTAGGTAATGTGATAGTTAACATTCCATTTTGAAATTCGGCTTCTACCCTGTCTTTAGATATATTATCTCCTAAAGTAAAACTACGACGGAAACTTGAACGTTTCAACTCACGTCGTATGTATGTTCCGGTCTCGACACTTTCCTTATTAGGAACCACCAATTTATTACCCACAATTGTCAAAACATTGGCTTCAAGTTCGACGTTTACGTCAGACTTATCAAGACCCGGAATTTCCGCTTCAATTACCACTCTGTCTGAAAAATCAATTACATTGACCTTTGGATATGATCCTTTCTCAAAAAAGTCCACACCAAAATCTTGTGTGAAACTTGGAACGTTAGCGGCGAAGAATTCATCGAAGATTTTATCAAATGGCGTTAAGAATTCATCACGATGAACCGCACGTAGTGGATTTTTACTAAACTTATTTAGACTACTCATAATATATTTTCCTTTCGTTAATAGTCCTTTTGGACCTATTATCTCTTAATCTTTTAGACTTAAGAGTGTAAAACACAATGTCTTACTGACCAATATATATTGTATAGTATCAGAAAAATTGAAATATGTTTTATTTTTATGTTTCTATAATAGTCTGTATAATAATACGATCAAATAAATCATATACATGTAACTTACAATAATATGATGTTTCTTCTATAGCATCAAAATGAATCGAAATTGAAATTGGATCTATTTTGTTTAACAGTGCCAAAATAAACTTTTTATCAATCGACTGTGATACAATTAATTTGTCATTTTTATTATACAAATCCAATTTTATAAAACTAATATTTTGATGATTTATTAACTTTGCAGGAATTGAAATTGTCTTTGTAAGTGTTTTGATATTAACCGAATTAGTTTTTCCACTTACATAATTTTGATTATTAGGAGTTGGTGCAAATTTTCCACTTAACGTATATAACGATATCGTCTGTTCTTTAAAATTTATTCCAGCGTATCTTTCATAATCAGAAATACTTCTCTGAATTCCCATCTGGTATTTCGGTGAAATAACGATTGACTCATCAGTATCCATTCCAAATAGAACTCTATTTCTTTTATGTGATGACTTATCACGTTCCCACCATGATTTATCAATATTAACATTTTTATTTAAATCATGATCATCCCAATGTTTAATTCTAGCTTCTCTCGTATATTCATGCCAAATAATAACTTTGTGAGGATGATATAAATCATATCCATGTGTAAACGCTCTTACAGTTATACTGATTTCTTCTCCGTAAAAATAATATTCAGGATCATGTGGTACTTCTTCACAAAATTTTCCATCTGTAAAAGCAAAGTGTGCAGAATAAAATCTCGCGGGTATAGGAGATGTAAACTTTTCATAGTCTTGTATTTGGTTAGGTACAAATAGTACAGTGCCTTCGTCTGTAAATTCATAAAAATCCATACGCCAAGGAATCTTTTCATAAGTTTCCTTAGACTCAAGTGGATTAAACGAAGGAACGTATGAGGTAAGTATGGGCTTTTTACTTCCCATACTTACACACTGATTATACATTTCTTTTAAAGATGTATCCCAACCATGTACAAACCTATGATGTGAGTCAATTTGTAATGTATATCTTTCGCCATTATAATGTCGTTGAATCAAATTTCTTGCCCAACACGCACCCTTACTTTTTTGATACGGTACATCAATGATTTCAATATTTGGATATGTATTAAAAATATCCAAATTTTCAAACTCATCATGTTGCCAACAAATACAAACATGTAAATTGTCGGGATTTTCCGCAGTTTCAAACATATCCAGAATAGTAGGTACTAATTCTGGATCTCTATATGAGGCTATTTGGACAAAAATCGATTCATTGTTCATAACTTAATTTTCAAGCTTCCACATATCATATTCACATCTACATGATATATAGTCAGCAACATGAAGTATACGTGGTAAATTTGTCTTAAGTTCATGTTCTGGATTGTACGACTTAAGATAAGCTGCATTAGCCTCATGATACAATCCATCAGACAACTTAATAGCTAGTGTCTCTTTCCACGTACATGGAATCTGATATTGTTGTAGAATAAACAATGCTCGGTCAACCACGTCCATATATTGGAGTTGTGAATTAAACTTAAAAATCTCACCACGGTTCTTTCGATGCCATTCACTTTCTTGAATAAGATAATATTCACCTTGCTCTTTGTCACCCAACTTACCAAGATCATGATGAATTGCAGAAAATGCCAATTCTTCATCGGTAAAGTCAATCGTTCCTCCACGTGCTTCATACAACTTCTTAACGCCAAATGAAGTGGTCAATACATTCATAATATGATCCAAATAACCACCAACATACGCATTGTGAAAATGTTCTTTTGCACTAGCTGGTGCCATAATCGCACGATAACCATACTCGTTTTCACTGTACAAATGTTTCAACTTTGCAAGTCGTTCACCTGTAAACAGTTTATCAAGTTGGTTTAGAAATTTTTCGTAATTAACAAAAAGCTCTTTTTCAGTATAAGATTTAGTCATGACCTATATCCTATACCAAAAAAGAGAACTCGTCAATTTTTTATTTTGATATTAAATTATAACGGAGGATTAACTTGAAAAGTAGAAGATCCGTTTGGTGTGGTTACTGTAATTGCATTAATTACATCGGCTGAATTTTCTTTTGAAAACCCACATTGAGTGAATTTATAAACCATAGCATTTCTACTTGTTGAATTATATGTAACGGTAGTTTGACCATATGAAAATTCAGTACCATTAACATATATCCAATTAACACTTGGGTCAGGATGTACACGAACTGAAGTTATAGTGGGAGGTAACTTTGGAGATTCTACGGTGTATTGAATTTGACTAGTAAATGTACCATTAGGTGTCACAACCTTAAAACTCCCAACGCCGGAAGCGTCATCAGAAAGATGAAAACCACACTGTGATTCCGAATATACTATTACATTATTACACTGTATTGTGTTGAAGTATACTTGAGTTTCATCTTTTACAAATCCAGTCCCAAATAAATAAACCCACTGATTTGAGGGTCCGATTGTTGGTGATATAGAATTAATTGTAGGAGGTGTCATATCTAATATAAATATAATAAAAAACCTTACACCGTTATTTTCTTAAGTTTTTTTATTATAAACTTAACCAACGCACTTCTAACAATATCGTCTTCGTCAAACTTAAATGTTTGAATTCCGTTTTCTTTACTTTCTACATCATCGAATCCATTCATCATTTTAATAAATCCACTTTTACCATTAATGTCACTCTGATCAGGATCTCCTAAAATAAAAACTTTACTAAACTCACCAATACGTGTTATTAAAGTAACAAGTTCTTTATAAGTCATATTCTGAGCTTCGTCCGCTACAATACATCTAGCGTTCCAATTTAATCCTCTTAAAAATCCAATTGGAATACTTTCGAGACGTTCTTCCTTTTGAAGAGAATCAATAGTTGATTTGTTAGTTAGTTCTGACAACTTTTCTAACAACGGTTGGATATATGGCGCCATCTTCTCATTTGCTTCTCCCGGCAAAAATCCAAGTTTACTATCCGAACTTTCTACAGCACTTCTCAAATACAACAAATCACTTACTCTTTTTTGATTCATTAAAGTTAATGCCGCTAAAATAGACATATACGTTTTTGAAGTACCAGCAGGTCCACTAACAAACATTACCTTTGTAGTTTTATCTAAAGCAATATCTAAAAACTGTTTTTGTTTAATTGTTAATTCACGTTGATATATTTCAATTTCATTCTTGATTTTATTTTTTTGAGGAACAACAGGACTTTTGTCTACGCCAACTTTATTCTTATTTTTTTTCATTCAGTTTTTTTGGTTTGTTAGTACTGTCTAGTAACAATTCGATTTGTTTTACTCTTTTACACAATTCATATTTTTCTTCTTGTATGTAAAAATTATAAACATTTTGTATATTTTCCAGAAAAGCTTCTCTGGAGATAGTAATTACAAAATCAGAATTTTTAAAATTGAAAACTTCTACCATTGGTAGATTCTTTTTTATAGCAAATTCAATAGAAGAAAGAACTCGTTCAGTTAAATCGGTTTTATATAATTTAACATATGATTCCAATTCTTTGAAATCAGACGGTAACACAAATGGCTTGTATTTTTCTTTTATTGCCATATAACACTTATAAATATCTTTACAAGTTGGATTACGACAATAAAAAACGCCATCGTAAGATGGCGTTTGTAAATCGTAGTATTTTATTTGTTATTTTTACTTCTTCTTGGTCTTAGTCTTCTTGGGAGTAAGATCAGGATCAGTTTGTGAAGGAATCGAATTGCTCAATTCAGCAATTCGGATCTTGGCAGTAGACTTCCAAGAATTTTTGGTTTTATCCGAAGCATAATCAAATGCATTTCCCTTTGAAAGCAAGGCATTGATTTCTGTCTCAGATCCGGCATTCTTAATTTGTTCACGTAGTCCCATAACTTTTACCAAATACGATGCTTCTTGTCATCCTTTTCGACAACCTCAACCACAGACCCATCAGGCCAACGTTTGATGACCGAGTTCCAATGATTTAGTTCCTCAGCTGCATCGGATTGAGAATCATATTCCTGATCCGAGACACGTACACCGTTTCGAACAACTACATACTTTTTCTTTTCCATATGTGTGATTACTTATTAATGTTTATGTTTATACTGCGACTTACAAGATCATCATATCACAAAACTTCTATATGTCAACGTTTTTTACCATCGTCTGTAACTTTTACGTTTGAAACTTGTACGATTCACCGTCAGGATGAATCGCAACGCTATCATAATAAAAAGATTGCATTATTTCATCTGTGGCATTATACACCGTAACACCACCATTTGGCCAACTTGGTTCTCCAGATACATGAGTTTTATAAACAAAAATTTTATAATAATCTGGATAGTTTGCAACTAACACTCTGGTGCCTTTTATAGTAAATTGATTCACTTTATGGTTATCATCAACCTCCTGAAATGTCCAATGTTCTATATTAGATTTCTTATTTACAATTCGTTGAACACATTTGTAATATTTGCTATGTCCTGAATCATTTGATGATGTAGACTTTTTTAATTTTTTAACTTTTTTATTTTTCAGTGGCATCTTAATCTTCCGTTTCACTTTCATTAACCGAAATAGGCATACCACATGCATCCTCTACCACGGCTTTAATTTCATTTTCCAACTCTTTGATACGTTCCTTATATCCTGCTGCTACATCCTTAAAATCCTTTTTGGTGTGTAGTAATTTTTCTGTAAGTTCGTATACTTTCTTTTGTGCTTCTGGCTTTGATAATTTAATGTTACTCATAACAAAGATATATATGTATTGGTGTATGGAAGACGTAAATTTTCATGATATAAATATCAGTAACCACCACATCACTATTTGGGCAGATAGATTTATAGTACTACGTCACCCTGAAAAATGTGATTTATACGAAGATGAAACCTGTCGTGAACATATGATCAAGTATCTAAAAAACGAGGGTTATATTGATCCTGAAAAACATAACTGTCTTGTTATTGACAGTTATATTGACTTTGATCCGCAATAAAAACCCCCGAGACTGGTCGGGGGATTATAATCACAAATAAATATCAGACATAATATTGTTTGTATGGATGCGCAATTTTACTTTTTAAATCCAAATCATTAAGATTGTTTATATAATTACGTGATCCACCATACTTGGACTGTCCATAAAAAGGAAGTTGTAATGACAATAAATAATCCTGATACCATACAAAGTTTTCTGTATGTTTTTTGTAAATATCTTTTAAAATATGTGATCTCTCAATAAATTTGTCCCATTCATTATAAACAGTGCGTACAAAATTCATATTGTATATATCTCCTCCACCACCCATAATTTTATCATGTATCGGTTCTCTGTATACACCTTCATTTTTATAAAATGAAATAACTTCGGGTATAACCAATGATTGTATTTGTTTATTTCCTCTAAAATAAAAAATCCATTGTAACGAAGGATCTTGATTAACAATACAATCATAATTCTCATATGGAATCGTAATGTTACCAGTAACTAAACAATCTGGTTCAAGATTAATAAAATACTTCTCTTTAAGACGTAATGATAATTGAAAAAATCTATGCAAAAATGATATAGGAACGTTGATATCAGTGGATGCAGGATATCCAATTGTTTCATTTGTATCTATAAATTCACAACCATATTGGTTACATATATCTTGAATTCCATTTACCTGTCCATCCGGCATTACAAGAATAGTAGAGTCTGGATTGTACATTCGAAAAGATTCAATCATCTTATATGATGATATCTTTTGTTTCTCATACACAATTGCTATTGCAGCGACCTTTTCTGATAGAACCATTTTTTTAAAAGTGGAGCGGGTAGAGGGAATCGAACCCTCACATCGACCTTGGCAAGGTTGTAGGCTACCACTACATCATACCCGCACTCTTATTAACAATATATAGTAGTTTTTTACTACAAATGTTATTTTTAATATTTAATTATTTTTTATAATGTGTAATTTATCCTTCTGTCTTACATAGACTCTTCCTTTTACAAGTTTGTAAAAGACCGCTAATGGAGTAATATCCAACATATCAGATATAACTGATGGTGTAGTACCAGATCGATATAAATCAACTACTTGTTTAGTAGTTATATGCGGAGGATCAATTTCATATTCAATTAAAGCCTGAGTAATAACATTAGGCGTTGTTTTAAACATCTTTGCTAAGACGACTGCTGTATATCCTTTTTTAATATAGTAAACCAATTCGTCAGCAGTAAAATTATTTACACCTCTGTGTTTTTTCATATGAATTTGGTGGACCGTAAGAGAATCGAACTCTTCCCTAAAGCTTGCAAAGCTCCCGTGCTACCACTATCACCAACAGCCCATGTACAATATATAGTGTTTGTCACACTAAAAGTTTAAATTGGATGACCACGACTTGCGAATATACGAGGATTTCACGAAAACGTTCTTGATTATCTGTTAACAGCTACATCAAATATCTATCTCGTCAACTTCGGTCTTCTCCACCTCAACTGGTGGTGTTTTATAATTCTATATCACTAATGGTCAAATTTGGTTGCCCGAACTGGATTTGAACCAATACAAAGAGAGTCAAAGTCTCTTGTGCTACCGTTACACCATCGGGCAATTAAAAACTATTTACTTCTTACGACGATACCCCTTAACACTACTCGATTTAACTCTAACATAAGACGTTCCACCCTTACGACGAATCTTTCGCGTCGTAGACTTTCTACTATGTGATCGTGTCCAAGTTGTTGCCATATGTTTCCTTACTTGGTACGACGTTTAGCATGAACCGTCTTCGAATGTTTGACTCGGACTGTCTTAGTGCCAGTCTTCGTCTTGATTGTCCTGTTATGTCCCTTTCGGGCATGCGGCTTAACTGATTTAGTTCCCATATATTTTCCTTTCTTAAATTGGAGCGGGTAGTGAGAATCGAACTCACGCATAGGCTTTGGAAGAGCTTCAGGCTACCATTACATCATACCCGCAAA
>Ga0129333_10006036_pt1 | contig 11431 bp, 13 predicted proteins | sample CPB6_08_DNA_FD_94474 | JGI IMG/M metagenome (GOLD analysis project Ga0129333, IMG submission 94474) | Freshwater to marine salinity gradient microbial communities from Chesapeake Bay, USA - CPBay_Sum_0.6_0.8_DNA | ecosystem: Environmental > Aquatic > Marine > Coastal | place: USA: Chesapeake...
GGCCTGAGGCGCCTCAGGCGAGCCGCGACGGTGAGACCAGCCGCGCCGCCTCCCACAATCAGGACCTGGTGATGGGCCATGGCCAGCCGATGCCGAACGGTATTCAACCCATGATCTAACCAGAGACATGGTGGGTGACGGGCAGGCAACCGCCGATCGCAGAGGATCGATGCAGTCCGGCGCCCGAGGCGATCGGACGACGGCGCGACAGCCACCGCCTAGTGTGGATTCGCTGACATTCCCGCTTCGGAATGGCTCCCGACACATCCGGATTTCCCCAGCCGTTCGCCCATCAGCCCGAGTCAGGCAACGACAGTGGGCACGGCAACACAAGCCTCAAATGGGGCAGCGACGGCGAGCTTTCCCCGGTGGATCTGCAGCGGGTGCTGGAGCGGCTCACCGACCCTGCGCTCACCCGCTGCCCACTGGAGGAGCAGGGCTGAGCGCCGGCAGCAGGCGCGTGGGCAGCACAACCGGACACCTTGAGCATCTGAGCTGGCCAATCTGAGCTGGCCAAGGTGTCGAGCGCTACACGCACGGCCGCCGACAATCGATCCATGCACAGCTCCCCCTCACCTGATCAGGCCCGCCTGCTGGTGGTGGAGGACGACGACACCATCCGGGAGACCGTCAGCGAGGCGATGGCCCTGGAGGGCTTCGCCGTGAGCACCGCCGCCGATGGTCAACAGGCCTGGCAGATGCTCTGCGACGCGCCCTTTGATCTGGTGGTGCTCGATCTGATGCTGCCGGGCCTGAACGGCCTCGACCTCTGCCGGCGGCTGCGGGGTACGCGACAGCCGCCGCTGATCCTGGTGATCAGCGCCCGGGACAGCGAGACCGATCGCGTGCTTGGGCTTGAGGTCGGCGCCGACGACTATCTGGTGAAACCGTTCGGATTGCGGGAACTGGTGGCCCGCTGCCGCGCCCTGCTGCGACGACAGCGCAGCGGCGCGGCCAGCCCGACAGAGCTGCGCCATCAGAGCCTGAGCCTCTATCCCGGTGAATGCCGGGTCACCCGCGACGGCCTTGAGCTGAAGCTGTCGCCCAAGGAGTACCGACTGCTGGAGCTGTTCATGCAGAACCCACGGCGGGTCTGGAGCCGCGATCAGTTGATCGAACAGGTCTGGGGCATCGATTACATCGGCGACAGCAAGACGGTGGACGTGCACATCCGTTGGCTGCGCGAAAAGATCGAGGACGATCCGTCACGCCCCAGCCACCTCGTGACCGTGCGGGGCTTCGGCTACCGCTTCGGCTGAGCCCATGGCGAGCAGCTCAGTCCTCAGCCCCTTCGTCGCTGCCCTGCTGAACCCGCTGGTCTGTCTGGGCGGCGGTGTCGGACTGGGCTGGTGGCTGCGGGAACGGCGGGCGCCACGACGGCGTCGGCGCAGCGCCACACCAGGACCTGGCGAACCCTGGACGGTGCCACCATCCCAGCTGCGGGGCTGGCTGGAGGCGCTGCCCCAGGGACTGCTGGTGCTCGCGCCGGATGACAGCCTCGCCAGCCTGAACCAGCGGGCCGAGCAGCTGCTGCAGCTGGAGCAGGGACTGGCGCTGCTGGGGCAGCCCCTGGCGCTGCTCGAACCCGGTGAGGATGTGAGCCATCTGGTGGCCCTGGCCAGGGCCAGCGATCGACCCCAACGGGGCAGCTGGTTGCAGCCGGGGGGCAGTCTGGAACTGCGGGTGCTGCCCGGCAGCGGCGGCTGGGTGGCGGTGCTTCTGGAGGGACGCAACCCACTGCAGAGCCAACTGGAGCGCCAGGAGGCCTGGGTGAGTGATGTGGCTCACGAGCTGCGCACCCCGCTCACGGCGTTGATGCTGGTGGGTGAAAGTCTGGCGGACCGGATCGAGGGCCCCCTGCAACCGCTGGTGATGCGGCTGCAGCGCGAGCTGCGGCGGCTACAGGAGCTGGTGAACGACCTGCTGGTGCTGTCAAGGCTGGAGAACACACCGGTGGCCGAGGCCCGGCGGCAGAGCAGCCTCGACCCGCGCGATGTGCTCGGTAGCGTCTGGGCGACGCTGGAACCGCTGGCGATGGAGCGGCGGGTGCGGCTACAGGTGCATCCGGGGCGTGACCAGGCCCGCTGGTCGGCGGTGGATCCGGCACGGCTGCATCAGGCATTGCTGAATCTGCTGGACAACGCCCTGCGCTACAGCCCCGATGACGGGACGATCACGGTGACGATCGAGCACCGTGATCGCTGGTGCCTGATCGGCGTGCACGATCAGGGGCCAGGCCTGAGCGAAGTGGATCTGCAGCGGCTGTTTCAGCGCTTCTACCGGGGCGATCCCTCGCGGGCCCGGGCCCCACGGGTGGGCAGTGGCCTCGGACTGGCGATCGTGCAGCAGATCGCCCTTTCCCAGGGGGGACTGGTGCGGGCCCGTAATCACCCCGAGGGTGGTGCGGTGCTTGAGCTGCTGCTGCCGCAGGCCTGAGGGCCCGGCGATCAGCGGGGCAGATGGCTGACGACCAGTTGGCGCTGATGATCCAGCTGCAGCCACCCCTCCTCCTTGAGCAGGCCGAGCACCCGGGTCACGGTCACGCGGGTGGTGCTCAGGGCGCTGGCCATGTCCTGGTGGGTGAGACGCAGGTTCAGGCGCAGACCCTGCTCGCAGGGCTGGCCGTAGTCCTGCGCCAGCAGCTCAAGGAAGCCGCGCACACGCTCTTCAATCCGGCGCAGTCCGAGCAGGGCGATCAAGGCCTCGGACTGGCGCATGCGACTGGCCATCGCCCGCACAAGCGTGACGGCGAGATGGGGAGTGCTGTCGATCTCCTCGAACGGAATGCAGAGCAGATCGCTGTCGCAGAGGGTGGTGGCTTCGTAGAGGTCGCTGTTGGTGAGCGGCTCACCAAAGGGTTCATTGGGACCGGCCAGTCCGAGAACCAGATCATCACCATGCTCAGTGATGCAGCTCAGCTTGACCATGCCACGGGTCACGAGCCAGATGTGATTGCGCAACAGCGGCACGCGGCTACCAGCCGTCATGTGCACAAGGTCGCGGCGTTGATATGTATCTTCCAGGCTGGTGCGAATACCCTGCTGGCCGTGGGGAGTGAAGACCATCGAGCCGTTTTGCGGAGGCTTGGGGATGACTGTATGGAGCGGCACCGACGTTGGCGGCAAAGCTCCGGTAGTCATTCGGTTAAGGGGTGTTTAGCGTCACCGGGATCCATGCAAGACCCCTACAGACCATGCCTGGCCTGTAGGGGCCACCGGATGCCGACGATCAACCTGCAGACACCGCAAGGGTGTCTGCAGGTCCTGGCGGCCTGCCCGACGGATCAGCTGCCGATGCGGGCAACGGCGGCGCGGGCCTTGCGCAGCAGTTCGTCGCGCAGGGGCACATAGCCGAGATCATCGGCCAGACCCTGGGCGCGGGGCGACAGCATCGCCCGGAACACCTCGCGCAGCTCAGCCGCCTTGGCGCCGTTACCGCGCTGATAGGCCAGGAGCCAGGTCAAGGTGGTGATTGGATAGCTCCCGGCACCGGCGGGGTTGGGATCTTCTCCGGCCAGCTGCGCATTCAGACGGATGTTGTTCAGGGCTGCCGTACCGCTGCGAAGGTTGGGCAGCACGAACTGACCGGCCCGGTTCTGCAGGGCAGCGGGACGCAGAGCACCTTTGACATAGGCCTGGTTGAGATAACCGATCGCACCGGGTGTATTGAGAAGGATGCCGGCCACGCCCTCATTACCCTTGCCGCCGATGCCGACCGGCCAGCGCACGCTCTTGCCCTCGCCCACCTTGCTCTTCCAATCGGCGGAGAAGGCGCTGAGGGAGTTGGTGAAGGCAAAAGTGGTACCGGAGCCATCGGAGCGATGGGCGACGGTGAGCTTGCCCTTACCGCATTTCAGCTGCTCCCAGCTGCGAATCCGACCCAGGAAAATATCGGCCAGCTGCTTCTGGGTGAGCTTCAGCCCCTTGCAGTCGGCCTTGTTGTAGGCGATGGCGATCGTGCCGCCCACGATCGGCAGCTGGACAACCCCACGGCTGACACGGGCGGCTTCATCCGCCTGAATCGGCTCATCGCTGGCGGCGAAATCAACCGTGCCAGCCACGAACTGGCGGATACCGGCCCCTGAACCAACGGACTGGTAGTTGACGCGGGCCACACCACGGGCCGCGAGATCGGCAAACCAGCGCTGGTAGAGGGGAGCCGGGAAGGTCGCACCAGCGCCGTTGAGAGCCGGAGCGGCCCCTACAGCAGCTCCGGCGAGCAGAAGAGCAGAGGCGGACGCGGGAGCCAGGCGGCGAGCCAGGGTCATCACAATGGAGCAGAAACCAGCTCTTAACCTCTAAAAAACCAAGCAACCCGCGGTCGTTATGAACAGATTAAGAGCTGGTGAACATCCGCTTCAGGCCTGGATCAACGCCAGGCTGTGAAACTCGGCACGGCCCTCGACGCTCCGCAGTGGTTCCGCCTGCGCCTGCCATTGCTGCCAGGCCTGAACGCGTTGTTCGGCCATGAGGCTGCACAACGCCGGCAGAAGCTGGTCGGGACTGCCATCCAGCTGACGATGCAGAGCAGCATCGATCAGCTGCAGATCATTGAGGTCACCCAGGAGGCCCTGAAGCTGCCGCAGACGGGCCAACCAGGGCCCGATGCGATCCGGATCAACAGCCCGCAGATTGCTCAGGCCATAACGGGCTCGCTTGATGCGACGCCGCAGGCCATGCAGCTCGGCGATCGCGGTGGGGTCGTAGGGGTTGGACGCCCACCAGCCCGGCAGGGTCGTGAGCCCGGCCAGACAGGCCTGCAGCCATTCACTGCGCCAGGCCAGCAAGGGCTCCTCACCCAGGGGTGTGAACACGGGCTGCTTCAGCCAGCCCTGCAGCTTGGCCAGCAACTTCAGGTACCGGCGACCCTGAAGACAATCGCGCAGCTCCTCAAAGGCCAGGCGTCGTTCACGCCTGAGCTGCTTGAACAGGGGCTTGAGCGGCTCCAGTTCGCGCTCGGGCAGCAGTGGCACCAGATCGACATCCAGGCGGCGCCGCAGCACATCGAGATCGCGGGCCAGACCCAGACGGCGGGCAATGCGGGCAACACGACGTGGATCAGCGGCATCGGGGAGGCAAAGGGCAGGCGCGAACTGCTCAAGCGTGGAACGTAGCCGCCGGAAACTGACCCGCATCTGATGCAGAGGTTCCGGATCCCGATCGGCGAGGACCTCATTCTGAAGGGCCACCAGGCGGCGCAGGCGGGCATCGATCAGGGCAGCGGCAACCGAACCACTGGAACCACGCAGCAGGGCGGGCATCTCGGGATCAACCTGGACGGTCACGCAGGGCAATCGGTAGCCTTCAGCACCAATCTGCCGTGACACAGCCACCAAAGTCGTTAAGGAGAGGTTATGAAGAATAAGAAGTTGTTTAGGCTGCTAAGTTTTGCAGATTCTCAGGAAGTTCCGTGAAGATCACGCAGGTTGATGGTCAGTGCCTGCTCTGCCTGGACCAACGCGAAGCTCTGATGATGGCCAGCGTATTTCAGGCATCCCTGCTTCACGAGCCCACCAGGGATGCCCTGCTAAACCGTCCTGACTACGCGGACTTTCACCGCCAGATCATGACGGGCCTGGCCGGAGCATCCTGCAGCGGATTCGGCCTTGACAGCAGGATCACGCGGTCGAGATGAACCAGCAACACGAGCCAGCCACCCTGGATCACCAGGCACCACAGCAGAGGAGAAAGAAAGCACCTGCCACTGGAACGCCACCACCAGCTCGTGCCTGAATCAGTGCGATTGTGCTCCACGCAGGCTCTCCGGCGGCGGTGAGACCACTCCACTCGCAAACTGCCGACATGGCTGTCGGCGACGACACCGGGAACCTGTCGGCCTGCTGACAGCGTGGAGCCAACGGACATCGCTAACGTCCAGGAAGGGCCAGACAGAGGGTCTGATACCTGTGCACGGTTCACCCCAGCGGAGACCGACCCCTGGCTCCTTGATCCCACGGCAACTTGAGGAACGCCCGGGAGGTCTGCCGTTCAGCCTGTTCGTGAGCGGTGGGAGGGCGGCGACTCAGCTATCCGCAGTCCTGCTCAGACGGGAGCAGGCTGAACTGGTCCCGCACTGCACCCTCGAAGAACTGCAGGGCTGGAGTGATGCTGGCCTGCCGATCTGGATCCGGATCAGCGGCCTGGCCGACCCGCTGATGATTCAAGCCGTCCTGAGAATCTGTTCCGTGCCGGAGAGCTTTGGACCTCTGTTGCTGGAGACCCCTCAAGCGACCCGCCTGGACTCCGACGGAGCAGTGGTGGCAGTGGTGCTGCATCGGCTGCGTTTCAGCCGGGATCCGATGCAACTGATCAGCGATCAGGTAGGCCTGGTTCTGACGGAACGCCATCTGATTTCAATCGAAGAAGCTCCACAGGGTCAACCATTCGTGGAGCTGACCCAATGGCTACTTGATTACAGTCCTGGAGCAACGGCGGAGGTTCTGGACGACCTTCTTCACTACACGCTGGATAGTCTCCTAGATGGCATTCTGCCAATGTTGGAGCAGATGGCGAGCCGGTTGGACGATCTGGAGGAGGCGGCCTTACGGGATCCGCGGCCAAGGGTTCTGAACGGCGCCTATCAGGTGCGAACCAATCTACGCCACATCCGCAGGCAGCTCTGGCCACTCAGACATCAGATTCTGATGTTTCTACGGCGGAGCCAACCGATGATCGGCCCAGAAGGCCTACAAGGCTTCCAGGAGATGGCGCAGCTAGTAGAGCAGATATTTGAGAGCTGCGAGATTCTGCGTCACCAGTGCGATGCGGTAACAGAGGCCCACATGGCAAGCACCGGCAATCGCCTCAATCAAGTCATGAAGACACTAACGATCGTCTCTACGATTTTCGCACCTCTAACTTTCATTGCCGGGATTTACGGCATGAATTTCGAAAACATGCCAGAATTGCAATGGCGATATGGTTACATTGGTTGTATTGCACTGATGTGCGGTGTTGCTCTGATCCAGGCCAGCTGGCTGTGGCGACGGGGCTGGTTTGAGGATTGGACACAGCGACGAGGGCACTGAGAATCGAAGTGTTCCCAGCGCTGCGATCGATAACCCGATCACAACCAAAGCCGTGGACACTGGGAAGAGTCGAGCCCCCTGGCCGTGACTGCAGACATCCTGCCTTATGAGCTGGTCATCAACCGCGAGTTGAGCTGGATCCGTTTCAACGAACGGGTGCTTGCTCAGGCCCTGGATCCACGCACCCCCCTGCTGGAACAGGCAAAGTTCAACGCGATCTTCAGCAATAATCTCGATGAGTTCTTTATGGTGCGAGTAGCATCCCTGCAAGCACAACAGCATGGTCAGCTGCAGAGGCTCAGTAGGGATGGCCGCACACCACTGCAACAGCTCCACGAGATCCGGAGCCAACTCGATCCGTTGCTGGAGCTGCAACAGCAACATGGCTGCGAAACATTGCGGCAAGAGCTCAGGTGCCATGGAATTGCACTGCTGAACTACCAACAACTCACGCGACGCCAGAAGGACTGGGCGAACAGCTACATGGAGCACAAGCTCCTGCCGGTCCTGACGCCAGCGATACACGAATGCGGGGAGACATTTCCATTCGTCAGCAACCTCAGCCTGAACATCGCTGCGCTGGTCCGCGATCCGCACCATGGACAACAGCAATTGATCCGGATCAAGCTACCGAAGCACAACACGAAGCGATTTGTACAACTGCCTGGAGATCTGCACGGCGGCATCCGGCCAACACCGCATCTGATCGCGGTGCCATCGGAGCAACTCGTGGCCGCCAACCTGCAGCGGTTTCTCTGTCACAAGCAGGTGGAATGGCTTGGGTTCTTCCGCGTGACACGTGACGCGGATCTGGAGCTGCGTGAACTGGAAGCCGACGATCTGATGCAGGAGCTTGAACGAGGCCTACGCAAGCGACGCATCGGGGGTGAGGTGGTGAGGCTCGAAGTGAGTGCCGCGATGCCAGATGGGCTGGTGGCGCTGTTGATGGACGGAATGCAGGTCAAACCACTGGATGTGTATCGGATCAAGGGATGGCTCGGGCTAGGGGATCTGATGGAACTGCTGACGATCCCAGCTGCTCAGCTCAAGGACAAAGCCTTTCAGGGGAGAACAACAAAACAGCTGAAATGCAGCCAGGCAAGCATGCTGGAAGATGGCTCAATCAAAAAGCAGGAATCTGAGAGCATCTTCGCGGTGCTACGCCGTGGCGACGTGCTGCTGCACCATCCATTTGATCTGTTCTCAACATCAGTCGAGGAGTTCATCAATCAGGCCGCTGATGATGCCTCGGTGCTTGCAATCAAGATCACGCTCTACCGCGTATCCAAGGATTCACCGATCATCAGCGCCCTGATCCGCGCCGCCGAGAACGGCAAGCAGGTGATGGCACTGGTGGAGCTGAAGGCTCGGTTCGATGAGGACAACAACATCCAATGGGCGCGCCAACTCGAGCGCTCGGGGGTGCATGTGGTGTACGGCGTGATGGGCCTCAAGACCCACACCAAGCTCATCCTTGTCATGCGCCAGGAGCGAACAGGACTGCGGGGCTATGTCCATGTCGGTACAGGCAACTACAACAGCAAAACAGCCACGCTCTACACGGATCTAGGACTGCTCAGCTGCAGGCAGAATCTGATTGACGATGCTATTGAATTGTTCAATAGCCTGACGGGCTATTCGAAACAACATGAGTACCGCAGCCTGCTGGTGGCACCAGGAAGCCTGCGCCAACGCATGCAGGAGCTGATCCAGCGGGAAACCGAGCACGCCCAAGCTGGGCGACCGGCGGCGATCAGGGCCAAGATGAACGCCCTGGTGGATCCGACCATCATCGCTCTGCTCTATGAGGCCTCCAAAGCAGGCGTGCAGATCGATCTGGTGGTGCGAGGCATCTGCAGCCTCAGGCCCGGCCTGGCCGGTGTGAGTGAAACGATCAGGGTGAGGAGCATCATTGATCGCTTCCTCGAGCACTCACGCCTATTCTGGTTCAGCAACGCCGGGGCAGCTGAAATCTATCTGGGAAGCGCCGACTGGATGGAACGCAATCTCGATCGGCGCGTTGAGGCTGTGGTTCCAGTAAAGGATCCTGGCCTGCGTTGCCAGCTAGAGCATCTGTTGAAGCTTTATCTCGAGGACAACAGCTCCGCATGGCAGATGGATGGAACGGGACGATATGAGCGCTGCCGCAGTGCAGGGATTGAACGAAGAGCGCAGGATGAGCTCATGGCGACGTGGCCAGATATGCTGCAAAGATAGACTTATTCCAACAGTGCAGCCTTACTGATGCGCAGTGAAGACCAGAGCTGCTTGATCTGATCGAAGGCCAGCTCCTGGCTGATCTTGCCACTGCCCTGAAGCGCGACGATCAAGCCAACCCGATCAGCGAACTGCTCAAGATTCTGATGGAAGGCGAGGCGCTCTGGAGTCCAGTCGTCACCGTGGTAATGGCTGAAGCACTCGAACGGGGCATGCACACCGGAATCGGAAGCATCGCCTGCGCCGGCAACTGAATCAGTCAAGGTGGAAGGCCTCGGCATGCAACACCTCACACCCTATCGAGTCCGACGCAGCAGCGCGGTCCACACCGCACTCAACCGAAGCGACCGGAGACATAATCCTGGGTGGCTTGCTGGCGAGGTGCGTTGAAAATCTGCTCGGTTGGCGCAAACTCTTCAAGGCAGCCCACCTTGGCCTGATCACCGACGGTGACATTGAAGAAACCCGTCATATCGCTGACCCGAACAGCCTGCTGCATGTTGTGGGTCACGATCACGATAGTATAGCTCTTCTTGAGTTCGTGCATCATCTCCTCGATCTTGAGGGTGGAGATCGGGTCGAGAGCGGAACAGGGTTCGTCCATCAGGATCACCTCGGGCTCAATCGCAATGGCTCGGGCAATGCAGAGGCGCTGCTGCTGTCCACCGGAGAGGGCATAGCCACTCTCATGGAGTTTGTCCTTGGTTTCATCCCAGATAGCGGCCTTGCGCAAAGATCGCTCCACCAGATCATCCATATCGCCGCGGTAGCCATTAATGCGGGCACCAAATGCAATGTTCTCGTAGATGCTCTTGGGGAAGGGATTCGGCTTCTGGAAGACCATGCCGATGCGGCGCCGCACCTCGACAGGATCAACATCACGGGAATATAGATCCTGACCATCAAACAGGACGCGGCCACTAAGGCTGCAACCCTCAATCAGATCGTTCATACGATTGAGTGCGCGCAGCACAGTGCTTTTGCCACAGCCGGATGGGCCGATGAAGGCAGTCACCTTACCGCGGGGAATCTCCATATAGACACCGCGAACGGCCTGGCTGGCACCGTAACTGATGCCGACATTCTGAAGCGATAGGCAGATCGAGGCAAAAGCATCCTGTTGACTGGATGCAGCAAGCTGAGACAGGGTCATGGTTCGGAGTGTGAAGGATTTCAGGCCTGTGCCAGGCGGCTGAGCCAGCGGGCAAACAGATTGGCAGCGAGGATCATCAGTACAAGTACAAACGAGGCAGCCCAGGCCAGTGCGATCTGAACCTCATACGGCATGATCGCGAAGTTATAGATCAGCACGGACATTGTTGCAATAGGACTGAAAACACCTTCAGGCCAGAATGGTGAGAACAATGCCGTGAAGATCAAGGGAGCTGTCTCACCAGCTGAACGCGCAATCGCCAACACCACGCCGGTAGCGATCGGGGAGAACGCGGCGGGCAAGGTGACACGCACAATCGTGACGAAACTCGAGGCGCCGATGCCAATGGCACCCCAGCGCAACTCATCAGGGACGAGCTTGAGGGCTTCATCCGTGGTTTTGATCACGGTGGGGAGCATCAGCACCGCCAGTGCAATCCCACCCGCTAAAGCACTGTAGCTCTGATCAAAGAACAGGCGGGTGCTCACAATCAGGCCATAGACGAACACGCCGCAGATGATCGAGGGGACTCCGGCAAGAACATTGGTGCCAAAACGCACAAATCTGGCCAGGGGGCCGGATCGTGAGTATTCCGCCAGGTAGATGCCGCCACCCACACCGACAGGGATGGCAATGGCGCTGGCTATCAGGGTGACGATGATCGTGCCAAGGATGGCATTACCGATACCACCACCACCAAGGCCGGGGGCGGGTGGCAAGCCGATCAGAAGCTGCAATGTGATCAGCGAACCTCCCTTGATCAACACGTAGATCAGCACCAGAATCAGCGGCAGCACAGCCACTGCGGCACAGATTGTCGCAACAGCGGTGAACAACTGATTGCGGCGGTTTCGGGCAAGGGCCGGGCGGTAGCGCAGGCTGCCAACACGCTGGAGCGAATTGGGACTTGCAAGCGACGAGGACATCAGGATTCAGCTGTATTTCAGACTGAGACGACGCACCACCCACTGGGCCATCATATTGACCACCAGTGTGAGCAGCATCAGAACCAGAGCGGCATACATCAGTGCGGA
>Ga0129333_10006037_pt1 | contig 11431 bp, 10 predicted proteins | sample CPB6_08_DNA_FD_94474 | JGI IMG/M metagenome (GOLD analysis project Ga0129333, IMG submission 94474) | Freshwater to marine salinity gradient microbial communities from Chesapeake Bay, USA - CPBay_Sum_0.6_0.8_DNA | ecosystem: Environmental > Aquatic > Marine > Coastal | place: USA: Chesapeake...
GACGCGGCGGACGACCGTCACCGTCACGACGCGGTGGACGACCCGACGCAGAACGTCGATCATCGGAACGACCCGCACCATCACGACCAACGCCATCACGACCAGCGCCATCACGACGCGGCGGACGACCGTCACCGTCACGACGCGGCGGACGACCCGACGCAGAACGTCGATCATCGGAGCGACCCGCGCCATCACGACCAGCGCCATCACGACGCGGCGGACGACCGTCACCGTCACGACGCGGCGGACGACCCGACACAGAACGTCGATCATCGGAGCGACCCGCGCCATCACGACCAGCGCCATCACGACGCGGCGGACGACCCGACCGCGACCGGCTGGAGCGATCCGAATCGCCCCGGGGACGTCGAGGGCGGGGATCGTCGGACATAGGGAACCCGAGCCTACGGCGAGTCGAGGAAACGAGCCCGGATCTCGGCCGACGCTTCGACCGGCCACACGTGCCCCGCACCCTCGGTCACCACGAAGACCACCATCGAGCCGGCCGCACAAGCGCTCCACTCGTACCGGGTCGACGACGGTGACAGCTCCACGGCCGTCGGTTCGCTCTCACATCCGTTGCGACGGGCCCACGATTCCACCGTGACCCATGCATCTCCCCGGTAGAAGAGTCGGAGATCGTCGAACCGATCGCTCTCCCAGCCCTCCAAACCTTCCATCGGAACGATGGTGTCGCCGGTTCCATGGAAGGCGAGCAACGACACGGGAGGAGCATCCTCACAGATCCGAGCCAGGTTCACACCGGCCACCGGCGCAACTCCGGCAAAGAGTGTGCTCTCACATCCCAGCCACGTCGCCATCGCCGCTCCGGACGAGAACCCGGCCGCGAACACCCGGTCCGGGTCGGCGCAGGCCCGATTCACGAGATCCACCACGATCTCCTCGATGAAGTCGAGATCGTCACCCGGAACCGCGCCGGGCACCGACCACGCCGACACCGGACCGATCGCTTGCGGAGTCACCGTGATCCACGCACCGGACTCGATGCCGGCCGACCCCAATCCACTCGTCGCCTCCTGAAGGTCGCTCGTGCCGGTGGTTCCGTGCAGGTCGACCAGCAGTGGCAGTCGGCCGTCGGTCACGTTCGGTCGATGCACGACGTACGACCGGATGCCGTCGGAGCGTTGCACCTCCACGTTGGTGACGCCAGCCACGACCTCGGGCACGCACACCGAGTCGTCCACTTCGATCACCGGCGAGACGTGTTCGTTCACATCGGCACTCGAGGTCGCGATGGTGTCGACGATCGGAGTGCTCGTCCCGGTCGACGAAGAGGCGGTCGCCGTCGTCGACGATTCGAGCGACGACCCGACGGATTCGAGGCGCACCTCCGGCGCCGACTCGCTGGATCCTCCGCCGCACGCGACGAGGAGAACGACGGTCAGCGCCACGAAGAGACGGGACATCGACTCAGTACTCGCGCAACAGCGAACCGAAACCGTGCAGACGTTCGTCGACTCCGTTGTCGCGCAACGCCATCCACCAGGTGGCCGCGTTGATGGCGATCACCGGCTTGTCGACGATGCGCTCCATCTCGTCGGCCAACCGGATCATCGACAGGTTCGTGCCCACCTGGACCAACGCGTCCACCTCCGGGTCATCCACGTCGTGGAGGGCGCGTCGAAGTTCGGCCTCCCCGACGTGCGCGATCGACACCGCCGTCGGACACTTCAAGCCGTGGATGGCCGCCACCTCGAAGCCCAACTCACCGAAGAACCGCACCACGTTGGCGTCTCCCACCGGCTGGTAGGGAGTCACCACTCCGATCCGACGCGCACCGAAAAGCTTGAGCGCCCGCTCGCACGCCTCGGCTCCGGTGGCCACGTCGAGACCCGACTGGTCCTTGATCTGAGCGATGAACTTCCGGTTGCCCTCCACGCCGTCCCAGAAGGTCTCGGCCGACATACCCATCACCATGTAGTCGGGTTCGCAGGTCATCACGCGCGCCACGGTGTGGCCGATCTCCTCGCGAATCTGCAGGAGGAGATTCTGGAAAGCCTCGTCGGAGTCGAGCACCTGATTGCGAATGTGAATGCGTCCGGTGTGCGCCGTCACCCCCGGCACCGACATCGCATGGAACTCGGGCTCGACGATGGTGTTCGTGCTCGGGATGATGACCCCGAACTTGCGACGCCAACCGAGTTGATCGACTCCGCCCACGTTGCTGTTGACGGTGTTGGTGAATCCCATTCTGTGTCTCCCTGTTCTCGCAGTCGTTCTCGTGGTCGTCGTTCTCGTGGTCGTCGTTCTCGTGGTCGTGTCCGCCGGATCACACCGGGGGTGCTTGCCCGAGGCTGTTCTCGACTCCGACGACTCGGTTTCCCCCGAAGAAGTGGATCGTCTCCACGGTGCCCTCGTCGTGCAGTCCCGAGATGCCGAAAGCCGGTCGCGGCGCCATGAGGTTGAGCGACATCGGCAGGACACCGTTCACCTTCACACCACCGGCCTGGATTCGACGCGCCACGTTCATCGCCCGTTCGGTGTCGCCTCCCACCACGTACGCCTCGAGTCCGTATTCGGTCCCGTTGGCCAAGGCGACGGCCTCGTCGACGTCGCGCCAACGGTGCACGGCCGCCACCGGTCCGAAGATCTCATCGCTCGTCGCCGACGGATCGAGTCCATCGATCAACGTCGGCGCGAACCAATTGCCCGGCGCCTCGGGAAGCCTCGTCGTCGCGATCACTCTTCCTCCCCGCGCGACGAGGGCCTCCACGCGTTCGGCGAGTTGTCGACGGTGGGCCGAGTGCACCATCGGACCCAGTCGAGTGTCGGGGTGCATCGGGTCACCGACCCGCACGTTGGTGAGGGCCGCGGCCACGGCCTCCAGAATCTCGTCGGATCGAGAGACCGGCAACAGGAGCCGCCCGAGAGCCCGACACCACTGGCCGTTCAAGGTGAGCAACAGACCGAGTACCGCCTCGACCGCCTGGTCCACGGGAGCATCCTCCAACACCACCAACGGCGAGTGTCCACCCAACTCCAGTTGGGCCGGCTTCAGATCCTCGGCGCACGCATGAGCCACGGCCCGACCCCCGACGATGCCGCCGGTGAACGACACCGATCGAACTCGGCGATCGGTCATGAGGGCGGTGGCGGTCGCCGGACCGCCGTGCAGCAACTGCACCGTGCCGACCGGAAAGAGGTCGTGGATCATCCGCACCATCGACGCGGTTCCGTGCGGCGCCCGCTCGGGTGGCTTCACGATCACCGGACAACCGGCCGCGAGGGCCGACGCCATCTTGTGCGCGGCCATCGGTGCGGGAGCGTTCCAGGGGCAGAGAAGCAGCGCCGGCCCGAACGGCAGACGGCGAACCTCCACCGCGCCACCCGTCGGACCGTCGAAGCGGGCGTTCAACACGCCGGCCCGCAACTGATCGGCGGCCAGCCTGAACGCACCGTGCACGATGAAACCGAGCATGTTGGTCATGCCGTTCACCACGCCCGTCGTGGCCGATTCGAGGGCCGCGATCACCGGCACCTCGGCGGCCAGACGATCGGCGGCGGCATCGAGCACTCCCGCGCGCGTGTCGTCGTCGAGCGACCACCAGGTCCCCGCCCGATGGGTTCCCCACGCCGCATCCAACGCGCGTTCCACGGCGTCGGGCGTCGCCTCGCGCTGCGACTGCTCGGCCCGTCCGTCGGCCGAGTGCTCGATCCACTCGGGTCGTTCGGTTCCCGACTCCACCCACCCGCCGGCAACCAGGTCCTGTTGCTCGGGCAGGACGACCCGTGTCTCCGACGAACTCATCGTGCGGACCTCCCCTCGTCGTACATCTCCACTTCCGATCTCGTGTCGTGCACCGATCCATCGACCCCGCGCGGGTCGTCGTCGCACCGTCGTGACGTGTCACGCGAGAGAAGCGAACCCGCGACGTGCATCACGCGCACCAGAACGCCGTGCCGCCAGAGCACGGTGTGACGCCAACGTCGATCGCCTTCGACGTGGATGTGGTCGGGTTCGGCGTACCGCGAGATCCCGTCGTGCCCGAGGTCGTCGGCCACGAACCACAGGTGACCGCGCCGCGGAGACACGCCGACGATCGTCGGTGCCCCCGGACCGAGCGGCGTGAACACCAGTGTGTCGTCGCGACGATGCGCCTCGAAGGTGCGCACCGCCGGTTCGCGCCCCGACAGCACGACGCTCGTCTGCACGAATCGTTCGCCGTCGAAGTCGATGTACACGAGGTTCTCGTAGGGGAAGGCTCCCGGTACTCCTCCGTGCGGGTCGTGGGTCACCACCCGGCCCGCACCGTCGACCGCGGTGAGGCGATCGCACCACACCCCCCGCAGGTCGGAGAGCGTTGCCACGAGAGCCGACGACTCGCTCACGCCTTCGCACCGAACTGCGTGCTCTCGGCACCCGACACGATGAGTGAAGCCGCCTCCAGACGACCCTTCTCCGAGGGGAACGCCTGCACGAGGCCCATCGACAGATCGCGCAACCCGCGCGCCACCGGTCCGTCGTTGCCGGTGTTCGACGTGCCCGAGGCCTTCATCGCGCACATCGCCACCGCGAAGGCCTCGTCGGTCACCGTTCCCTTGGCGATGCGCCACTGTCGAACGACGTCGGACTTGGCGAGTAACGGCGGTTCGCTGGTCTCGAGGTCGACCTGCCGGCGCAACCACAGGGTCGCCGTGTCGAGGTGCATGCGCATCTCGCCGATCAACTGCTGCTGGAACGGAGCCGAGCCGATCGGTTCGCCGGTGTCGGAGAAACGGGTGCCGGTGAGATGGCCGAGCGTCCAGTCGTACAGCGCGTGCGCGGCACCGAGATACACCGCGGTGCCGGCCACCTGGCTGCCGACGAAACTCCCCCGGCTCATCTGCATCATCCGGACGAAGGCACCCGGCAACGTGAGAGCGTCCTCCGCCGCCACGAAGACGTCGTCGAGGACGATCCCGTGGGTGGCGGTGGCCCGCATCCCGATGGCATCCCACTTGCTGCGCTCCGACACACCGCGCGCGGTCGGATCGACCACGAACAACGCGAGGTTCTCGGCCGTCGAACCACCCGGAAGCGACGCCGTGACCAGGTAACGGCCTGCCACGCCGGTGGCACAACCGAACGACTTGACACCGGTCAACGACCAACCGCGTCGCCCGTCGCGTTCGACGGGTTCGGCGCGCGTGGAGATCGTGATGTTGGCGCTCGACGACTTGGCCGACTCGGAGGCGAAGTTGGCCAACCACATCCGTTCGCGTCCCATGAGCCCGAGCACCTTGTCGGCGAAGGCGCGCACGACGGGCGCCTCGTCGGCCGGGAAGAGTCCGGCGTCGATGGCCTCGAGCCCGAGCAGTCCGCGCGAGGCCGAGCTGCAGTGGAAGAAGAACGACAACGCGGTCGACGGACACGCGGTGCCCATCGCGAACGTGGCGGCCACCAGGTCGCGCAGACCTCCGCCGAGACCGCCGTGCGACTCGGGCACCACCAATCCGAGCAGACCCGAGTCGGCCAGCAGACCGACGTGCGACATCGGAAACTCGGCGGCCCGATCGGCTTCCGCGGCGCGAGCGGCCAGTTCGGGCAACACCGACTCCACGATCGACGCCCGTTCGTGCTCGGGACCTTCCAGATGATCGAAGAGCTTCTCGGCCGTCAACGCGGTCATCGCTTCCCCTCCCCGGCCGTTCTCGTGCCCGATGCCGACAGATGAAGCGCGGCATCGGCCTCGTCGACGATGTCGGCGTACTTGGCACCGAGGTCGAAGAGATTGGCGTGGTGCGGACGCGGGTCACGGTCGGCGCAGCCGTCGGCCACCACCATCGGCGCGAATCCGTTCTGCAGCGCGTCGAGGGCCGAGGCGCGCACGCAACCACTCGTCGACACCCCGCAGATGGCCACCGTGTCGACACCGAGCGCGCGCAGCGTCGAAGCCAGGGACGTTCCGAAGAACGACGACGCGTATTGCTTGGTGGTCACGATGTCGCCCGGACGAGGTGCGACGAGGTCGGTGAAGTCGGCCAGCGGACTGCCCGTCACGAAACTGCGCAGCGCCGGCACCTTGCGGAAGAAGAGACCGCCCTCGGCTCCGCTCTCCGAGTACTCGACGCGCGTGAACACCACCGGCCGACCCGCCGACCGCGCCACCGCGGCCAGCCGATCCGCCACGCGATAGGCGTCGGCCGCCGGAGCGGCGTACAGCGGGGACTCGGGGTCGACGTAGGCGCGGCACATGTCGACCACCAGCAACGCCGGCGACTCCCCCCAACCCAGCCGCACACCGAAGCCCGCATCGAGATAGTCGCGCTGCAGTGCCGAATCGGAGAACTCGTCGTGACTCACAGGCTGCTCCTCACCGCGTCCAGCATGGCCGTTCGGCGAGCTCGTTCGAGGTGCCGCGTCGGATCGGCGGCGGCCGCGCGCAGGTCGGCGTGGAGACCGGCTCGCTTCACGGGGTCTGCCTCGCGCAACACCAGCCAGTTCGCGTGGCTGTCGGCCTGCACGTACTCCACCGCAACGCGCCGGCGGCGGGAGTCGAACTCGTCGAGTTCGGTCTCGGCGGCACCGTGCCAGACCTTGGCCAGACGCCGACCGACCGACACCGCGTCCTGCACGCCGGAGTTCATTCCCATCCCGCCGAGCGGCGAGTTCTGGTGGGCGGCGTCCCCGATCACCAGGATCCGACCGCGTCGCATGGTCTCCACCACCGCCTTGCGCACGGTGTACACCGACGAGGCGATCACGTTCCACGTCCGATCGGTTCGTCCGTCACGGGTGGTCACGCCGGCCATGCAGCGCGCGATGAGTTCGGGGGGTGCCTCACCCTCCGGGGAGGGATCCTCCGGATCGAGCGGGAAGAGGATCCGCCAGTGATCGGGGGTTCGCAACAACACCAACCACTGTTCGGGATCGGCCACGTAGTTCACGTGCTCGAGGTCGTCGATCAGTTCGTCGAGTTCGTCGGCGAGGCTCACCACCAGATACTTCTCGGGGTAGACCTCCTCGTACAGTTCGATGCCGGCCGTCCGCCGAACCGCCGAATGCGCACCGTCCGCGGCCACCAGCCACGGCACCTCGAGGTCGACGAATCCGTCGACGGTCCCGAGCACGATCGTGGCCGAGTGATCGTCGTGCCGACGCACACCATGCACTCGATGGTTCATCAGGATTCGTGCGTCCCAATCGCCGCGCCGCGTCCCGGCCCGCAGATGCTCGGCCATGATCGCGGCCACCTTGTTCTGTTCGAGTTGCACCCGGAACGGATACGCCGTCTCGGACGCCAGGCACCCGAGATCGAAGGTGGCGACCGGACCCGAACGGCGGTCGCGGAACTGGGTGCGCGGCGCGCGCAATCCCCGCTTCAGCACCGGTTCCACCACTCCGAGTTCGTCCAGCAACTCGAGCGTCGCCGGATGCAGCGTGGAGGCTCGCGACTCGGCCGCCAGTTCGGAACCCTTCTCGAGCACCGTCACCGGGACACCGGACCGCGCGAGGGTGAGCGCCGCCGCCAAGCCCGATGGTCCGCCCCCGGCGATCGTCACGCGATTCTCCGAACGATGCTCGGGGCTCGCGACCGACTCGATCGCACCGTCCAGACGATCGAGCGCCGACGCCATCAGAACTCGCTCAGGATCCGGCCGAAGCCCTGGAAACGGTCGTCGATCCCGTTGGCCCGCAAGGCGTGCCACAGGGTGGCCATGTTGATGGCGACGACCGGTTTGCCGAGCTCGCGCTCGAGTTCGGCCGCCTGGTGCACGAACGAGAGGTTGGTGCCCACTTGCACGATCGCGTCGACCTCCGGCGAATCGATCGCCGCCACCGTCTCGGCGATCTGGGTGCGTCCGACCTCGGCGATCGCGGTGGCCGTCTGACACCGCAATCCGGTGATGGCGCGCACATCGAAGCCGGCCTCCCGGAAGTATCCGCCCACCTGCTCGTCGGCGATCGGTTGATAGGGCGAGAACACCGCGATGCGACGGGCTCCGAATCTCTCGAGGGCCGCGCGGCACGACGCGGCCCCGGTGCTCACCCGCAGTCCGCCGGTCTGTTCGGCGATGCGCTGTTCGAAAGCGGCGTTTCCGGCCACCCCGCCCCAGAAGGTCTCGGCCGACATCCCCATGAGCATGTAGGTCGGCTTGCACGTGATCACGTCGCGCACCGCCGCGGTGATCGAGGCGCGAATCTGCAGGATGAGTTCGCCGAACTTCTCGTTCGAGCCGATGGCCGGGTTCTCGATGTACATGCGTCCGTAGTGGAAACTCGCCCCCTCCGGTCGCACCCAGGTGAGGTCCTGTTCGACGGTGGTGTTGGTGGACGGGATGATCACACCGAAGCGGGCCCGCGGACCCACCACGTGCGGGTCGGGCCAGTCGCGCGCGGTGCCCGAACCCGTCTCCACCTCAGATCACTCCTCGTTCGCGCAACCCGTCGATCGCCGCCGAACCGAGACCGAGCACCTCGGCGAGAACCTCGTCGGTGTGTTGCCCGAGCTCGGGGCCCACCCAGCGCACCGAACCCGGTGTCTCGCTCAACTTCGGAACCACGTTCTGCATCGGGAACTCGCCGAGTTTCGGGTGCATGAGCGTGACGATGGCCTCGCGGGCCTTGAAATGCGCGTCGGCCAGCATGTCGGGCGCGGTGTAGATGCGTCCGTTCGGCACGGCGTGCTCGTTCAACACCGCTTCCAGTTGCTCGGCGTCGAGCGTGCGCGACCATTCGGAGATGAGCCGATCGAGTTCCAGTTGATTGCGACCACGCGCACCGTGCGTGGCGAAGCGTTCGTCCTCGCCCCACTCCGGACGTCCCATGGCGGCCGCCAGACGGCGCCACACGGTGTCCTGGTTGCCGGAGATCAGATGCTCCTTGCCGTCCTTGGTGGGATACGCGTTGGCCGGCGCGACGTTGGGGATCAACGACCCGGTACGAGGCCGCACGTAACCGGCGATCACGTACTCGGGCACCAACGACTCCATGATGCCGAGCACCGCCTCGTACAGAGCCGAGTCGACCACCTGTCCGCGTCCGGTGCGCTCGCGCGAGTGGAGGGCGACGAGAGTTCCGACGCAGGCGAAGGTGGCCGCCATGGTGTCGCCGAGCGAGATCCCGGCGCGGGCCGGCGGTCGATCGGGTTCGCCGATCACCGCGCGGATGCCACCCATCGCCTCACCGATCGCGCCGTACCCGGGACGGTCGGCGTACGGACCGGTCTGGCCGTAGCCCGACACCCGCACCACGATGAGACGCGGGTTCTCACGGCGGAGATCGTCGGGATCGAGGCCCCACTTCTCGATGGTGCCCGGTCGGAAGTTCTCGATCAGCACGTCGGCCTTGCCGATGAGTTCGCGGGCTACGCGCTGACCTTCGGAGGTGCGCAGATCGAGGGTCACGGAACGTTTGCCGCGGGCCACCACCGGCCACCACAGCGAATAACCATCGGCCTTCTCGCGACCCCACTCGCGCATCGGGTCGCCCACCTTGGGCGGCTCGATCTTGATGACATCGGCACCGAAGTCGGCGAGCAACTGTCCACAGAACGGACCAGCCAGCAACTGGCCCATCTCGACCACCCGGATGTCGTCCAAGGCCGCCATCTGGCTGTTTCCCCTCCCTGATCGCCATCGCGCTCATTGTTTCGCTGAGCGGAACAGCGTTACCATGCATATCGTAGCCCCGCCACCGCGGCTCGGGGCAAGAATCGGACCCGTGTCTCGACCAGCCACCAACAACCCAGCCACCAACGACCCGGCACCCCGCGACACCGTCGTCGACGCTCGCCCCCGGGTGGCGCTCATCGACGTGGCGGCCCGCGACGGACTCCAGTCGGAAGAGATCGTGGTGTCGACGGCCCACAAGGTCGAACTCGTGCGACGACTCGAGGCCGCCGGGGTGCGTCGTGCCGAAGTGGTGAGTTTCGTGAATCCGAGCCGGGTTCCCCAAATGGCCGATGCCCGCGAGGTGATGGCGGCACTCGCGACCCCGGGCACCTTGGCCGATCGCGCATCGATGTCGCTGGCCGGTCTCGTGCTCAACGCGCGCGGCCTCGACGGCGCCATCGAGACCGGGGTCGACGAGATCAACGTCGTGGTGGTGAGCACCGACACCTACGCCACCCGCAACCAGAGTCGCACCACCGCCGAACTGATCGACACGTGGCATCAGGTCGGCGAGCGCGCGCGCTCGCACGGACTCCGAACCACCGTCACCCTCGCCGCGGCGTTCGGTTGCCCCTTCGAGGGCGAGTTGCCCGACGGTCGACTCGAATCAGTGGCGCGCGCGATTCTCGAGGTCCGGCCCGACGAGTTCGCCCTCGCCGACTCGATCGGAGTCGCCGCGCCCACCGACATCGAACGCGGCATCGACGTCGTTCGGTCTCTCGACACCGACGTGCCCCTCCGCTGCCACTTCCACAACACGCGCAACACCGGTCTCGCCAACGTGGTGGCCGCTCTCCGTCGCGGCGTGCGCACCTTCGACGCGTCGCTCGGCGGCATCGGCGGGTGCCCGTTCGCTCCCGACGCCACCGGCAACGTGCCCACCGAGGACGTCGTCTACATGCTCCACCGGATGGGCGTCGACACCGGCATCGATCTCGATGCGATCATCGGCCACGTGCCGTGGTTGCGCTCGGTGATCGGCCACGACACTCCGGCCCTCGTTTCGCGCGCCGGGAACTTCCCCCCGCGATGATCATCCGTCTGGCCGCCGCGCAGCACGCCACCGGTTGCGATGTCGCGGAGAATCTCGACACGACACTTCGAATGATCGATCTCGCCGCCAGCGAGCGACCCGACGTTCTGGTGCTCCCCGAGTTCGGCAATCACCTCTCGGTGTACGACTCGTTCGATCACGCGCGATCGGTGGCCATCGATCTCGACGGTCCGTGGGTCGAACGAGTCGGTTCGGCGGCTCGACGCCACGGATTCTGGATCCAGACCAACTGCACGGTCCGGCGAGCGGCCGACCGCATCACCAACACCAATCTCCTTTTCGATCCGCAGGGAACCCTCCGCGCCGCCAACGACAAGACCGTGCTGATGGGTGCCGAGGGAATCCACCTCTCGCCCGCCGAACGGGCCGCCGATCTGGTGGACGCCGAGATCGAGGGCGAGATCCTGAGGATCGGCACCTACGCCTGCATGGACGGCGTGGTGCCCGAGGTGCCGCGAACTCTCGCCGTGCGCGGCGCGCGACTCCTTCTCAACTCGCTGAATTCGTTCGCCCTGGATGAGGCATCGATCCACATCCCGGTGCGGGCGGCCGAGAACCGCGCTTGGCTGGTGGCCTGCTGCAAGATCGGACCATTGCTGCCTCCCGACCGCCTGGCCGAGTTCTCGACGGCGATGGGAGTGCCCGAACCCATGTTGCGCGGAGCCGGCGAGAGCCAGATCGTGCGCCCGGACGGTGCGGTGGTGGCCAAGGCCGGGCGCGACGAGGAGGAAGTGGTGGTGGCCGACGCCGATCTGTCGC
>Ga0129333_10006038_pt1 | contig 11431 bp, 20 predicted proteins | sample CPB6_08_DNA_FD_94474 | JGI IMG/M metagenome (GOLD analysis project Ga0129333, IMG submission 94474) | Freshwater to marine salinity gradient microbial communities from Chesapeake Bay, USA - CPBay_Sum_0.6_0.8_DNA | ecosystem: Environmental > Aquatic > Marine > Coastal | place: USA: Chesapeake...
GGTTGACGATGAATACCGCCTGACCGACATACAGGTTTATTGGGACAACATAAACTCGACTACCAACATTTATTACGAGTCGGCATGGTCGCCCGCGCTGAACATGGTTCGCCAACTTTCCGAACATTATCCGACACTCACGTTCGGAGTTTATTACTCGGAAGAAAGTCAGGATTTTGTTGGCTGGCATTTCTACCACGGGGGATTTGTTGTAGAAAGCGACTCATACAGCGTGGACTGCCTGCTTGACGAGGGCATGGCGCAACTACACGAACTCTACGAGGCTGGCGACATTTGCGACGATGAGTGGTACGACGCAACAAGCGAATGGTACAACCGTCTTGTCGAACGGGCGGGCGATGAATGTCATGCCTGTATCAGCCAGTACGCGAAATGGCTAAAAGCCGAGACGCGCCGACTCGCGCAGGGCAAGCCAAGTCGCGATTTCTTTTTCGACCTATAACAACAAGGAGAACAAAACAATGCCACAACGTGCCACATACATCACGGAACTAATAGCCAAACGCTTACGCGAGGAACGAGAGCAACAGGGTCTATCCCAAACCACGCTCGCCGACCGTGCCGGCATTGACAGGAAAACTGTCAACCGCATTGAGAACGGACACTACTCGCCGAACTTGGAAACATTTGTTCTGCTCTGTCGCGCTCTCCATGCCGACCCAAGCGAAATGCTCACCCAATAGGGACTGCCAATGGTCAAAGATAATCGCAAACCCCTATTGCTAATCTGTACCACCACCGATACAGTTCACCTATCCATTCCTACTAGACAAGGAGACAACTAGAAATGGACGTTCAGCCCACCGTTACCGACATGCAGACGATGTGTGAGGAGTTCATGCACCGCGCCCGTTACGCAAAGACAGAAATGTGCAAAGACGAGCCGATGTCAGACAACCCGCCCATTCTGCTCATTGGTTTCGTCAGCGAGTCTGGTGATGACGCTCACGAGGACGCTCTGGAGTTTCAGAATGAGTTTTCTACGAGCAAGCCATACCGTATTGCCCTGCTTCCCCTGACGCACCGCGACGACCCATTCGACGCGATGAATGACGTTGTGAAGCACTTGCCCCATGAGCCATTCTCGTTCATCGCGTTCGCAGCCGAAGCGTTTGCGCGTCAGGCTGACGCTAATAGCCTGCCCGACCATGTGAGGTCTGACTACTCGTATGAGGACATGGCAACCGAATACAAGGAAAACCCGTTCACCGACATTCGCGAGACGCTCATCGTCACGGCGGTTGACTGGAACTGCGAACACCTCTACACCATGCATGCGCCGTACTCATACGACGACAACGGTGTGCCAAAGTTTGACGACAACACCTCGGCGTTCGTTCCGCTCGGCGGTGTTGAGAAACTTCGCGAAATGTCTGAGGAGTTGGAAATGGGTCGCGTTCCGTCCATGCTCACGGCGTTCGTGATGTTCATGCACTACGCGACCGAAGCAACAAAGTTCACCGACAAACTGCAAAACGCGCCCAAGCGCAACAAGAAGGAGAAAGAATGACAGACATTCCGACATGGGTTTCGGAAGCCTGTTCCATCGTTGACGCTACTCTCGCGGAATGTGCAAACCGCGAGGTAGTGTCAGCCTCGGAAATGATGGACAAGTTACTAGACCTACGCATACTGCTGGCGACCGTCGAACAAAAGGAGAAAGAACCACAATGAGAACACCGTATTACTCACGCGAAAGACTGACCGCCATGCGAGCGCACCTCGTTGGCAAGCGCGTCAGACTGGAAAGCACGAACGACCCATACACAGACCTACGGGCTGGCGATGAAGGCGTTGTTACGTTCGTCGATGACATTGGCACAGTCTTTGTGGACTGGGACAATGGCAGTTCGCTCGGACTCATCGAAAGTGACGGCGACCGCTACGACATCATCGACACTTCCGATGGTCAAAGATAATCGCCATGAGCATCAGCATCACCCCTGACATAGTGAATGAGACGAACCGTGCGTTGTGGTCGTCTCTCGCCGATAGGTATGGCGACGTTCATTCCGTTCCCGCCGATGAGCGTTGGCGAGCCTGTGAGACGATACGCGCTCTATGGGTTCTAGAACTATGGCAACGCGAAGGCGGTTCTAGACACCCGTTCTCATTCCTACGGGGACATGGCATACCCGACGACATAGCCCAATACGCTGTCGCGTCGTTCACATCGGAGACTGCCATTCCTACGGAACCGCAGAAGCCCGAAAAGCGCAAAGACAAATGGGCGACGTTTGAGGCGTGGGCGCGTGAACATGCTGGCGAACAGTTCAGCATGGACACGCTCGTTGAGGTTTCGGGTTTTTCCTACCCGACCACGCTCGGCTATGTCAAAGAGTCGCTCTACTTCCGAAAGATAAAGAAGGGTCTGTACGAAGCGACGAGCCCACCCGAAAGGCAAGACGATTAGGTACGCGCCGACCGCGATTATCTTTGACCATCACCCCGCGTCGAATGGTCAAAGATAATCGCACGGGCGGTGTGCCGGCCGAGCCGACTGGTCGTTTATGGGTTTGAGCCCCGCCCGGCACGACTCACTGCGGGGCTCGCACCGCGGTTCGGCGCGGGTGGCATGGACGGGGGGCTGTCGCGGTAATCGCAGGTTTTTGGTTGCCGAGTGCCGGCACGAGCGACGCGCTGAAGTCTCCGAGCGCAACGGCGACACATTGACGGTGGTGGAAAGCCGAGCGCGAGCGACAGCCGATGGTCAAAGATAATCGGGGACAGACCCGACCGCCGATGGTCAAAGATAATCGCGTTTTCTAATCTGTCCCCCTGCCCCTATTATTCGTGTTGCCCCAACCCAACTACTAGAAGGAGACTAGAAATGGTGGCAAGTCAGGAAGGCGCACTCCCCGAGTGCTGGAAGGCGTTTGAGGAGTGCCTCAACGCAGGTATCGACAGGGTAATCCTGTACGGGCCGTCAGGTATCGGCAAGACCTATGCGGGTATGCACATGGGCAACGTAGAGGCGGGCGCGTACCGTCTCGTCTGCACCGAGGACATGACCAACATGGACGTAACTGGCGGTTTCATGCCGAGCAACAACGGCGGGTTCCAATGGCTCGACGGTTCCGCTCTCAAGGCGTGGCAAGGCAACGGCACGGTCGGCGGTCGCCTCATCGTGGACGAAATCGACAAGGCTGGTGGCGACGTTTTTGCGACGCTTCTTGCCATGTTGGACTCACCCGAGTCGGCTTCATTCGAGCACCCCGAAACTGGCGAGGTCATTCGACCGCGTGAGGGCTTTACGGCGGTAATGACGACGAACATCGAAAACATGGGCGAACTGCCGACCGCGTTGGCAGACCGTTTCCCCATTCGTATTCGTATCAACGCACCACACCCGACCGCGCTTCTCCGCTTGTCTCAAGATTTGCGGAAGTACGCGGTGCGTATGGCTGACGCTGGCGACGACCGTATCTCTCTCCGTGCGTTTCTCGCGCTGGACAAGTTGCGTTCGTCGGTCGGACTCCCCCGTGCGTGTGAACTCACGTTCGGCGTTCGTGCCAAGCAAATCCTCGACGCTCTTGCAGTGGACGGTATTCGCTAAATGTCGCACATCACCCCATCATCGCGGGTGAGTGGCAAGCCGTTCCCGATGGTCAAAGATAATCGGTCATCGGGAACGGCGAAAGCCGAACCCACCCTCATTGGTCGACAGGACGTAGCGCACGGCGTGTGGTCAGTCAATGACTGTCGCGCCGTGCGTGGCGAACCGCGCACCAACATTGGCGAGCGTGTCATGTACGCACCGTCTGACGACAGCGAACTGGCTCGCGCTATCCGCGCCCACGAAATGATGCACAGCAAGGTGTCACCAACACCCGAGCAAATGGAAGTGTTTGTCGAACGCGGTATTGCGTCCGAGACAGCCATGCGCGTAGTTGAGGAACTGCGCGTGAACTTTCTTTGCGACTCCGTTGGTATTCCTGTCGGCACGACACTAATCGACGGTCAAGAACTTTCCGTTGGTGAACGTCTTGCAAGCGACGGGGACTGGGCTGGTTGTGTTGCCACCGCTATCGCGGTGACTAACACCGCTGGACTCAAGCCTTTCCTAACTGGCGTTCGTCGGCACAACCGCGAGTGGGGCGAGTCCCTACTCACCATCAGCAAGCGCGTGTTGCGCGAAGTCAAGAAAGCCCACAAGTCGGGAACGCTCGGACGGACGATGGAATACGACGGTATTGCACCGTATGGTTTCACGCACACCGAACGCATTGGCGAGTGGGTGGACAGGCTCGCACAGTTTCCACCGCCACCCAAGCCACCGAAAGGCAAAGAGCCTTGCAAGGGCGAAGGCAAGGGCGAAGGCAACGGCGAGGGCGAAGGCTCTATGGTCGAAGATAATCGCGCACACTCCAATAAGGGCGTGGGTGACGGTGAAGGCGACAAGAGCGGTAACCCTCATCGCGGTATCACGCCAAGCGAAGTCACTAACGGCGCACCACGTTGGGCGCGTCTCCGTGTTGAGCGTGTGCCAATGCCGAAAGTGCTTCATGGTGCTATCGGCAAAAAGCGCATAGCGACCAACATGGGTCGTCGCCCACGCCGACTCCATCGACTGATGACCGACCCTGCCAAGCGAGTGTTCGACAGGACTACACGCGGTAGCGGTGGAATGGTCATCATCGACGCGAGTGGGTCAATGTCATTCACCGAGGAACAGATAGCGCAAATCATCAGTCATGCCCCTGGCTGTACGGTTGCCATTTACAGCGACCGCAACAAAGAGGACGACTCCCCGAACCTTTGGGTGGTTGCCGACAAGGGCAAAATGGTGGAAACGCTTTCGGGTATTCCATACGGTCATGGCAACGGTGTCGATTACCCTGCAATAGTTTGGGGCGTTGAGAACCGCAAGCACAAGAACGCACCGCTCGTTTGGGTAACGGACGGCGGTGTGTGCGGTTACAACGATGGCTTCTCCGACATACTTGCCATGCAGTGCATACAGTACGCACGAAAGAATGGGTACGTCATCGTTCCCCACATTGAGGAAGCGATTACCCAACTATCGCGCCTACAACGTGGCGAGCAAGCGCGTAGCGTCTATCCATACATGTTTCAGCAAACGTGGCGTGACCGCATGGGAACGCAACACCCGCTGACCTAACCCACCCACCCCCGTTGGGCGAGGGTTGCCGATTATCTTTGACCATCGGTGACCCTCGCCCGACACAAACATTCTGCGATTATCTTTGACCATCGAAGCGAGAGAGGGACAGACCGAATGGGTAAAGATAATCGCACAAGAGCGCACAGCGGGTTTCCGCACCCCGTTGGCGCATAGTCCGTCTCCTACTGTCGGCGCACGAACGCTGCCGGCATTGGCTGTCTCCTATTCACACTCGCCAATGCTGGCGCGACTGTCGGCAGTAGGGGACGGGCAAAGCGATTATCTTTGACCATTGACACACGGCGCGAGCGTGTGGTAATCTCACCATCGACGCGCACCTACTAGAAAGCGAGTTTCCCGTGGACACACTCCCGACGACCCCGATGAACGATTTACTCGACGAACTATTTTGCGTTTTGACGACTTTGCGACACTTCTATCTCGGAATGTGCGAGGACATAGCGAAGGACAACTACACGCCCGAGCAAGCCGAGCGCGACTGGACGACCCTGACCTACAACACTTCCCACGGGGACGTTCGGCAAATACTGGCTGACATCATCGCTCTGGGGAAGGCTGACGAAAAATGAACATTCTCACCGCGCTAGTCATCGCGCTATTCGTCGGGCTGGCGGTCGTCGTCGCGCTGACGCTAATCGTCGCGCCTGACGCGGTGCGACGTTCCGAAAACTGCACTGTCTATGGCGCGAAGCGTCACCGCAACGGCAGAAATCCCAAACACTTCCCACGCCGACAGTCGCCACGCGACTACCCCTGCCGAGTGGAGTATGTGCGCGAGCGCACCGCCGAGCAAGGCGACGACCACTATGACTAAGAAAAAGCCGATTAGCACGACAGCACCCCGTCTGTCCCCCGCCGAAGCGCGTTTATGGGTTGGAGCCCCGCTGGAAACGCGAGTACCACGGGGCTTCATCTGCTGATGCCCAAGTTCGTGCTTCAGGACCCAATCGGAAAAATCTTTACTCATAAGTGATCGCCGCCATCTCGAGCGTGTTATTTAGAAAACCCTGTTTTTCGCGCGGGTATCAATTGACGGTGGTGGAAGAGGCAACCTGCGATCGCTTGATTATCTGATGAACCCGCTGACGGGATAGATCAAACTCATCGGCGATCTCACGAAGCGACGCGCCAGCTGAACGCATCGAATGAATTTTCGTGTTTCTTTCATCGTCTGTTGCCGGGCCCGGCTGGAACGGACCCCACTGCCAATTTGCAATTTCTTCGATTTGCTGGATCCGATCCTGCGGCAGCAGATTTTTTCGATATCTCTGCCGAATGTAACCGGCCCATGCCCCTAATGAAATTTCTTTTTCTTCATATTTTTCAATATGAATTGCCGGAATTCTGGAATTTCCTTCTCGCAAAATGTATTGCTGAAGAGCTCCCAGATATGTCTTGAATTTTGTGTTGTTATCCATAGAAAGAATATTAAGCGAACATATGTTCGCCGCGCTTGAATGTCCCCGGAGGCTGCCGGCACTCGACGAAAAGGCACGAAAAAAATCAATAATTTGGCGGCCTTCCAGGCAAAGATATTTTTAAATCGTCTTGACATAACCGACGGTGGCGGATAGGCTGACGCCCACGAAACCAAGGAGGATTATCAAAATGATGATTGACCCAGATTCGGTGCCTAGGGCTGCGGCCGACATCGAGGAGCGACATCGGTCGCCTGAAGACATCGCGAAAATTCAAAATCTCGAGCGAGCTATGCGATTCGCAGTTCCTTTTGACCCGGAATCCCTCCAGGAGGAAGCTCGAGAATCGTCGACACTCGAGGGTCTCGACCAGGTAAATTCAACAAAGATCCGAGAATTTATTGCTGCAGCTTCTCCGGCAGTTCTCGAGGAGATCTCCTACTACTGCATGGAAGATCCACGTATTTGGGAAATTTACTGGGAAGTTATTTACGAAAGTGCTGTCGATATCCAAGCTCGGGTTGAAGAGAGGCAGGCGGCCAAGTGAGCAACTGGAGTACAAACGGACCCAAAAGATGGCTGCCACTGGATATTGATCCGGATGATGTGCCATCACAAAAGCAGGCCATTAATGACATGGTCCAATCCATGGTGAGGAACAACATGGATCCAGAGATTGCCGAGCTCGTGGCCAGAGAGATCCTTGATACCACGTCGGCGACCCAGAACACGATATTCATTTTCACTGAAAACGACTACGTCATCACCGGCATACACGTGCCGTACGAAGCGATCGGCAGTGATGGCCCAGTACTGATGCGCGGAGCTAGTGATCAATCGATTATCGCTGCGTTCTCTCGAAACAAGATCATCGAAATGATCGAAAAGCTCGAGAATGACGAAGTAAACATGGAAGAGCTCAGCGTCGACGATCAGGAGCGGGTTTGGGTCGAAAAGTTGGAGGACCTTGCGCAGCTCGTTAGACTTGAAATGTCAGTCAACCCGCCCAGCAGCTGGGATGACTTCTTTACTGAGGGAGAGTCATGATGCCATTGACGGTGGTGGAAGACCCGGATCCGGGCGTGCCACAATTCTGGGAAGATGCAGCACGGATCTGCGTTTGGGAAATCTTTGGGGATTCGGCCGCCGCGGCCGCTCACCTGGATGATTTTGCAAAAAATGGAAAATCTCGGATTATCTCGTCGAGCCCTGAGCTACATCTCGACGACAGAAAGTTCGAAATTATCATCGAATGCATCCGGATGATCGATCAGCAATTCGAAGGAATGATCAACACATTCGAATGGTTTGATCAGGATCCTGCGTATTGGATTAAAGAATGGAATATTCTGGGTTCGATTGCGGCCGCGGCCGGCATAAACCAGGGAATTTTCAATTCTTTTGCTGCAGCTGAGCCAGAAGCTCCGGCCGCCACGCCGCGCAAAAAATCACAAAAAGTGACAGATCGCGATGTCAACGTCTTCTTGTCGTGCGAGTCGATCGCACAGACATTGGCGGAAAAACAGCACGATTATGGCCATCACAATATTGCGCGTTTTGGACGCCAGGGACTCCTGGTCCGGGTGCACGACAAAATTGCAAGATTAAAGAATCTTTCCCTGGCCGGCGGCGGAGCTAAAAACGAACCAATTGCCGATACTTATATGGACATTATTGGTTATTGTGCGATCGGGATGATGTGGGAACGCGGATGGTTCCTGCTCAACCTAAGTTCAGAATTCAACAAGCGAGGAATCAATGAAGCGTAAAAACATCAACTTTAAAAAGCCAAATACCGGTGAGGCCCTTGGTCGAGCCATCGCAATGCTCGTGATCTGGTCATTTATGTACGGCACCATCTTCTGGGCGGCCGTCGACGTCTTTGCCCTTTTCACAGAGAATCAGTTCACTGGCCGCATGCGAGCTTTCGACGTCGAGTACTGGGATGCGATCCGCGGCACAGCATTCGTGATCGTTACGTCGGCATTTGCCAACGCCGTCGGTAGTATTGTGTCTGGAAAGGTCAACAATACTGAGGGAAGTGATTGACGGTGGCGGAAGACCACGTCATCGATGGGGGTGCTGGCATGACCTATGACAAAAGGGAAGATTTCAATCCCCGCGGCCCTGGTGCCAGGGCGGCAATTGCTCGAGCTTTAATATCCTCGGGGGTTTCACTATGGCATGGAATTCCAGAGAAGATAATCGACGAGCTCTACGCGGCGGATTATAAAATCAAGAAAAAGAAGAAAAAGAAATCTACTAAACAGGAGGCCTGACGCATGGTCGAGGCATTGATACTTTTTTCCATCATCTTGGCCGCCGCGGCCGGCGAGGTTTACATCTTTTATCGAAGAATCCGCAGGGCCGCCATCGAGGAGAACAATCGTTTTTCTGATGAATTTCAAGAAAGCTTTTCTTACCTCGAGGATCCGGATGGCATGGATCGAGATTTAAAGAATTTACTCGCCGAAGAGAATGCCAAGGCTCGAGAAGAATCCATGGACATGCATCCCAGCAAGCCAATGGAAAAGCTGGCTTTTGATGTCGAGCACCGCCAGGTAATTGGCTATGTCAGTGAGGAAATCGAAAAAGCCAAGAAACGCAGGAAGAACCCTGGGCCGCGGCCGCCTTCGCAGGTCGTCTGGTACTGGGACCTGGATAAGTGACCCGGGGGAGCTCTCCGACACCCGAACGGAGAGCTCAACCCCGGATCTGCCCTATTTCAGTGGCGAAAGGGGAAACCACTGAAGAGAGCCCCGCTAGATTAACACACGAAATCACATCGGTGTATTTATCCCATGTGGCGGCCTAACTAGTTTCAGATAAATTTATACAAGACCGGCGGACAAGGTCGCCGAAGAAATTTCCATCAGGTTGATTGACGGTGGTGGAAGACCCTGCTAGCTTTCCCCGACTAGATGCACGTGGACAGAAAACCGCGGCGCAACTACCAACACTGACGTCAACGAGTTGGAAATAAAGATACGAAGACCTCGCCCGAAAATCGAAGGTCTGCTTCACCCTGCCCAACGTCGCGAATAGATTTAAAGTTCCCCCCACACCCCCCTCAAAGTATTTGTTCTTGTTCTAACTTCATTCACGTACTTTCTTTTACGTGGTTGAAGTTGTTAAGAGATAGCTCTGATTGTTGAGAATAGAAATTCTCATTTACGTAAGTTGTTTTTTAGAAATATTTATTGCCCATTTTTTATTTTGTGCTAGACCCATTTATGGTATTTGCATTTTTTCGCGAGTAGGGACAAGGCACAGTGTTGATTGACCGCGGCGGAAGAGAAGCTGTAAACTTCGGAAATGGGTAGACGAAAGGGATCCGTCAGTTCCCAAACTGGCGAACATCTGGCTGCGAGCTCTACAGTGGCGGCCAGCTTAAAAGTTGAAATTTTCGAGTACTGGAAAACGGCCATGGGTAAGACGCGGCCAATCATGGACAAAAAGCGAGAAAGTCGCATTGGCTGGGCAATTGCTAATTATGGCCTCGAGTCCTGTAGACAGGCGATCGACGGCTGCACCATGTCCCCCTGGCACATGGGCCGCAATCCAAACAACAAGAGATATGACGATATCTCTCTCATCTTCCAGGATGCCAAGCACGTAGAGATGTTCCTCGAGCACTACGACGCCGGCAAAAAGAAATCAGCTAGGGACAGCTGGATCCATGAATAAAGCCGAGCTAGCCCAGATCGTTGAGCAGGCCTATGCCACGTTCAATATCAATCTCCCCCAAGAGGAGTCACGAGAGAAGGCTGTCTACCGTGCATGGTATGACGTCCTCCACGACATCGAGTACGCAGAAGCACGCCGCGCCATCCTCGATCTAGCCGTCAAGACGAGCTTCCTCCCAAAACCAGGAGACATACGTCGTACTGCAATAAATGCCCGTACTGGAATGACCCAATTCGATGACCCCTATGTTGCTTGGGGTAAATGGATTGCCATATCAGGAGAGGTCAATTCTGGTCTGGCTCCATCTATAGCTGTATCTGAGGCACTAGCCAAGACAATCAAGAACCTTGGACAGGCGGCCTATGGCATGCACACCAATGGTGACAGGGAAGTCTTCATCCGGGTATATGATCAGGTCGTACAGGAGCTCAGCTCAGAGCACTACAAAATTCCGGACACAAAGATGACCCATGAATAATGCCCTAAAAATAGTGTCCCTATTAGGATCGGGTATTGCCATTTGGGTCATTTCTTTTTCCAAATTAAAGTTCCTAACTATAATTGCCCTATTAACAGCTATAGCACTTGCAATGAATGTCTTTGTCCTGAAGTAATGTTCTGCTATGAAGCGGAACCCAGGACGACCAGTAGTAGCCCCTACTAAGCCAATCGTTACCCTCACCCTGCGTGTGCCAAAAGAGTTCAAAGAGAAACTCATCCAGCAAGCAGACGCCGTCGACCTGACGCTCACCGCCTATATCCAGGCTTTGGTAGAGCGCGATGGCTCGTAAAGCATCAAAGACCCGGCACGTAGATTCGTACGTCACCCTCAATGTTCGCATGAAGGGCAGACAAAAGAACGAGATCATCGACTATGCCCGCAAAAAGGACCTTGCTGTAAATGATGTAATTCTCTTTGCAGTATGGGATTTCATCAGAAATGAGAAGGGAATCCCCTCTCCTGGCCCTGCACAGTTCTCAATTCCCACAGTTGAAGAGACCGTTTTGGCCTACATACGCGGAGAAACGATCCTACAACCGTGTGGTAACAAAGATTGTGCAAAAAAAATTACCCAATTAAATGATATGCAATTCTGTGAGACCTGTAATTTGCGCATTTTGTAATTGCCAACAACAAAAAAACGAAAAAAATGAAAGA
>Ga0129333_10006040_pt1 | contig 11430 bp, 8 predicted proteins | sample CPB6_08_DNA_FD_94474 | JGI IMG/M metagenome (GOLD analysis project Ga0129333, IMG submission 94474) | Freshwater to marine salinity gradient microbial communities from Chesapeake Bay, USA - CPBay_Sum_0.6_0.8_DNA | ecosystem: Environmental > Aquatic > Marine > Coastal | place: USA: Chesapeake Bay...
AAATTAAAGAAAAATCATCATAAATTCAGGCGAACAACACACAAACATGCGCGCCCATAACGCCACCTCCCCGGTCAGCGATTCGAGCCCGATCCATCGGACTCTCGTCGGCGTTGCCATTCCACTGGCAGGCGTGATGCTGGCCGTCGCCGGGTGCAGCAATATCAAACCGCATGTGCCGCCCTCCCAGGGGCACATTACCCAGCCGAAACAGGCCGCACCTTCCGCCGCGAGCATCCCGCCTCCGGCGCGAAGCACGATGCTGGTACCGCCCCCTGTCGCCCAACCCAAGCCGCAAACCTACAGCGTCGTTGTCCACGAGGTGCCGGTCAAGGAACTGCTGCTGGCGCTGGCTCGTGACACGCAGCAGAACATTGACATACACCCCAGCCTGTCCGGTCTGGTGAGTCTCAATGCGATCAACGAAACCCTGCCGGCCATCCTTGAGCGCGTATCACGGCAGATCAATATGCGTTACCGCACCGAGGGTCGCACAATCGTCGTCTCGCCGGATACGCCCTATGTCAAAACCTACCGGGTGAACTACGTCAACGTCTCTCGAACCACCGAGTCGTCCATCGGCGCCACAGGAGAAATCTCGCCGGCCGGCGCCTCTTCCGGCGGTGCATCCGGTGGCGGGGGTAGCGCAGCCTCAAGCACTTCGGGATCCAGTACCCGCGTGAAGTCCGAGATCATCAACCGTTTTTGGGACCAGATGCGGGACAACATCCGCTCGATCCTGAATTCCACCCGTCTGCAGAGCCTGACCGCCGAAGCCAAAGCCGAGCGGCTCGCGCTGGTCAAACAGGAGCAGGAAATCCGCGTCAAGCAACTGGAGGCCGCCAGCCGTGCCGGTCAAGGCGCTGCGCCTGCACTCACCTCGTCGGCCTCAACCGCCGCCCAGCAAACCACGCTGCTGGCCGATGATGTTGTCGTCAACGCGGTCGGCGGCACCATTACGGTCAACGCCACGGAAGCCCAGCACAAGCTGGTGCAACAGCATATTGATTCCGTCACCAGTGCCGCTCATCGCCAGGTCCTGATCGAAGCCACCATTGTCGAGGTCACGCTGTCGGATGCCTACCAGGCTGGTATCGACTGGAGCCGTCTCGCCGTCAGCGGCGGCTTCGCGGTTTCCCAGTCGCTGGGCGCAGGTTTTGCCGGTGCCGTCACCGCCGCTGGCGGGACTGCGGGCAACGCATTCACCATCGCCTATTCCAATCCGGTGACCAATGTCGGCAATCTGAGCGGCACCGTCCGGCTGCTGCAGGAATTCGGCAATTCCCGCGTCATGTCCAGTCCGAAGTTGATGGCGATGAACAACCAGACCGCCCTGCTGAAGGTGGTCGACAACATCGTCTATTTCGACGTGCAGGCGCAAACGACCACCGGCTCCACGAGTCCGAGCACAACCACCTTCAGCACCACCGCAAAAACGGTCGCCGTCGGCATGGTGATGGGCGTGACCCCGCAGATCAATGAAGACGGCCGCGTGCTGCTCACCGTACGTCCGACCATCAGCCGGCTGCGCCCCAGCCAGCCTTTCGTCAATGATCCCAATCCAAGCCTTTGCGATGCCAACCGGACAAACTGCGTCGCCAATCCGGTGCCGCAGGTGCAGGTGCGCGAGATGGAATCCGTGCTTCAGGTACAAAGCGGTCAGACCGTGATTCTCGGCGGCTTGATGCAAGATGACATTCGCGCCAACCGTGAACAGATTCCGGGCGCCGAGAACGCCGGGAGCTTCTCCGAACTGTTCAAGTTCCGTGATGAGCGTGCCTCCAAGACGGAACTGGTGGTATTCCTGCGACCGACCATCATTCAGAGCGCATCGCTGCAAAGCGACGAACTGAAGTTCTTCCAACGCTTCCTTCCACCGGAAGCCACCGGCACACGCCCTGCTGCCCAACCGGCACCGGCAGCCAAACCATGAGTCTGTTGATGAAGGCCTTGGAAAAGGCCGCAAAAGATCGGGGTCAAGGATCGGCCGGTTCGCCGAAAAGCGAGGCAGTGACTGCTGCGCCGCTGGTGCAGGACGCTGCGACACTAGGCGAAATTGCGCTGGATATTGCTGCGGAACCTGCGCGCCCGCGCCGCCACGTCGATTTCGACAGCACGCCGGCGGAACCCGAGGCCAGTCGTCCAGCCGATCCCCCGGTTCCTGCAGCGCCGACGCGCGCCGCCGAAGTCACTGCCCGCCCCGAGGAACAGGAACGCGCCGCCGACATACTGGCGACCGTGGCAGCCGCGGCGGTTTTGCCCGAAGTGCCGTCCAGCCGGCGTCAGCGGCCCATGGTCATCATGGCCATCATCGCCGGCATCATTGCGCTCGCCTTCGCCGTTTACGTCTACCTGCAGATCACCAACCCCGGCATGTTCCGTCAGGCGCCCCCGCCGGCGCTGGTCAAAGGACCGCCGCCCGCCGCACCTGCGCCGAAGCCTGTCCCTCCTGCACCCGCAGCGGCAGCGGCGACACCCGTCACCGGTGCGGATTCGATCCCTGCTGCACCAGGGCCAGGCAGCATTCCTACTGCCAACGTCCTTGCCAAACCCGCACCCGCTGCGGCAACGAAATCCGCTGCGCCGGACAGCTTGGCCCCAGCCGCGCGGAGCGCACCGACCGTTGCAGCACCGCCGTCCCGGCCTGCCGTTGCCGAAGCCCGCCCGGCCCCCGTCATACCGTCAGGTATCAGCGTCCGCCGCGGCAAAGCGCCGGCCAAAGCCGATACCCGTATTGAACAGGCCTACGCCGATCTGCAGGCCGGCCGTATTGACCAGGCACGCGCGCAGTACGACGCACTGGTCGCAGCCGACCCACGCAACGTCAACGCACTGCTGGCCAGCGCCTCGATCGCGACACAGCAGGGACGCCACGACGATGCCACCAGGACATACCTGAAGGTGCTGGAACTCGAACCGCGAAACGCCTACGCACAAGCGGGGCTCATCGGATTTGTCGGCCGTGCGGACCCGGCATCGGCTGAAGGCCGCCTGAAGGAGCTGATCGCACGCGAACCCTCCGCCTTCCTGTATTTCACGCTTGGCAATCTGTACGGAGACCAGAACCGCTGGCCCGAAGCACAGCAGGCGCATTTTCAGGCCTACCACCGCGACTCTTCGAATCCGGACTACGCCTATAATCTGGCCGTGGCGCTGGAGCACGTCGGGCAGCAGAAATTGGCCGCCGGTTTTTACCAGGCCGCTGTCGAACTCGCCGCTGCCCGGGGATACGCGGACTTTGATACGGCGCTCGTGCAGGCGCGAATCAATCAACTCACGCGCGCGCCGCGGTAACGCCGGCGCCTGATCCCGCAATGGCCGAACAACGCAAGAAGCTACGGCTTGGCGAGCTGCTGGTTCAGCAGGGGCTGATCACCCGCGACCAGCTCGCCATCGTGCTGGCCGAACAGCGTAACAACAACATCCCCATCGGCCGGCTGATGGTGCGGCTCGGCTTTGTCACCGAAACCGCCATCCGTGACATCATGGCGCGCACGGTCGGTCAGGAGTCGATCGACCTGTCGCAGGTGGTTGCCGACTCCGAGGCACTGAGCCTTGTGCCCGAGGATTTCGCCCGCCGCAACCACATCCTGCCCATCGCCTTTGAGCCGGCAGACCAGGTATTGACCATCGCAACCACCGAAATCTTCAACGTGGTTGCGCTCGACCAGCTGCGTGCCATGCTGGGCCCGAATATCGAGCTGAAGACCCAGCTCGCTGCGGAAGCGCAGTTGGGCGACTATATCGACCAGTTCTACGGGCATGAGTTGTCGGTTGACGGGATTCTCGCCGAGATCGAGACCGGCGAGATCGACTATGACAGTCTCAGTGTGGGCGGCGACGACGAGTACACGCAGCCGATGGTGCGGCTGGTCAACGCCATTCTCGTTGATGCCGTCAAACGGGGCGCCTCGGATATTCACTTCGAACCGGAATATGCGTTCATGCGCATCCGTTACCGGATCGACGGCGTCCTCGAAACCGTACGCAGTCTGCACAAGACCTATATGTCGGGCATCACCGTCCGCATCAAGGTTGTCAGCGACATGAATATCGCCGAAACGCGCGCACCGCAGGATGGCCGGTTGTCACTCACCTTGAACGGCCGCCAGGTCGACTTCCGCGTGTCGACCCAGCCCACCATCTATGGCGAGAATATTGTCCTGCGCGTGCTGGATCGCGAGAAGTCCATCGTCAGCCTGGACCGGATGGCATTGCCCAAGGAGACCATGGACAAGCTCGATGTCATGCTGTCCCGGCCCGAAGGCATCCTGGTGGTCACCGGCCCGACCGGCAGCGGCAAGACCACCACGCTGTATTCGCTGCTTGCCCGTGTCAATGACGAGTCCGTCAACATCATGACGCTCGAGGACCCGGTGGAATATCCGCTGACGCTGATGCGGCAGACCTCTGTCGGCGAAGTGGCGCGGATGGACTTCGCCAACGGCATCCGGTCGATCATGCGCCAGGACCCAGACATCATCCTCGTCGGCGAGGTGCGCGACCAGGAAACAGCGGAGATGGCTTTTCGTGCCGCCATGACCGGCCATCAGGTCTTCACGACACTGCACACCAATTCGGCACTGGGGGCTTTCCCGCGGCTGTTCGACATCGGCGTCAAAGCCGACATCATGGCCGGGAACATCATCGGCGTCATCGCACAACGGCTGGTGCGTGCCTTGTGCGCACATTGCAAGGAAGCCTATATCCCGTCTGCGGACGAACGCCAGCTGCTGGGCGAGGTCGGACAAAACGCCAATTTCCTGTACCGGCCTGTGGGCTGCAAGGCCTGCGACAACAAGGGCTACAAGGGTCGTACGCCGATCATGGAAATCCTGCTGATGGACGGCGATCTGGATGAACTGCTCGCGCGGCGCGCTACCACGCGTGAACTGCGCGCGGAGGCGGTTGCCAAGGGCTTCCGCACACTGGCCGAGGAAGGCATCCGCCGCGTGCTTGAAGGCAGCACCAGCCTGGCCGAGGTCGCGCGCACTGTCGATCTCACCTGGCGCATCCGGCAATAGGCGGACGGCCCCGGCCCGCTGCCAACGCTCTGACAACGACGCATGCCATCCTTTGAATACAAGGCGATAGACAAGTCCGGTCAGCCCGCACGCGGCGGCCTGGATGCCGTCAATGAGGTGGATCTCGAACTGCGCCTGCGGCGCATGGGTCTGGACCTCATCACCTGCAAGGCAGTCGACAAGCGCGCCGCGACGCTCGGCCGCGGCGGCACCATCACCCGCCAGGAACTCGCCAATTTCTGCTTCGACATGGAGCAGATGGTCAAGTCGGGCATTCCCATCATCGACGGCCTGCGCGACATGCGCGATACGCTGGAATCGCCGCGCTTCCGGGAAGTGCTGACGGTCATGACCGAGGACATGGAGGCGGGGAAGGTGCTGTCCGTATGCATGGCCGCACATCCGGATGTATTTGACGACGTCTTCGTCAGTCTGATCCGCGCGGGCGAGCAGTCCGGGCAATTACCGGATATTTTCCAGAGCCTGGCCGGTTCGATCCGCTGGCAGGATGAACTCATTTCACAAACCCGTCGCCTGCTGATGTATCCGGCCTTTACCCTGGTCGTGGTGCTCGCGGTGCTCGCGGCACTGCTGCTGTTTCTCGTGCCGCAAATCGCGTCGCTGTTCAAATCCATGGGCATGACACTGCCTTTGCAGACGCGGTTTCTGCTTGGCGCCTCAGCGTTCACCAAAGCCTACTGGCTGCCGATGCTGATTTTGCCGGTGGCGGCCTTCATGACGTTCATCATCACCATAAAGCGTTCGAGCAAAGCCGCCTACCTCTGGGACTATGCCAAGCTGCGCATGCCCGTGCTCGGCCCGATCATGCTGAAGATCATTCTGTCGCGCTTCACCAGCGTGTTCGGATTAATGTACCGCTCCGGCATCACGGTGCTGGATGCGGTTCGCATCTGCGAGGAAGTGGTCGGCAATCGGGTGGTAGCCGATGGCCTCGGACGCGCCCGCCAGCAAATCGGCTCCGGCGAAGGCATGACGGACGCGTTCCAGAACCTCGGCCTGTTCCCGCCGCTGGTTATCCGCATGCTTCGCGTGGGTGAAAATACCGGCGCACTGGACGTCGCACTCGACAATGTCACTTATTACTACAACCGTGACGTCAAGGATGCCGTTGACAAAGGCATGAAGATGATCGGGCCCGCGCTGACTCTGGTGCTGGGCAGCATCATTGCCTTTGTGCTGTGGGCAGTGCTCGGTCCGGTCTATGATATTCTGGGTAAACTGAAGTTCTGACGCCCTTCCAAACCGACTAACCATCACGTTGCCGCCGCCAATTCGCTGGTTCCCATGGGCCCCAAGTTACTGATCTACCTGTCTTCGGCATCGGTCAGCGCCGCAGTCACGCGCAGCGGCCGTGTGTCCGCCATCACGCATTTCGACAATGACGAAGCGGGCGTGGCGGAATTCCGGTCGCGGCTCGGGGAATGGAAGGGGCTGCCCGCTTTTGTGCTCGTCGACGCAACGGAAGAAGACTACCGCTTTGAAACCCTTCCCCATGCCTCCGGCGCTGATCGCCAGCAGATGGTGGCGCGCAAACTGCGACAGCACTACCGCGGGTCGCCATTCACCTCCGCGCTGCTGGTAGGCCGCGACAACACTAAGCGGCGTGACGACCGCTTCCTGTTTTGTGCGCTGACCAACGCTGAAATCGTCACCCCCTGGCTCGACTGCCTGACGGCCGCCGATCAACCCGTCGGCGGCGTGTTTTTGTTGCCGATGGTGCTACCGCAGCTGGTGACCGGCATTCAGGAGAAGTCGCATAACCTCCTCATCGTCGATGCATTGCCAACCGGTATCCGGCTCTCGTTTTTCAAGGATGGCTCTTTCCGGCTCAGCCGACTCAGCCGGGTCGACGGGACAGCGGATCTCGCCAAGGCGGTGCACGACGAAGTCGGCAACACCCGGCTCTATCTGCACGCGTTGCGGGCCGCCACGCTTGACGAGCAAGTTACTGTCCTGTTGCTGGATACCGGCAATCGCCTCGAACAGGCCGCACAAACCATCACGGCTGACAATCCGTCACTGAGCTGCACACGGATGACGGAGCTGGACATCGCGGCGAAGCTTCGTTTCGACGCCGGCACGCTGCAACAGCATCCCGAAACCCTGTACCTGCTGCTGCTCGCGCGGCGGCTGCCGGCGAGCAATCTCGCATCCCCAGCCGTCACGACCCTTTTCCGGCGACTGCAGAACCGGCAGCGGCTTTTCATTGCCAGTGCCGTGACGGCGGCCATCGGCCTGCTGTGGACCGGTGGTAATCTGTACCGGCAGTTTGAACTGGACGCAGAACGCGACAGTACCGTACAGCGGACCACGCGCGTCAACGCAGAATATGAGGCGGCCACACGACAATTCCCGTCTGCGCCGACGTCCGCGGACAATCTGCGGCGCACGACAGAGCTGGCTGACCGCTTGGCTGCCGCGGGACACACGCCCGAAAACATGATGCGCCTGATCTCCCGTGCCCTCGAAGCAGACCCGGGACTGTCGCTGCGTCAGCTCGAGTGGCAGTACGCGCCCAATGACATCGCGGGCGCCACCTCGACTGCCTATGGGCCGGCAAGTGCCGCCCCCCCTCCCGCACCCGGCGCTCCGCCGCTACTCGGCAATAAACGCAAGGAAAGCGCCGCGATCTCCGGGGAAGTCCGTGACGCCAGCGCCAACTACCGGGACGCGATTTCGCGCATCAATAATCTGGTGGAGCGACTGCGCGCAGAACCGTCCGTTGGGGAAGTGCGGATTGTTCAACTGCCTTTGAATGTCAGCCCCGGGCTCACGCTGTCCGGCAGCACCAGCGAGACTGTTGCCAGGGCCGGCAACAACGAGTTCCGTGTGGTCGTCATCATGAAAGCACCGACATGACCGCTGACGATCTGAAGCCGTTGCGCCTGCCGATTGCGCTATGGGTTGTCATCTCTTGCGTCATGGGCGGTGCGGTGTACTACACGGATATGCTGGCGAAGAAATCGTCAGCCGAACTGGAACGTCGCAAGAACGACTTGCGCGCTGCGCAAACCCGGATGCAGCAATCAGGCACCGAGAAAGACATCATCGTCCAGTATGCCGGCAAATACCGTGACCTGCAAAATGCAGGGTTTGCAGGTGAGGAGCAGCGCATCAATTGGCTGGATGCACTGCGCGCCGCCAATACCGGCACGGATCTGTTCGGCGTGAATTACCAGATCAGCGCGCAGCAGCCCTATGCTTACGCGCAGCAATTCAACCCCGGAACCGTAAAGCTGATGGAATCGGTCATGGAACTCGACATGAACCTCCTGCACGAAGGCGACTTGCTGCGCTTCTTCGAGGCACTGCGCGCCCAGCGCGTCGGGCTGTTCCACATCAATTCCTGCGAGCTGCGCCAGATCAATCCCTCGCCGACTTTGCGTAATCAGGCGAACGTGAGTGCAGATTGCAAGATTTCCTGGCTGACGGCGCTGCCCGACAAGGGTGTAGTGCCCGGTGGAGCAAGAAAATGACGCGCGCCTCCTTGCTGATCGTATGGATTCCGGCGCTCGCGATCGCCGCTGAGCCCCCCGCTCCGCTCGGCAGACTGTTCTTCAGCGCCGAGCAGCGGGTGCAACTTGATGCCCTTCGCACCAAAAAAGTGACTGCCTCGCAAACCAAAGAGGAACCCCCGCCGGAGGTTGTGATGTACAGCGGCATCGTTCGCCGCGCTGACGGCAAAACAACCGTGTGGGTCAACAGCAAGGTGCTGTCCGAGCAGGAATTGCGCGAACAGCAGACGCTGGTGGGCCGTGTGGAGCGCGATGGCCGTGTGACGCTGCAGACTCAGGCGACCGGCGCCGTATCTGCTGCGGTTCGCCTCAAGGTGGGACAACATGCTGAACTCACGTCGGGGCGTGTGGTGGAGAACTACAATGCTCCGCCACAGGTCTCGGCATTAGCCGCCAGCAACCGTCAGGAATCGGAATCAGAAAATGTGAATGAAAGCGGGAAAGACGCGAAATCCGGTGGAAAGCCGGCGCCGGTTCCAGGTCGCGATGATCTGAAAGAAATCGCCGGAAAGTTCGCGCCGATTGACCCTGATGTCGCAGCCAAGCTACGTGCGGTAGTGGAAGCAAAGAAGTAAGCGCCATTTCATACATGGGAAACCTGCCCTCGAGAGAACGTCAGATTGGATTCCACGGTCGGCGCGAGCGGGGATTCGCGCTTTACCTGATTTTTCTCATTCTCGGGGCCGCCGCGCTGATCACCATTACATCGTCTATCAGCCCGACGTCTGTGAACAGTCGCGACCAGGCCGTTCGCGCCGCTATCCTCTCCGAGGCGCGGCAAGCGCTGGTCGGCTGGGCGATCACACGAGGATCGACGAGTAGCCCCGGCACTGATCGACCGGGAGATCTGCCGGCGCCCGATACTGCAAGCGAAGCCACACCGAACTATGACGGGGATCGTGATACGGGATGCATGGACGCGACGAAAACGACCGGACTCCCGTTGATCAGCAACAGCGTCAATGTTCGCTGCCTCGGTCGCCTGCCATGGAGAGACCTGAAACTTGCACTGCAACCACCGGCCGAACGGGATCAAAACAACAATGCCAAGGTCGGTGAACAGGACGTCGAAGGAAAAATGCCGTGGTATGCCGTATCCGCCAATCTCACCAGAATTGACAACTGCCTGTCGATGCTTAATCCAGAAACAGTTAACCTGCCCTACGCAGGATTTAACTGTGGAAGCAGCAGTAATGTTCCTTACCCGTGGCTGACTGTTCGCGATTCCAACGGCAACATCATCAGCGACCGCGTCGCATTCGTTGTAATACTGCCGGGCCCCGTAATAGGGTCCCAGCAAAGAAATGCCGCCCCGAACCTTGGCGGCGCAAGCCAGTACCTTGATGACCTAACCGTATCGTCGGGCTGCTCCGCGCCCTGCGTACCCGGCAATTACAGCAACTCTGACCTCGACAACGATTTTATCGCCGGAGATGAATCAGGATCATTCAACGACCGCTTGGTTTACATGACCATCGACGATCTAATGGCCGCGGTAGAGAACCAGGTCGCCAGCAACATTGCGGCCGCCCTGAAAACCGCAGCCACAGAAACGTATACGGAAGATCCCAAAACCACAAGCAACGCTGGCACGCCCCGTTATTTCTGGCTTGCCCCTTTTAACCCTGCCGGCACAGCCTATCAACCCGCCGCAATCAGCACATACAGGGGAATACTGCCTGGCCACGCAATCGGCGATTCCGTATCGACCGGATTTCAATGGTCTATGTCCGCGGGGACGCCCGTTTCAATATCCGGCAGCACGGTCACCGCCGGCGAAGTACGAAACTATACCGTTCCGGCCGGAAGCGGGAGTTGCACTTGGAACACTTCTTTATCAGTCACTACGGAAAATCTGATCAGAACCGTCAACTGCTCCGGAACACAGTGGTACTCCAAAAGCGGGGTTACAGTGCGGCTCGTCTCACTCAGCTATACGGGAAGCACAACGACCACGCAGATCAGCACCAACCCCCTGGCCGGCAATCTCGTTATTGTTCCCGCGACCACGGGCAGCGCAATTACACGCTCGGTCAGGAGATCCTCACTGACTGGCGTTTCCATGTATATCTACGACTTTTACTACAATCCGGGCACTTCATCCTACGAGTTCGTGGGATACGGGACCGAAAGCGGCGGGAGCGGCTACAGTATCCAAACATGGGGGATTAACTATTACCCTTCGTTAATGAGTACTTGGTACTACAACAACGATTGGCACCGCTTTGTGTATATTGCAATGTCCACAGGTTATTTGCCAGGGGGCGGCAACAGCTGCGGAGGCAGTTGCTTTACCGTCCGATTGAACGGGAAGGCAATAAGCTCAAACAACATCGGAGTGGTTCTAAATTCCGGCAAAACATTATCCGGGCAAAGCAGATCACCGCACAATACTACGTTGTCGAATTACTTTGAGGGCAGTAACAGTGCGGCTGGCACGCTGATATTTGACAAAACAGTTCCCGTTACATCCACCGCCAACGATCATGTTGTCACCATCGCGCCGTAAATCTCCTTTGCATAAGTATTCTCGGGATACAGGGTTCACACTGATCGAGATAGCGGTGACCTTGTTTATTTTGACCTTGGTTCTCGGTTCGCTGCTTGTCCCGCTGGCCACACAGGTGGAAGAGCGGCAAATACGGGAAGCTGATCGCGCCATGACCGAAATGCTGGAAGCTCTCGTCGGCTTCGCGATTGCACAAACCACCCCTCGCCTGCCCTGCCCCGACCGCACCAGCGGTGGCGCCGGCACAGCCAACGATACCGCTAATGACGGGATTGAGGACTATGTCAGCGGCGGGGCCTGCCAGGTCACGGAGGGCAACATTCCTTGGGCTACACTGGGTGTCAATGCAGCCGACCCTTGG
>Ga0129333_10006041_pt1 | contig 11430 bp, 11 predicted proteins | sample CPB6_08_DNA_FD_94474 | JGI IMG/M metagenome (GOLD analysis project Ga0129333, IMG submission 94474) | Freshwater to marine salinity gradient microbial communities from Chesapeake Bay, USA - CPBay_Sum_0.6_0.8_DNA | ecosystem: Environmental > Aquatic > Marine > Coastal | place: USA: Chesapeake...
GATTTTATGTAACTTTGCATTACAGCAACGCCCCAGATTTATCTGAGGCGTTGCTATTTTTTTCAAACCCAAGTTAAAGAGAGGTTTTATGAGCGTAATGTATGTAACCAAGGAAACACTTGAGCAAATGAAAGCTGAGCTTCATCGAATGAAGACAGTTGAAAGACCTGCAGCTTCCAAGGCTATAGCTGAAGCAAGAGAAAAAGGCGACTTGAAAGAGAATGCAGAGTATGATGCTGCAAAAGAGGCACAGGGACTTTTGGAAGCAAGAATTTCTCGCATGGAAACTGAACTTGCGAATGCACGGATTTTGGATGCATCTGAAATTGATACCTCCAAAGTTTCTATTCTGACCAAAGTAACGATAACCAATAAGGCTACAAAGAAGTCAATGACATATCAGATCGTGTCAGAAAAAGAAGCCGATTTAAAACTTCAAAAAATATCAGTTACCTCTCCAATTGGTAAAGGTTTATTGGGAAAGAAAATAGGAGATGAAGCTGAAATCTTTGCACCAAATGGGAAAATTGTTTTTTCTATCGACAATATCTCTATCTAATCATGTCAAGCATCTTTTCTAAAATTATCAGTGGTGAAATACCATCTTACAAGATTGCAGAGAATGATAAATTTTATGCATTTCTGGATGTATTTCCATTGGTAGCCGGACATACATTGGTAGTTCCTAAAAAGGAAACAGATTTTATTTTTGACCTGAGCGATAGTGAATTGAATGAGATACTACTTTTTGCTAAGCCAATTGCAAAAGCCATTCAACAGGCATTTCCTTGTAAACGTTGCGGGATATCGGTAATCGGACTTGAAGTTCCACATGCGCATGTTCATTTGGTTCCAATCAATTCTGCAGATGACCTGAATTTTACAAGGCCGAAAATGAAACCTACTCAGGAGGAATTGCTTGCAGCTCAAGAAGCCATTTTAGCTAAACTTTCTTAGTCATTTTTCACAACCCTGTCTGGATGCTGTAGAATAAACCTGGCCCAGCTGCCAGCAGTCTTTTTTGATGATTTCTTTTTTACTGTTGATTTTGGTATGGCAATTCCATGTCCGTTGAAATGATGGCAGACCGCAACGGCCAACGCGTCGGATGCATCATAATATCGAATCGTATGTTTGAGGCGCATGATATTTGTGAGCATTTTCCAGATATGCTCCTTGGTTGCATTTCCGTTGCCTGTTATGGATTGTTTTACTTTTTTGGGAGAATATTCTGCTACTTCAAGTTTGTTAGACATCGCAACTGCAATAGCAACACCTTGTGCTCTTCCTAGTTTCAACATGCTTTGTACATTTTTCCCAAAAAATGGGGCCTCAATGGCCATCGCATCAGGCTTATATTTTTCAATTAGTTCCTGTATGGTCTGATTGATGATTCCTAATCGCACAAACATATCCTTTTTCCCGTTTAACTTAACCACATCCATCTCCAACATCTCTATTGAATTGCCATTTGTCTCTATAATACTGAAACCCATTATAACTGTTCCTGGGTCGATTCCTAAAATAATTTTACTTTTCCGTTTCAATAGCGTTTAATTAGCAAGTGAGAATAAGCAAAAGTATCAAATTAATTATCAATTATGTTGTGGGTCCTGCGCTCCTGATACTTATTTGCTATCATGTTTACAATGAATTATCTGCTCGATCTACATTATTATCAGACAAGGCTGAGATTATCAATGCCGTTAAAAAAAATGGGTTGTTTTTCCCATTGCTTGCGTTGGTATTTATGATTTTACAATTGGTTATTGAATCCATTAAATGGAAGTTGTTGATGGATATGCCATCTTCACAGCTTAGTTGGATCTCTTCTTTAAAAATGGTGTTAGCGGGGCAGTCATTTTCGTTTGTAACACCAAATCGCTCTGGTGATTTTATTGGGAGGGTTATGCTTCTGCCGGATGAAAAACGATCTGAAGGAGTGATATATACTTTTTATAATGCTGTTATACAAATCGTTGTTTATTCTTTACTTGGTGCGGGTGCATTATTGATTTTTGATGTAAATCATTTATCAAATGAAATTCCACTATTGTTGAAGAAAACATTGATGGTTTTAAAAGCATTTTCACCATATGTGTTATTCATTTGCCTTTTTGTTTTAATTGCTACAAAGTTTATCATTCAGTTTTTACTAAGGTTCCCGCTATTCAATAAAGTTCAAGTCATAGGGAATGCTATTTTGAAAATTGAATATTTAAAAACATTTCTACTTGTTTTATATAGCCTCTTGAAGTCGTTAATCACTGTATTTCAATATTGGATCATTTTTTCATGGTTGGGTATTGATCTTGCGTTTAGTGATGTTTTTATTGGGGTTTCAATCATGATTTACGGACTGATTATTATGCCTACCATATCGTTCATTGAACTTGGTTTAAGATGGGAATTCTCTTTTGTTCTTTTTTCAGCGTATACAAATAATTTACTAGGAATTACTTTATGCGCTGGTATCATATGGTTTCTAAATATTGTAATTCCAGCAATCATTGGTTCAATTTGGCTGATGTTTAAACCTGTGAGTCGATCTTAAAAAATGATAAATCCTTGCTCAGATTAAATTCATTGACAATTTTCAATTCCAACAAGTCTATCTTTGCGGCATGGGTATCGTCAGACGTATTATTTTTACAGCTGTTCTTCTTGTATTTTCTGCTTCATTAATAGCTGATAATGATTTCTGTGGTGCTGAGAATATTTCATTCACAGGAAATGAGCAAGTAAATTTTAAGATATTTTATAATGTGATAGGGTTATATGTTGATGCAGGAAATGCCTCATTTACTGTCAGCAAGGCTAAAATTAATAATAAGCCTGTTTATCATATTGTTGGTCTTGGTACTTCAAACCCTTCTTATGACTGGATTTTCAGGGTGAGGGATAAATATGAGACATACATAGATACCGCAACTTTAAAGCCTTATCGATTTGTTAGACATGTTGAAGAGGGTAGTTTCAGAAAAGACGATCTTGTAAATTTCAACCAGGAAGAGCATAAAGCAATCTCACTAAAAGGAACTTTTAATGTACCACCTTGTATTCAGGATGTGTTGAGTGCAATATATTATGCAAGAAATATAGATTTTTCAAAACATGCTATTGGAGAAAAAATTCCATTCAGTATGTTTATCGATGATGAAGTCTATAATTTATATATCAGGTATCTTGGTAAGGAAGTAGTAAAAACGAAATACGGGATTTTTAACGCAATTAAATTTAAGCCGATGCTCATCGGCGGTACCATCTTTAAAGGCGGTGAATTAATGACTGTATGGGTTTCAGACGATAATAATCATGTTCCACTGAGAATTGAAAGTCCGATCAGTGTAGGAAGCGTAAAAGTAGATATGATTAAGTTCAAGAATCTTCGTTATCCATTTACATCTTTAATCAGTTGGCGATAATTAAAGTGTGTATAAAGTATAGAAGTCTCCCTTGGTAAACCCTTTTTCTGTTTTATAGACATTGCAAATTTCATTATTCGCATCATGCTCAAAGAATAACATATAGTTATTTGTAACAGCTTCGTTGAGAAATGTTTCCTTTTCCTTTAATGTTGTCATTGGGAACATATCATACGCCATGATATAAGGCAAAGGGATATGTGCAGCTGTTGGTATTAAATCTGCCATGTATACAATGGTGTGTCCTTTGTATCGGATGATTGGGAGCATCATACTCCTTGTATGCCCATTTGTAAAAAGAATATCAATATGTTGAGAAAAGTTTGTGGTCCTTTGATTCTTTTCTTCTATGAATTTCAACACGCCATTTTCCTGAAGCGGCAATAAATTTTCTTTTAGAAAAGAGGCTTTTTCTCTGGCATTGGGATGAATAGCCCATTCCCAATGTTCTTTTGATACCCAGTATGTTGCATTGGGGAAGCTAGGTACCATCTCTTTATTTACTGCTCCGCCACAGTGATCAAAATGTAAATGTGTTAATATAACATCGGTTATATCTTCCTTTTTGAATCCTTTTTCATGAAGGGAGTCAAATAAATTTTTTCCGTTTGGTTCATAATGTCTAAAAAATTTATCTGATTGTTTATCACCCATCCCAGTATCAATGAGTATAATCCTTTCTCCTTCTACTACAAGCATACACCTCATGGAAAAAGTACAAAGATTGTTTTCGTTAGCTTCTATTGATTTTTGCCATAATGTTTTTGGAACTACACCAAACATGGCGCCTCCATCCAGTTTAAATAATCCAGCATCAATGGAATAAACTTGCATACTTTTCTTTTGTAATAACTTTTTTGGTGTATAACAATGCGAAAAAACTAAAGATGAAGAATAGCATTAAAATCAGGATTGAATTTCTAATGCTTCCAGTCAATTCTTCATTTCTTGCAAAAAGAAATAATCCAATTGTAAGTGCTACTTTCTCTGTGACGTCATAGAAGCTAAAATAAGAGGTAGTATCATCTGTGACTGGTATGAGTTTTGCATAAGTACTTCGTCCGATTGTTTGGATTCCACCCATTACAAGTCCAACACAAGCTGCAAGAATATAGAATTCAGTCTGTGATTGTATATAATACCCCCACAAACAGATGCCAATCCAAATAAATACGGCAACAACCAATGTATAAATATTTCCTATCCGCTTACTTAACTTACTCATGATGATTGCTCCAATCAGTGCAACCAATTGAATCAAAATGATTGTCATGATGAGCTTTGGCTCATCCTCTGGTTTTGGAAATATTTCTTTTTTGCTGAAGCTTGCTGCAACCAGCATAACTGTTTGAACTCCTACGCTAAATAGAAAGAAAGAGAAGAGGTAGCGTTTTAGTGCTGGAATTTCTTTTGCCTGATTCCAAACCAATTTCAGCTCATGAAATCCATTTACCAATAAATGGTTTTTCAGCTTTTTGTTTTGTTCTGTATTGGATGGAAGTGCTTTGAAGGTGATTTGCGAAAATCCCAGCCACCAGCATCCAACCAATAAGAAAGAAATTCTAGGTCCCAATGTTTTATTATTTGGATCGAGTCCAAATAAATCAGGTTCTAGTATCACAACAAAGCAAATCAGCTGCAATAAAACACTTCCAATGTAACCCATTGCAAATCCCCTTGCACTCAGTGAATCTCTTTCCTCCGGTTTTGCAATATCAGGTAAATAAGAGTTGTAGAACACAAGGCTACTCCAGAATCCCAATGCTGCTATGGCAAAAAATATGATTCCCCATTCAATATTTTCTGGTGTAAAGAAATATAACATTGCACATGCGAAGGATCCAATAGCTACAAAAAATCTCATGAATGCTTTTTTGTTACCGCGGTAATCTGCGATGGAAGAGAGTATTGGTGAAGTAAAAGCAACAATAAAAAAAACGATTGCCAATGCGTAGTTCTGCAATGCAGTGTTTATGAATTGGTAGCCAAAAAAATCAACGTAAGACTGTTCATTATTGTTGCTGCTGGTAACTGCTACATAGTAAGCAGGGAAAATGGTTGAGGTGATGACCAAGTTGTATACGCTATTTGCCCAGTCATACATTGCCCAGGCACGCTGAATTTTCTTTTTGTTCTCCATACTTTATTCCTAATAGAGGAAGTTAAGTAAAAGAAATTAAATAGCCTTTTCTTTAAAAATTATGATAAATGTCCAGTGAATATCAATGCAAAAAGTAGGAGACCAAGTACAATTCTATACCAGCCAAATACCCTGAATCCATTTTTCTTAAGGAAGCCAATAAAAAATTTTATCGCTAAAAGCGCGACGATGAATGCGATGGCGCTGCCAATCAGCAGCAATGAAACTCCCTCTCCATTCAATAATGCCGGCTCTTCTTGCCAGATGTCTAAAATGCTTTTGGCAGTAGCTGCAAACATGGTGGGCACTGCTAAAAAAAACGAAAATTCTGCTGCAGCACTTCTCGTAAGTTTTTGCTGCATTCCTCCAATAATGGTTGCAGCACTTCTGCTGAGTCCTGGTAAAAGGATTGCAAGTACTTGATAGCAACCGATGAAAAAAGATTTTTTGTAATCGATTTTTTCTTCATCCTCTATTGAAGGAGCTTTGAACCAATTGTCAACAAAGAGCAGAACAATTCCTCCTAAGAATATCATGCTTGAAATGAAAATAGGATTCTCAAGGGCATTATCAATATGTTTTTTGAAAACTGCACCAAATGCCAAAGCTGGTAAAATGGCGATAAACAGCTTGATGTAAAAATCAAAGCGTTTGAAGTGAATGAATTTTTTCCAGTAAAGTACAACGACTGAAAGAATAGCACCAAATTGTATAACGATTTCAAACAACTTTGTAAATGGGTTGCTTGCCGTTTCAAACAATGCTGATGCAATGGCCATATGTCCGGTTGATGATACTGGAAGAAACTCAGTAATACCCTCAATGATGGCTAAGATAATCGCCTGTAAATAACTCATGCAGGTAATTGTAGGGTATTAGTTTATTTGCTTTTTTTCATGATTGCAAATACCTCAATGATGAGTCCTGCTACAATCAAAATTGGAGCTAAAGTGATTCTTCTGAAACTGTAAACTTCATTTTCATTGAATACATTTGGATCACTGCTTTTCCCGCCAGACATTAAAATCAGGCCTAAGGCGATTACAATTGCTCCAATCAGCATCCAAATCAAATTTTGCTTACCAAATAATAAATTGTTTTTTGTTTCCATTTGAACTTTATTAATAGAGGTCATCAAGTTTCATTTTGAGATACTTGGTGACACTTCTGTGTGTACTGATAAAGGTAATGCTAATGCCAATTACAATCAGTGCAAGAAATAAGAAGAATAAACTAGTATTATCCTTTAAAGCTTTTATTTCAGGGAGCCACCAATTTTCAACGGCATAGATTAGCAGTAGTATCGCTGCAATGGCCAATAAAGCACTGATAAGTCCATTGATAATTGCCTTTGTATCAAAAGGTTTAGAGATGAACCATCTTGTTGCGCCAACCATCTGCATCGTTTTTATCAAAAATCTATTCGAGAACATCGCCAACTTGATGGTATTGTCAATCAAGATGATGACAATCAATGCGAGTATGCCAGCAAGTGAAAGCAAAAAATATCCTGCCTTTCTTACTACATTATTTAAGTTGGTAACAACTGCATCTGGGTATTTAACTTCACTAACAATAAAATTTTTCATGATCTCACTGGAGATCACTTTAAGACTGTCTTTATTTACATAACTGGGCTCAAGGTAAAAGTCAATACTTGCAGGCAATGGATTGTAGTCAAGTACTTTGTTCCAATCTTGGTTACCATCTCCAATAAATGTCTGTCTTGCTTTCTCTTTAGTGATGAATTCTACATTTTTGGCATAAGGCTTTGACTTTATTGCATTTTTTACAATATCTATTTCGCGTTGGGGACTTCCTTCTCTGATGAAAGCATGGACCTGTACACTTCCTTTAAAATAAGTTTCCAGTTTGCTGGTATTGATCACCAGCCACCCCAAGATGCCGAGTATAAACAAGACCAATGCAACGCCCAAAATGGCCATGAAATAAGAGGGTTTGCTTTTTTTCATTGATCCTTTTCCCTGTGCAGTCATCATTCTATCGTTATTTTAAGCGATTAATCTCTAGCAGGATCAAAAATAACAATTTTGAGGGGTTTGTGTACCTTTGCCCTTCGTTAAAATAAAGGATTATTCATGGAATATGCTTTCAGCGAATTAGAGAAAAAGTGGCAGTCAATATGGAAATCGACTGATGCATATAGGGTTTCTAATCAATCCAACAAACCCAAATATTATGTACTCGACATGTTCCCTTATCCAAGTGGAGCTGGATTGCATGTCGGTCATCCTCTTGGCTATATCGCAAGTGATATTTTCAGTCGTTATAAGCGTTTAAAAGGATATAATGTTTTGCATCCGATGGGGTATGATTCATTTGGACTTCCTGCTGAGCAATATGCAATTGATCACGGCATTGCTCCTGCAATTTCAACTGATCAAAATATTGCAACATTTCGCTCACAGTTAGATAAAATTGGATTTTGTTATGATTGGAGTAGGGAGGTAAGGACTTCCAATAAGGATTATTACAAGTGGACACAATGGATATTTCTTCAGTTGTATGACAGTTGGTTCGACAGAGGACAACAAAAAGCAAGAAGAATTAATGAACTAAAAGATATTTTTTCAAAGGAAGGCAATAAACAATATGCTTGTCCTGGTGATAAAACCATCCAATTTTCTCCAACAGAATGGGTTGCGTTCAACGAAAAACAACAGGCAGATATTTTGATGCACTACCGTTTGGCCTATTGTGGAATTGGAGAGGTCAATTGGTGTGAGGCGCTTGGAACTGTTCTTGCAAATGATGAAGTTGTAAATGGGGTTAGTGAGAGAGGTGGGCATCCTGTAGTGAAGAAAAAACTCAGACAATGGTACCTCAGAATTACTGAGTATGCAGAGAGATTGTTAGCCGGACTCAATTCAGTAGATTTCAGCGATAGCATGAAGGATATGCAATCCAACTGGATTGGTAAAAGTTTCGGAGCTGAAATTGATTTCAAAATCGTCTCTTCAAATGCAGCGTTAAATCAACAACTAAGAGTATATACAACAAGACCTGATACGATTTTCGGAATTGATTTCATGGTGGTTGCTCCTGAACATGATCTCATTCAACAAATTGTAAGTGACGATCAACAAACGGCTGTGCAAGACTACATTGATTATGTCAACAGCCGCAGTGAACGTGAACGCATGGCAGAGAAAAAAATCTCTGGTGTATTTACCGGAGCCTATTGTCAGCATCCTTTTGAGGATAGAAAAATTCCAATTTGGATCAGTGAATACGTGTTGGCGGGATATGGAACAGGTGCAATCATGGCAGTGCCTTGTGGCGATGAGAGAGACTTCAAATTCGCGAAGCATTTTAATATTCCTATTACAAATATCATTGGAGATCACTATAATGGTGAAGAAGCAAATCCTACCAAGGATGCCATTTTGCAAAACAGTGGATTTTTAAATGGCATGAAAATGTCTGATGCAATTGGTGCTGCAATCGAAAAAATAGAATCTGTGGGAATTGGGAAGCGACAAACCAATTATAAAATGCGTGATGCTGCTTTCAGTCGTCAGCGTTATTGGGGAGAACCGTTTCCAATTGTTTGGAAAAACGATATCGCTGTTCCGCTTGACAGCGCTGAACTGCCATTGGAGCTTCCAGCATTATCAGACTTAAAACCAGGACCAGATGCACAGGGTCCGCTTGCAAACTTGCCTGATTGGTTTAATTATGATGGTGGAACCAGAGAGGTAAATACTATGCCTGGTTATGCTGGCAGCAGTTGGTATTTTCTAAGGTATATGGATCCGCAAAATGAAAAAGAATTTTGCAGCAAAGAAGCAAGTAGCTATTGGGGGCAGGTTGATTTGTACATAGGCGGAACAGAACATGCAGTGGGACATTTGCTTTATTCAAGGATGTGGACAAAAGCATTGTATGACCTAGGGTATATACATTTTGATGAACCTTTCAAGCGATTGCTGAACCAAGGAAAAATAGGAGGAGATTCCAGAATTGTATATCGAATAAGAGGAACAAAGCAATTCGTTTCAGCCGGAAAAAAAGATGAATTTGAAATCGATGAATTGCATGTAGATGTTTCCATGGTAGATGGCTTGGAATTGAATATGGATGCATTTAAAAAATGGAAGCCAGATTATCATGATGCAACATTTATTACAGAAGAAGGAAAATATTTATGCGGCAGTCGACAGGAAAAAATGAGTAAAAGGTATTTTAATGTCGTAAATCCCGATGATATCGTCCAAAAATATGGTGCAGATACCTTCAGAATGTATGAAATGTTCTTGGGCCCGGTAGAACAAGACAAGCCTTGGGATACAAAAGGTATTGAAGGTGTGCATCGATTCATCAAGAAATTTTGGCGATTGTTCTATGATGCTGAAAAAGGAATCGTGGTTAATAATGATTCTCCAAAAGATGAGGCTTGGAAAGCATTCTATAAAATGCTGAAAAAAGTAGAAGAGGATACAGAGAAATTTTCATTCAATACCGCTGTGAGCACATTCATGATTGGGGTAAATGAACTCACTGAATTGAACTGCAGATCTAAGGCCTTGCTGGAGCAACTCCTCATTGTTTTGTCTCCATATGCTCCGCATATTTGTGAAGAATTATGGCAGTCAATTGGATGCAATGGTTCAGTTTTAGATGCGGCTTATCCTACCGTAGATGAAAAGTATTTAATTGAAACATCTAAAGAATATCCAATTGCTATCAATGGTAAAACCAGGACAACCATGATGATCGAGCTGAATATCACTCAGCAAGAAATTGAACAAATGGTGATGGAAGATCCCATTGTTAAAAAATGGTTGGATGGTAAACCGCCAAAGAAAATCATCTATGTCAAAAATAAGATGATCAATGTAGTGTTATAATTCTCATGCATAACCGCTGCTTTACAACTGAATCACGTAATTTCATTGTATGATGAATCCGAATTTGGATCCGAAGTCTACATCAGCTATTGCAGGTGACAAAGAGTATGAGAATAGCATCCGTCCGGTTAGCTTAGAAGATTTCTCTGGGCAGCCTGGAATTATTGAAAACTTAAAAGTTTTCATCAAGGCAGCACAACTTCGGGGAGAATCATTGGATCATGTATTGTTTCATGGACCACCAGGATTGGGTAAAACAACGCTTTCCAGAATTGTTGCCAGAGAAATGGGAGCAAGTATCAAAGAAACTTCTGGTCCTGTCATTGAAAAACCAGCAGATTTAGCTGGCTTATTGACCAGTCTTGAACCTAATGATGTTTTATTTATTGATGAGATTCACCGTTTGAGTAATGTTGTGGAGGAATATTTATATTCTGCAATGGAGGATTTCAAAATCGATATCATGATTGATGGAGGACCCAGCGCAAAAACAATTCAAATTAACTTGAATCCTTTTACACTGATCGGTGCAACTACCAGAAGTGGATTGTTGACTGCTCCATTGCTTTCTCGCTTTGCGATCAAATCAAGGTTGGAGTACTACAATAGTGAAGTTTTAGAAAGAATTATTTCCAGATCTGCAGGAATTTTACAAACCAAGATCACATCAGATGCTGCAAAAGAAATTGCAAGAAGGAGTAGGGCGACACCTAGGATAGCAAATGGACTTTTAAAACGCGTAAGAGACTTTGCACAAGTGCTGAGTAATGGCGTAGTTGATATTGGCATTACAAAACATGCTTTGAAAGCATTGCAAGTGGATGAGCATGGTTTGGATGAGATGGATAACAGAATCTTAAGTACGATTATTGATAAATTCAAAGGTGGACCAGTTGGATTAGGTACACTAGCAACAGCTGTTGGTGAGGAATCTGGAACAATTGAAGACGTCTACGAACCTTTTTTGATACAGGAGGGGTTTCTCCAACGCACA
>Ga0129333_10006042_pt1 | contig 11429 bp, 7 predicted proteins | sample CPB6_08_DNA_FD_94474 | JGI IMG/M metagenome (GOLD analysis project Ga0129333, IMG submission 94474) | Freshwater to marine salinity gradient microbial communities from Chesapeake Bay, USA - CPBay_Sum_0.6_0.8_DNA | ecosystem: Environmental > Aquatic > Marine > Coastal | place: USA: Chesapeake Bay...
AGCAGCCTTTTTAAAAAATGCCATAGTTAGATATTATTTGATTTTGTCGTCATCTGCAAGTGACAATTTACCAGCTTCTTTATATTGTCGATTTAATTCTTTTAGGGCTGTCTTGCTGTAGACCTTTACCTCGCCGTGCAATTCTTTCTGTCTCTTCTTTGCTGCCACGGTCTCGCTCTCGTTCTTGGCCTGTCGGGTATAGCTAGGCATCATCTCGTTCATTTCCAATATGTCATCACGGATGTTCTGGTTCTTCTTCTCGATGTTCAGGATTCTTGTGAACGAGTTCGTGATGGCCGCTGTGTAATAAGCGAAAGGATTCTCAGATTTAGATTCGTCAAATTGCAGACCGATCTGGCTCAATTGCACCAGTGCTTGAGAACGCATCTCATCCACATAGGTATAGCCTCTCCAGTTGCTCCTCTGGCTGTATCTCTCCGCCAGTTTTAAAAACATGTGGGCCAGCGTGGGAGTTATCTTGCCGTGATCGTTAGAGAAGTGTCCATTGCTCATGCCGCCCACCCAATGACTCTTGCCCACGCACACCAGCTGACCTTTCTCCGTGATCCTATAGTGCTGGAACGGCGGGAAGTTGACCTTGGTGTGATGGTCCGCGCGGGTCTTGGGATTCTTCTTCCTCTCGCTGTCTGTGGTGATGTGATCAAATGTCATCACTCGAAACACCAGATCCGTCTTTTTAACTTTTCTTGGGGACACCTCGTAATCACTCATCTTGATCCTTTTGTTTCCCGTTTTCTTGGCTTGATCCCATGCTTCTGCAGTGAGCCTTTTTGCATGTATTTTTCTTGCCCGGGCAATATTGGCACCATTAATTTTTTTAATGTCGTTAACAATCATATCATATTGACTGTCTTCAGGACTCACGTAGGAAGAATAGGTATTCTTGCTCTTGTGTATTTCGGACAGCAAGTCACGATTGTTTAGATAATTCACTCTTTTCATTTTTTAAATCCTTTAGTTTTTGAACTTTTTTGGGTGTTTTTGAGCTACAAAGTGCGCCTAAAATAATGCCTATAAATATAGTTGTTATTATAATATTTTTTTTATGGATTTACAACCTAATATCGAAGAACAAAATTCCAGCACAGGCGGCATAGGCAAAGTGCTGTCCAACGTGGGCGGTAATATTTTTAATCGCACACTGGGCAGGCTGTTTGGAAATGGTCTAAACAAGGGCGCAGAAGCCAACATGAAATTGCGAGGATCAGCCCAGTGGACCGTGCGTAGCGGAAAACAGGATTTTAGGGTGAAAGTGGTTTTGCCCACAGACAGTCAATTGCAATCGATATTCTTTGAATCGGGCAGGGACGACGACGGTGGAGTTTTGAGAAATAATGTGCTGGCTCCCTTGGCGAGCACCGGTGGAGTAACTTTTCCCATCACTCCTTCTATCATAATCAATCATTCGGCATCTTACAATGCATTGAACCTCACACACAGCAACTATCCATTCTATGCATATTCACACAGCGAAGTGCCCAGCTTTACAGTGGTGGGAGAGTTCCCCGTGCAGAATCAAGAAGATGCACGCTACTGGATTGCCATGTTGCATTTCTTTAGGTCAGTGACCAAAATGTTTTTTGGAGGAGAAGATGACGGACTCAAAGGAAATCCACCTCCCATATTGAGCCTTTCGGGATACGGAGCATACGTGTTTAATAAAGTGCCGGTGATAGTGACAAACTTCTCGATTGATCTAAGAGCCGACGTTGATTATATCTGCACGGTGCAGGGCAACCAAAACAAACAACAATCATTCATTGGACCGGAATTATTATTGACAGACAAAAACACTTCGTGGGCTCCCACAATGAGCCAGGTCACATTACAACTACAACCGATCTACTCTAGAGAATCAGTTAAAAATTTCAGCATGCGTAAATTTATCAATGGCGAGTTGAATGATAAAAACGGAATAGGATACATCTAATGGCCAAATACAGCAACACGTCTCCATATTTTAATACACCACAAAACAATATCAGTTTGGATTTTTTATTGCCTCGCACAATCACAGCAGAGCAAGATGATGTCACCTACACCATCACGAGAACATATGCCTACAGACCAGACCTGTTGGCATTTGACTTGTACGGCACTCCAAGATTATGGTGGGTGTTTGCTCAGAGAAATCCAGACGCAATCGAAGACCCAATCTATGATTTTGCTCCAGGAAAAACTATCCAGTTACCCAAATTGAGCAATCTAAAAAATGATCTAGGCATATAAAAATGGTAGATTATCCTATTTTTAGTGACATCAACACAGAAGCCTTGTACAATGATTTACAAGGACCTAACAAATTAGCATTCGCAGGCAAGACTATCAATAAAAATTCTCAAAAAGAAGACACAGCAGAATCAAATAGACTGCATCAGTATGCTTCCTACAATTATATATGGACGCTGTCGGCATTGTCACAAGATGATCTTAGAAAGCCCGAAAAAATAAAAAAGGAATCACCACACGATGTTATTGCCAAGAGTTCTGGTATAGGTCCGGAAGGAAGATTTTCAGAATTCAATAGAGAAGGATCGGCAAATTCAGCCAAGGCAACAGTGGACAACGAGGACAACGGCACAGTCTACTCTGATTTCAAACACAAAGATGGTTATATTAAGTCGAGAGAAAAATCAGACGAAATATTAAGAAGGGGACATGATATATTTTTTGAAAAAGTAATAATAAATGCAGTGCATCGCCCCAACGAACAAAGGAAGATGATGAATTTCACTAAGATAGAAATGGTCATGCATGAACCGTATGGTGTTACACTTTTTGAAAAAATGAAAGCGGCAGCTTTCAATAACAAATTTTTAGATCACGTGGATGCACCCTATCTCTTAACATTGGAATTTAGAGGCTATGACAATATAGGCAATCCATTAAAACTTATAACCAAGAGAGTTTTGCCAATTAAAATTACCAATGCAGAGATGGAGATCAATGCAGGGGGCACTGTCTACACAATAACTGCTGTGCCATGGACAGAATTTGCTATGACGGATAGATACCTGTACATCAGGGGATCGGGTAACATTTTCGGCAATGTCGAAAGAGGCGGCACCCTGGTTGAAGCCATGGACAAATTGTCAGCAGTTCTCAACAAAATGCAGGACGTGGAGATAGAAAAAAAATCGAGAGATAAAAAAGATACCTACGTAATAAAAATTGAGAATAGTATTCCGGTGACCAATAGCAAAGCCTGGAACTTTAATCTTTCAAATCTGACAGGAACCAAATTTCCTGTCAGCGTGAGGCCCAACGAAAGCATAGCCAAGGTCATTTCTGACTGCGTGCAAAGAGCTGATAATTTTAGAAACATAACCGATATAGTGAAAAAATATTGGATAGAAATAGGAGAGCAGCAAGAAGCCAAATACAAACAGACAGAGGCTCAAACGGAGACGCAAACAAAAGAACCCTATGTGCCGTGGTTCAAGATTGTGACCAACGTGGAAACAAATACTGCAGAATTCGACCGAAGAACAGGCATGCATCCAAAAATAATCACTTTTACGGTGATACCATATGCAGTGCATGTGATGAATTTCACATTGCCGGGATTGAGCGCTTCGCCATTGTGGGGGAAGACTGTGAAAAAAAGATACAATTACATATACACCGGAGACAACCACGATATATTGGATCTAAAAATAAATTATAAATTTGGTTATTTTCAAGCGGCACTGGTCGATGGCACAGGAGCCGATGGTTCAAAAAAAAGAGATGTTAAAGATCTTTCCTGGCAGGATCTTTATCAAAAATTTGGATCTCTAGTTCAAAGCCAACCCGAACCCCTGTTACCGCTGCGCAGATATCCTTCCTATACCAAATCGGCTGATCCTTCTTCGGGCAAAGGCCCAAGCACAACTCAGGTAGATGAATTTTATGAGTATCTAACAGCACCCATGGGAGACATGGTCAATGTGCAAATGACTATACTGGGAGATCCTGCTTTCATAGGACAGGATTTTGCTCTGCCCAACGAATCCAAAGGTAGCACAAGCAAATCTACCACGGTCACGTCCTCCTTCGATGGCAAGGCCTGGGATGAAGAATTAGGCTGTTTTAACTATGATCAGGCAGAGCCGTTCGTCACATTAGATTTTAGATTCCCCACAGACATAGATGAAAAAAAGAGCGTGATGAATTTTAAAAACTTAGAGAACATTGTTTTTAGTGGACTATATAAAGTGGTACAAGTAGAAAGCATTTTTGACAGTGGAAAATTCACACAAGTATTGGATCTGGTAAGATTTAACAACCAAGGAAAACAGATGACATCGATACAAACGATACAAGAGATGAATGAAAAAATTAATAAAGCAAATGCAAAAGAGAAAGAAGCTATTTCGGGGAATACCGGTCAGAGCGTTAACTCTGACTCTGCTTAATATATAGACTTATGACCATATACGGAGACGCATCAACACCCAATAAACAGTTTAGGACCACTCAGTACACTGAGATCAATCCAGGTCCATACATAGGCATTGTCAAAGACAACGTGGATCCTACCAGAATGGGAGGATTGAAAGTGATGATTCCTAGCTTGTCAGGTACGGATGACGGTCCTTCTGATATGTTGTATGACGTAAAATATCTAACACCATTTTATGGTGCAAAGAGTCCTAGTGCAACAACCAAAACCAGTCCCTATGATTTTGATGACAGCCCCCACAGTTATGGAATGTGGATGGTTCCCCCCGATATTGATACCAGAGTGCTAGTGATTTTTGTGGAAGGAAAAGTATCAGAGGGTTTTTGGTTTGGCTGCGTGCAAGATCCCTATACCAATCATATGATACCTGGTATCGCCGCCAGTCCTCACACTGCTTTGGGAGCAGAGGGACGATCAGATGATTCTAACGAAACAGTGGAAAGCACATACGGAACCAAAGAAGTACCTGTTTCTGAAGTCAATAGAACCACATGGACCGCAGCGAGCAATGTTGGAGGACTTGATAAACTTAAAAAACCTGTGCATCCTTTTGCTGATACATTGAAAAGACAGGGATTAATAAAAGACACAGTGCGTGGTACCACAACTAGTTCTGCTAGAAGAGAGAGTCCCAGTGCAGTATTTGGAATCAGCACTCCTGGAAGAGTAGATAGAAAAAGCAAAAAGAAATTTAAATTAGGACCCACAGACGCTAATCCTGAAAGGCCCGTGGTGAGAGAAGCAGGACACACATTCGTAATGGATGATGGTGATGCTGCAGGCAACAATGAGTTGATCAGACTGAGAACCAGCAGCGGCCATCAATTATTGATGCATGACACCAAGGGTGTAATATATCTTGCGAATGCATCAGGCAACGTCTGGATGGAATTTAGCGCCAATGGAGGTATAGATATCTATTCAGGACACACCATCGCAGTGAGATCGGTTGGTGATATCGACTTGCACAGCGACAACAATATCAACATGTTTGCCAAAGGGCAAATAAAAATGAGCGCTATACAGAAATTAGTATTGGATGGAGGAGCGATACAAACCTATTCTGACACAGATACACAGATACAGTCAGGAGGATCATTCACTAATAAAGCGATAAGCGGTTCAATTATATCTTATGCCGGCATGGCTCAATTGCATATGGCAACCGGTCAGCATCATTTAACCGGTGAACAAGTACATTTCAATAGTACCTACACAAACCCAAATATGATAGTCACCTATGAAAGGACACCGTTCTATGATCTCAGCGGCACGGGAACATTGAGAGAGGACAAACCAGAAGTGGATGTGACACAAAAAGCATTCAACCCACCATTAAAATGGACACCTACAGGAAATGTATCTATGTCAGGACAGAGAGTTCCAACACACGAACCGTTTCCTGGACACTGGGATGATATTGTGTCTTTTGCGGGAACCGAAGATGATACAGACTGCAATGTACCAGGCACAGCGGCACATCTCGCACAATTAAATAGAGATAGTGATAATCCAACTTGCAGAATTGGACAATTCCAAGCAGATCTAGCAGTGCATATGAAAAAATTAGATCTTCCTGTGACTGATGTAAGAGCTTTATCACAAGCTGCAGAAGATTATGCCAAAACTTATTTAGATAGATTTCCTGCAACGGTAACAGGCCCATTCAACATATCACCTTTGGCAGAGGGAGTGAGCTCGACTATCAAACAAACTGTTGAATCGGTCACCGGTGGATCATTGAATTTATTAAAAGATCAAATATTTGTAAATCAAGGAGGAGTGTTGTTTACGGCAGGCAATTTATCACAAGCTATCACAGGATCAGTAACATCAGTGATAAATGATCTAAGTTCGGGCAAGGGAGTATTTTCTACAGCAGGTAATGTGTTAGGAGGAGTACAGGGAGGATTGAACAATTTACAAAATCTAGCGCTAGGGGGAGTGACCAACCAAGTAGGAGGTATCATTGCTCCAGGGGTGAGTGCTTTAGGCAAAGTAAATAACATAGCAGGTCAAGTGAATGTTGTAAATGACGTTTATAAGTCTGTGATGGGCACTAACATAACATCGGTGACCCAGATCAGGAGCGTGGTGGGTATGATAGGTAATCAGGTAACCTCCACAATAGCTTCTGTGGGCAGAAGTATAGGTAAAATATTTGGATTTTAAAAATGAGTGAAAAAGATAACAGTAATTTTATAGCTGGTGGACAACAGACTTTTAGAGGGTTTAGCTCACGAGCCGACAAAAGCAATTATAAATTGTATGATTTTGAGTTGATCAAGCAAGATCTTATCAATCGACTGAGTGTGAGGAAGGGAGAACGAGTAGAAAATCCTGATTTTGGCACCATTATCTATGATGTGCTGTTTGAGCCATTGACAGAAGCAACCAAACAGGCAGTGGCAGATGATATCGCACAAAATCTCAATGCTGATCCCAGATTGAGCACCAGAGAGATATTGGTAAGCGAATCAGAGCATGGAATATCGGTGCAGGCCACTATTACCTACATACCCTACAACATAACTGAAAAACTCACCTTTAGTTTCGACGAAAACGCTGCTTTGCGCCTTTCTTAATCTACGCATATAATAAAATCAATAAATATCCATAGTTTAAACTATGGCCACCACTGACAGACAAAATCGATTGCTTGTAGCCGAAGATTGGCGCAAAATTTACACCGCCTTCCAACAGGCAGATTTTAAATCTTACGACTTTGAAACACTGAGAAGGACCATGGTGGCCTATCTCAGAGAAAATTATCCAGACGATTTCAATGATTTTGTTGAGAGTTCAGAGTATGTGGCTCTGATAGATCTCATCGCTTACATTGCTCAGAGCTTGAGTTTCCGAGTGGATCTAAATGCAAGAGAGAATTTTTTAGAAACGGCAGAGAGAAGAAACAGTATTTTGAGATTGGCCAGATTGATCAATTACAATCCCAAGAGAAATTTATCAGCTACCGGACTTTTAAAAATAACTTCAATATCTACATCTGAAGATGTCAGAGACAGCAGCGGTAATAGTTTGATAAATTCCACGATCGTTTGGAACGATCCATCCAACACAAACTACAGAGAGCAATTTATCACAGTGTTGAATGCCGCCAATGTGGACGGACAGAGATTCGGTAAACCAAAAGAAAGCGATTCAATCGGAGGTACACCCACAGAGGTTTACACATTAAATTCCAACAACACTGATGTTCCGGTATTTGTCTTTAATAGATCGGTCAGCGGAATCACTAGGCAGTTTGAAATAGTTCCGGCAACCATTTCCAGTTCGGAATCCGTATACGAGCAAGATCCTATTCCTGGAACAGGTTTCACATACATGTACAGAATAGATGGAGCAGGTGATACCAGTCCCAACACAGGATTTTTTGTCCTGTTCAAACAAGGATCTCTGGGCAGCACAGAATTTTCGATCAGCCAACCAACCACAAATTATGTGCAACCTATCACAATCAACAACATAAACAACACCGACCTTTGGTTGTACAAATTGGACGATTTCGGTCAAATAGAAAAATTATGGACCAAGGTGCCAGACCTATCTGGCAGCAACGTGATATACAACAGTTTGGCGTCTGACGTGAGAGACATCTATAATGTTGCGACCAAGAACAATGACACCGTTGACCTAGTGTTCGGCGACGGAAACTTTTCTAACATTCCTTTGGGAACTTTTAGATTGTACTACAGGACCAGCGACAATGCCAAATATTCCATACAGTCAGCAGATATGCAAGGTATAAGTTTTGTGGTGCCTTATCTGGACAAGGCCGGTGGAGAACAACAACTCACTGTGACTTGTGCTCTACAACAGTCGGTTTATAATTCAGCAGCATCAGAATCAAATGACAGTATCAAGACCAAAGCATCTCAGGTTTACTATGCTCAGAACAGAATGATCACTGCAGAAGATTACAATGTGGTGCCACTAGCAGCATCTCAAGAAATCATCAAACTCAAAGCGAGCAATAGAACAGCCAGCGGAGTGAGCAGATCGCGAGAGATCATTGACCCAACAGGTGCTTACAGCAATGTTTCTGTGTTCGCAGATGACGGAATATTGTACAGAGAAGAAACCAGACCACAGTTTACCTTCACATTTACAAACAGGAATGAGATACTAGATATCATCAATAGATTGGTAGAAGGAAAATTAAAAGAAGCATATTCAAGACAATTCTTCTATCTAAAATATGGAACCAAAGATTTGAGCGCCCTGTCGGCCAGCTGGATCAGCACCACAGTGGGGACCAACACCAACACAGGATATTTCAATGCAGCCGGACCACTGACTCTGGGAGATTATTCCACAAGCAACTTAAAATATGCCAAGGTGGGAGCCTTGGTAAAATTCACCTCTCCGGACACCCGAGAATTTTTAAATGGAAAATTAGTCACTCTAGGCACAGATCTAGCAGAAGACAGAGCTTGGGCAAAAATATCAGGAGTGGTATTGGATGGAGCCAATCAGGGAGAAGGCAATCTAGAGAATGGTCAAGGACCAGTCACATTGAATGATGTGATTCCAAACAACGCAGTGGCCAGCGCCGTGTATCCTCCATTCACGACCATATTTGACACAGAATTAAAAACAGATATCATAGATAGAATAGAAGCCTATGAAGAATTTGGATTGAGATTTGATGAAGAGAACTCTTTGTGGCGAGTGATCACAGGAGTGAACCTGAGCAGCGATGATGATTTTTCTCTGGACTATGCCGGTGATACGTCACAAAATAATCTAGATGCCAGCTGGTGGTTTAAATTCACCACAGATGGCAGCATATACACAGTGACCTACAGAGGATTGAACTATATTTTTGAGAGCGAGCAAGATAACAAATTTTATTTTGATAAAACCGATAGAGTGTATGATTATATCACGGGAAAAACAGTCAAAGATGTAGTAAAAGTACTAAAATCTAACACCGTGCCCAGCACGGGATTGGGCATAGGATTCCCGATCGATTGGCAGATCGTAGACACAGTGGAAGAGGCAGATGGATACCAAGATAATAGAAAGGTCAAAGTGGGATTCTATGATGACGACGATGACGGAGTGGTAGACAATCCAGATATCTTTGATATCATTGTGGAGCCCAACACCAATGTCAGCACAAAATTTGTATTTTTTGAAAAATATTTGGGTTACAATGACATTGAGAGATACAGACCATATGATGCCAGCAATTTCGTTGTGACACAGAACGAATCTTCTATCGTGTTACCCGGAACTTATGAGGATGGACAATTATTTTATTTCTATGATGTTGACGAAGATGTTGTCAAAAAATTTAATGCTGAAACCATAATCTTGGAAACTACCACAGACTATATTGCAAGGAAAGGTAGAAGTAACATAGAATTTTTATATAAACATACTGCTAGTCAAAACACAAGAATAGACCCTGCACAGACCAATATCATGGACATCTATGTTTTGGAAAGAACCTATGATCAGTTATTTAGAACTTGGCTGAGTCAAGGGGGAGAAAGACCCGCACCTTCGACTTCAGATCAATTGAGAATCAGTTATGCCGCCGGGCTCAATCCCATTAAAGCACTTTCTGATCAACTGGTATTCCATCCCGTGAAATATAAAGTGTTGTTCGGAATACAAGCAGATGAGCAATTCCAAGCCACGTTCAAGGTGGTCAAGAATGCATCAACTAATGTGACCAATGCAGTGATCAAGACTCGAGTGATTCAAGCAATCAACGAATTTTTTGCATTGGACAATTTTGATTTTGGTGATACTTTTTATTTTACAGAGCTTGCGGCCTATATTCATACTCAACTTGCTCCTGATCTGTTAACAGTGGTTATAGTCCCAAATCAAGCAGGACAGGGATTTGGTTCGTTGTTCCAGATCAGTGGAGCAGCAGATGAAATTTTTGTTAATGGAGCCACGGTTGATGATGTGGTAATTATTGATGCTATCGGAGCCAATCAATTACTGGCCAGCGGCAACGTGGTCACAAACACCACTGGATTGACCACTAACACGAGATCGACTTCTGCAGTATCATCTGTGACAATTTCTAAATTAGGTTCTGGATCTAGTACTGGCAGCAGCGGAACAGGGTACTAATAATGGCGGATAAACCTCTAGACAGCCAATCAAACTATGATGTGGTCACTGATGAAAATGGTGTGACTCTTCGAAGATCAGTCGCACATCTACCCACTTTTTACAGAACAGATGTCAACGAACGATTTTTAAGTTCTACACTGGATCAGTTGATTCAACCAGGCAGCTTAATTAGGTTAGATGGCTATGTTGGTAGAAGAGATTCTTACACCAGATTGATCACAGATAAATTTATTGAATCTGGTATTGAAGATAGAGATAGTTATCAGTTAGAGCCCACTGTAACCTACACAGACAAAGATACTTCTTCGATCAATCCAGAGGATCAAGTAAAATTTACTGCTACCTATGATGATTATATCAATCAAATAAAATTCTTTGGAGGAGATGTTTCTAATCATGACAGGCTTAATAAAGAAAAAGTCTACTCTTGGGATCCGGCTATAGATTTTGACAAGCTGATCAATTACAGAGAATATTATTGGTTGCCAGAAGGACCAAATCCTATATTGATAGCCAACAACGGAACCAACACAGTGTCTGAAATTGCGGTAACGCATACCGGACAATCAGCTTATAATTTTGGAATATATCCGGGAATAAACAATCCATCGGTCACCCTGTCTAGAGGTAATACCTACAAATTTATTTTGGACACACAGGGCCATCCTTTCTACATAATGACAGAACCATTCAAAACTGGTGTAGCAGAAGACGGCAGCACATCGGTGATATACAGCACAGGAGTGTCAGGCAACGGCACAGAGAAAGGCACATTAACTTTTACCGTGCCCACAGGTGCTCCCGATGTTCTATACTATCAATGCGGAAATCATCAGAGCATGCAGGG
>Ga0129333_10006043_pt1 | contig 11428 bp, 15 predicted proteins | sample CPB6_08_DNA_FD_94474 | JGI IMG/M metagenome (GOLD analysis project Ga0129333, IMG submission 94474) | Freshwater to marine salinity gradient microbial communities from Chesapeake Bay, USA - CPBay_Sum_0.6_0.8_DNA | ecosystem: Environmental > Aquatic > Marine > Coastal | place: USA: Chesapeake...
CCATTTATCTTAATGCTTGGTGTAATTGCATTTGTTCTATATTTATTAATACAATATAAAAATAATATAATTGAAGGACACATTGCTCCTAGTTATAATTCATTTAGTAATATAATTGTAATACTTTTGATGTTGCAATTGTTTATTATAATGAATAATATAAATGATGAAAAATTTGAGGCAAATGGAAAATTATCAAAAGTAACATCTAGTATAATTTATTTATTGGGAGTTTTAACAGCAATAAGCTCAATAATATTAAATACAATACTTAAATATTATTCAACAGATGGTTTCAGAGTTAATTAATTCTAAAAAATTTGTAGGTTAACCCATAATTATTTTGAGTTTCCCATATTCCAGATATTTTAAGAATAAATGGACAGTTTGATTTATTTCCTGTATCAGAGAATACCTTAATATATCCGCATTTAATTTGCTCATATATTTTATGTGATGGTATTTTATTTGTTTTATATTTTTTAAGTATATCTTCTTCTATTAATTTCAAATTTTCAATTAATTCTTTATGATTTGAAATGTTAAATGTGCATTTAAATTTATTATAATATTTTTCACATGATATATCAGTTAAATTAACTAATAAATAGATGCCATTGATTGCCATAACATTAGTAGAATACAAAATTCTAATAAAATTGCCATCATTCATAATATTATTTTTAATAGGTTCACAAAAAATAAGATTGTTATCGTTATATTGTTCAATTGTTTTAACTAAGTTCATTGTATATAATAAAATTATCTTTTTAAGCGTTATACAATTAATAATTAATATAATTATTTGGTTTATATGATAATAAAAGAATATTAAAGTATATTAATAATGAAATTTTATGAGACACATTTTGAAGAATATATTTCAGAAAATAATAGAGAGAATTTGCATCCAAAGTTAGAAAAAATATATGAGAAATTTCCTAGTTCACTACACGAATTTAAAAATCTAATTTTTTATGGTCCAAGTGGAACTGGAAAATATACTCAGATGTTGAAATCAATAAAAAAATATAGCCCTACTGATTTAAAATATGAGAGAAAAATAAGTGTAACATATAATAAACAGCAATATTTCTTTAAAGTTAGTGATATACATTATGAAATTGATATGTCTCTCTTGGGATGCAATTCAAAACTACTTTGGCACGATATTTATCAGCAAATTGTCGATATTATATCAGCTAAGACAGATAAATCTGGTATAATAGTTTGTAAGTATTTTCATGAAATACATAGTGAATTATTAGATAATTTTTATAGTTATATGCAACAAAATACGTCATTAGGAGTTGATATTAAGTTCATTTTAATTACTGAAGAATTAAGTTTTATTCCAGATAATATTTTAAATTGCTGTGAAGTGATAAATATATGTAGACCAACGAAAACATCATATCAAAAATGCACAAAAAAAAAGCTTCCGCCAAAAATAAAACCAGAAAATATAACAAATATAAAATTATTACATCTTTATAATGAGGATTTAATGCTTCAATATAGGATTATTTGTAATAAGATAATTAATAACTTGATAAATATAAACGATTTACAGTTTTTAAAATTTAGAGATGTACTATATGATATATTTATATATAATTTAGATATATCAGACTGTATTTGGTATATTCTCTCTAATTTAGTTGAACAAAAGCGAATTAAGAAAGATTCTGTTTCAAAGATTTTGCTGAAGACGTATTGTTTCTTTCAATATTATAACAACAATTATAGACCAATATATCATGTGGAAAATTACCTACTTTATTTGGCCAAACAAATTCATGGCTTCTAGATTTCTTTAAATTGTTTTTATATTAATTTAAATACTTTCTAAATAATTTAAAGAATTTTATTACATATTTTTTGTTTTTTCTCATCTAAAATATTATTTAATTCTTTTATTGCGTTTGAACCGTTGAATTCATAAAAATCTGGCCACAAAGAATGAATAAAAAAATAGAAGGATGCTCTAAATGATATAAAACTATAATTCATACTGTCATAAAAATGACTTATATAGCTCTGGTTTACTTGTTGTAAATGTCTAAACATTTATATACACTATTAATATAATTTTGCAGATATTATATTAATCTATTATTAAGGTCTCCATGGCCATCTATTACGCGTTGGATTTGTTATATTTCTATTGTAAAATTGATATCCTCTTAAGTATGAACCCATTGGCGCTGGGATTATATTGTTAGCCTGTGCAACCAAATAAAAATTTGTATAATTATTTGGAATACCTCTTCTATAAGTTATTGCACTTGTATGAATTGCCATTATATATAATTAAAATATAATATTTTATTTGCGGTTTATTACTTAAAGTTTTAAAATAAGTAATAAAATAATGAATTATAAGGAAGCCTTTGAAATACTTGAGATTGATTTTATTAATATTAAATATGAAGAACTCTCTCTAGAATATTTAAAAAAACAGTATCGGAAGTTGGCTCTCAAACATCATCCAGATAAAAATGGCAACACAGATGAGTCTAATGAAAAATTTAAAAAAATTAACGAAGCTTATAACTATCTTAAGAGAGAAGTTAAAAATCTTAAATCCGAAGATTTTTATACTGAAACTGAAGATGATTCTAATGAACAATATATGTATTATTATGTATTGCAAAACTTTATTAAAAGTGTTCTTGAAAGCAAATATACTGATGTAGTTTTTTCAATAATTAGTGATATTTTAAATGCTGGTAAACAAATATCCCTCAAAATATTTGAGGACCTTGATAAGGATACTGTATTGCAAATTTACAATTTTCTCTCTAGACACCGTTCTATAATCCATTTTAGCAATGAATTGATAGCTCAGGTTAGAGAGATTGTTCTTAGTAAGTATGACAATGTTGAGGTTTATAAATTGAATCCAAGTATTAATGATTTAATGGATAATAATTTTTATAAGTTATATGTAGAAAATCAATTGTATCTTGTTCCTTTATGGCATAATGAGTCTTATTATGATGGTTCTGGGTGTGAAATTATTGTTCTTTGTGAACCTGAATTACCTAATGGTATGAAGATTGATGACGATAACAATTTATATATTGAAACAGAAATAAGTGCATACCATGATTTACCTGATATGTTAATAAGAAATCAAGACATATCAGTTGATGTTGGAAACAAATATTTATCAATACCTATCTCTGAATTATATATGAAAAAAGAGCAATACTATAGATTTAAAAGACAAGGCATATCAAAAGCAAAGAAAGATATATATAACATAAATGATAAATCAGATATAATTGTTAAAATAAATATTATTTAACTATTTTCTCTCGAACTAATAATTTCAAAATATTTTCTGACAATTTTTTCAGTCTCTTCTAGAAGCATTTTGTGACGATTTATAGACATTGCTTCCCAACTATTGCAAGGACCTCCCAACTCTATCTCACGTTGTCTATCAATCTCTCTAACTTTATCAAATGATTCTAGATTTATTTTATCATCGTAACTCATCTTGATTTGACCACCTAAATAATACATACCTTTTTGTAGGTGTGACTTCATATCGTTTATAATATCATAATTAATATTATAAATTTCTTTCTCTCTATCATTCTCTGGTTGAAACTCTATAAGTTGCCTTAGTGTAACACTGTATAATGTCATCTGTTAAATTGTACTACGAAATCTTTAACCTGTTTTTTGATAATCTTAAATAAGTATTTTAACTTATAATTGTATAAAAAAATTTATAAGTTAAATTTATTAGATGATTTTATATCTCAATTTTTTATATTATTATTTTATGCGTCCTTCTTAACCTTTCTTGCAACAGCCTTCTTCTTAGGAGCTTCTTCGGCGACTGGTTCAGCTACCGACTCGACAATGGGTGCTGGTGCTGGTGCAACCACAGGAGCAGGTGGAGGTAACTTATATTCTTCTTCGCCATCAGAATCTTCAACCAAAGCACTTACGCTATGGTCATTTTGTTCGACTTCAGTTTCAGGCAAAGACTTCAAGACTTCTCTATCGGCTGGTCTGACAGTTAAGAAACAAGTATCATCAGAAATCGAAGAAGTCTTAGGCTTTCTAACAATAACCTGCTTCAAATTCCAAGTAACAGATACCTTTGCTGGACTTCCGACAAACCATAATCCACCGCATTGAATCAAAGCAATTACTTGAATAGGTGCTTTACCAGTGTTTACCAAGAAATCTAGAGGAGTAACACCAGCATCAGTCTTTCCCTTGACATAAAGCTGATTATAGTCTTCATCGAAGACAGAAGTTTGCCAGACATCCTTCCAGCAAGGAAGCTTGACAGTTAAACTTGGGGGTTCTTCCAAATTTCTTTCTTCAGTGCCCTTAATCTTAGGATACTTCAACATAGGACTAATTTTCTCATCCATAACATCCATTGACTTAATTTCCTTACCAAACCATTCCTTGGAATAAGTCATTGCATCTTGCTTAATCTTTTGTTCGACCAACTTCATTTGCTCAAGAAATTTATCAGCATCAGGAGTAGTATATTGTCCCTTAGCGAATTGAAGCGACATAGTATATTTTCCAGTTCCCTTAGTAATAGGCTTTCCATCTGCACCCTTGCCGACAACTTCCTTGGACTCTTGAGCTCCCCAAGATCCCATTAATGGCACGGCAATGGTAAGAGATTCCTTCGCATGCTTATTATATAAATTAACTACCTTACCTCCGGCCGGGTTTGGCTTAGGAGAACTGTAGCTGAATACAGATAAATCAATATTAGTTCCGTCAATGATTGCGTTCGACATCTTGCTAGTATGATTTATATTATTGCGTTATCTTTAAATCAATTTTTTTTTTAAATATAAATTGAATTATGGTCTGGTGCCCTTTTTTAAGCTTACGATACATGGTAAGCATTTTAATTTATTATAATATAAAAAAACAGTTCAAAAAGATATTTTATAAATATATATAAATGACAGAAGTCGTAAAAAAAAACCAGAGTACTGAGAGCGTGTTTGATGCTCAAAGTTTAATAGAAGAATATATATATAACATTACTGCTAAATGTGAAGAACAAATGCCGGTAGTTAAGAAACCTAATAAGGTGTCTGATGATAAAATAAGTATTCCAACTATTGACACGTATAATGAGCTAGTTTTTAATAATTATAATGTTAATCAATTGAAAAGTTTTGCAAAACATTATAAATTAAAAATAAGTGGTAACAAATCACAATTGATAAGCAGAATTTATAGTTTTCTTTATTTTTCGTCATTTATTATTAAAATACAAAAGATTTTTAGAGGGTATTTGGTTGCAAAATATAAGACGTTACATGGTCCAGCTATAATGGAGAGAAAAATATGCACAAATAGCGACGATTTTGTAACAATGGAACCACTTGAAGAAATTAATTTTCATCAGTTTATTAGTTATAAAGATACTGATGGATTTATCTATGGATTTGATATTACTTCTCTCCATAATTTATTCTTAAAATCTGGTGATGAAATTAAAAATCCATATAATCGTAATTTAATTCCTGATTCTGTATTTAAAAATATTCGCGGTCTTATTCGTCTAGGAAGAATTTTAAATATTGAAATAAATCTTAATTTTGAAGACGATACTAAAAAGGTCTCTAATGAAAAGGGAATTGAATTAAAAGCATTATCGTTATTTCAACAGATTGATGCATTAGGTAATTATTCAAATGTTAGTTGGTTTCTCTCTTTGAATCGAAATCAACTTATAAAATTTGCAAGAGAATTAATGGATATTTGGCAATACAGAGCTCAATTACCTGTTCAAACAAAACGCAATATTTGTCCTCCTATTGGCGACCCTTTTAGAACTTTAAGTATTCAATACATAAATACAGAACAAAATTTGTGGAATGTTAAAAAAGTTTTGCTAGATGTAATAGAAAAATTCGTAAATAGCGGTATAGATAAAGATAGTAAAGCTTTAGGCGCTTATTATGTACTAGGAGCATTGACTTTAGTCAACACAGAAGCTGCTACATCTCTTCCTTGGCTTTTTCAATCTGTTAATTACTTTTAATTTTATGTAGTGAGACAATAAATTAAACGAATTAAATAATTATTATCATATTATCGTAACAATATATATTATTCAACTAAAAACTACTTAAAAGCAACTCTTTAGAATATAGTATAATAAGATGCCAAAGAAAACATCTAAGACTGCTACTGAGACTGAACAAGTCGCTACTCCTGCTCCTGTTGTTGAATCCGCTACTCCTGCTGTAGAGAAGAAGGTTAAGGCCCCTAAGGCTCCTAAGGCTCCTAAGGCTGAAGTTGCTCCTGTTTCTGCCCCTGAACCTGTTGTTGCTGGTCCTGCCGAGACTCCAGCTGATGCAGAAGCTCCTCTTGCCGAGCAATCTGTTGAATTCCTTGCTAAGCTTCAACAGCTTAGTGTTATGATTTCCACTCTTAAGTCCGAGTACCGTGCTCTTGAGAAGAAGTGGTCCCGCGAAGTCAAGAGTGCACAAAAGGTTTCCTCCAAGCGCAAGCGCAAGGCTGGTAACCGTGCTCCTTCTGGTTTCGTCAAGCCAACCAAGATTTCTGATGAGCTTGCTAAGTTCCTCGAGAAGCCAACTGGAACTGAGATGGCTCGCACTGAAGTCACTCGTGATATCAACAAGTATATCCGCACTCACAACCTTCAAGATAAGGAGAATGGTCGCAAGATCAACCCTGACACCAAGCTTGCTGCTCTTTTGAAGCTTAAGAAGACTGATGAGCTCACCTACTTCAACCTCCAAAGATATATGTCTCCTCACTTCGCCAAGGCTACCAAGGAAGCCACTGCTTAAATGCAAAATAATAAAAATAAACTAAAAATCAACTTGTAAATACACCTTAAATTTTAAATTTATTTATAATTAATTAATTTAAAATACTTATAAATTAGTCTTAAAAAAGGCTTAAACATAACTCATATATTTATATATCATGGCAGAAACATTAGCATTAATCAAGCGACTAACTTTGAAAAAAGAATTAATCGAAGAGCATATCGAAGAATTAACTTTAGATAAAATTGCAATTCAACGAAGAATTAATGAATTAATTAATAATGCTGAGGATTTGTCAAGCGAAAATAATACTGATTGTAGAAATACTTGCAGAACTACACGTTCATCCAGACTTTCATCTGGATTTACTACTCCACAACCAATTCATAGTGAAGTAGCTCATTTTTTTGGTCTTCCAATTGGTACTGTAATGACTCGTTGCGAACTTACTCGTATGTTCAACAAATATATTCGTGAAAATGGACTACAAGATAATGTAAATAAACGCAAGATTAACCCTGATGACAAATTAAAGGCACTTTTAAAATTGGATGATACTGTGCAATTGACTTATTTTAATCTTCAAAAACATTTATCTCCATTATTCAAGCTATAAATTTTCAAGATAATAATTATCTATTATATAAATAATTATTATTTTAGTAATTATTAAAATAATTATCTAAATTATAATGAGTGCTGAGTTATCTATTTATAAGCAAAATAGAATTAACGAACTTAATAGAAATTTTAATAGTGTTGTAGCGCGTTTAAATTCCACTTTAGCAATTAATATAAAAAGTATTCAGGTTTCTCGTAATAGAAATAAACAGCAAATCATAAATGCTTTAATTGCAAAATACAATAATGACGTAGCTATTCTTAGAAGAAATTTAAATAATTCGATTAGTCAGGTTAATTCGTTTAAGCCTGAATTTAATGTCACCAAAAACAATAATAAAAAGGCTCTTCTTATCGGCATCAATTATATTAACACTCCTTACGCATTATCTGGATGTATTGATGATGCTAATAGAATGAAAGATTTGCTTACTCAACATGGTTTTAATTCATTTCAGGTTCTCACAGATTCAACATCTTTAAAACCAACAAAACAAAATATATTAAATGAACTTAAAAATATGATTATTAATGCTCAGGCTGGAGATATTTTATTCTTCTATTTTAGCGGACACGGTTCATATACTTATGATAGAAATAGCGACGAGACCGATGGCAAAGATGAGATGATAGTAAGCTCTGACCTTCAAGGAGTTCTTGATGACGAACTTAAAACCATTCTTTCAAATCATATGAAGAGAGAAGTAACAATTGTTGGATTATTTGATAGCTGTCATAGTGGAACTATGTTTGATTTAAAATTTAATTACTTAGATAGTAACAACTACGACAAATATACCGAAAATGATAGAGTCTCTGAATGCAATGGCAATGTTATTATGATTAGTGGTTGTATGGATGCACAAACTAGCGCTGAAGCTTTAATTGATAATAAGGCTCAAGGAGCTATGACCTGGTCTTTTATTGAATCCATAAATAAAACACCAAATTGTAGTTGGAGAGAATTATTAAAATCTATGCGAGACTCACTTAAGAATAGCTCTTTCTCTCAAATACCTCAATTATCAACTGATTCTTTTTATGATATTGATTCTAAACTTTTCATTTAGTTTGTCTATTTGATACTGTTTCAAAATCTTCTACACTATCATCATCTGAATCATACTCTTCTAAAGCAACAATAAGTTCATTTCTGTTTATATGTTTTTGATATTTTAAAACTGTATTTATTGTTATTTTTTTATCATCTTCGTGCAATTGATATAAATCACTCAAAATATAACGCACTATAAATGAAAGCTCAAGTGTCTGTGTTTTTAAAATATCAATTAGTTTTACTGCATAAATATTTTCTTTTAAAGTTTTTCTTTCATATTTGTTATTATATAAATCTATCATCTATATAATATCTTAGATTACTTTTAAGTTTATACAAAAAAAAATAATAAATTTATGGAAATAAGAAACCGTCTGCCTTTAAAATATTATAAATTTCAGTCTTCATTATTGGTCCATTTACAATTTTTACTTTTTCAAATAATTTTATATTATAATGATTTTGCGATAAATCAAACATATCATAAATTTTTTTCAATAACTCATAATCTTTTATGATATTTTCATTATTTTCATTTAACCAGTCATAAAAACATAATTTAGACTTTGACTTGTGATATTTTTTAAAATATTTTAATGTGCTTGTTAACGTAATGTTATTATCATCACATTCTAAATTATAGTCAGTTCCTGATAAAACGCAAATCTCTCTTAGTTCTTTCTGACTTACACCTAAATTATTCAAAATTCCTTTAACATCATAAATTACAGCAGTATGATTTAATAGACTCAAATATCTAATTACCCGTGGACATCCATAAACAAACATATCCATATCTTCGCTTAAACACGCCCAGACTTTCTCTTTAATAGTTAACATCGCGCATAATTCGTCTGCTTCTCCTGGCGCATCATAATAAGTTGCACCATAGTATCTAATTAAATTTTTGACCATTTCGATATCATTTTTATTTATGCATACAAATTTCTTCTTAAGCATATCCATAGTGTAAATGATTTCTTGTTTGTCGGAATCATCCATATCATTATTTAATTCTAGCGTTTTTTTTAGTTTGTTATATTCTTCTTCAGCTTCTTGTTTATCTTCCTTACGTTTTTGCAATAATTCACGCTTTTCAGGAGGTGGTTTACCGTCAAAAACAAATATTGGAATAATATTGTAATATCTGAATACAGAAAGCATCAAGTAGATGTTTTCAATTAAGTTATCGTCAGATGCAAATCTGTACATATAGATACTGATATCAACAGCAATCTTTTTGCCAGATAATTCCGCAAGTCTACATAACTTGATAGATTCAGACGCATTTTCCTTTAAAAATCGGTTTAAATATCGGATACCCATTTTTCTGTTTTATTTTAGTTATTTCTATTTAATACCTAATTAATTTTTTCAATTTTATTATTAATATTTTAAATGTCCTGTTTATCAATTGTGATATTTTTCGAGATATTTTTTATTATTTTATCTTCCTTTTCATCTTCATTGCCTACGCCTCCCATGGCCTCTACAACCATCTTATTGTATCTATCTGAGTATTTAGAGTCTGCGTATTGACACCCAGGATATTTCTCTCTATATTCTGGAAGTAACTTATAGTTTTTAGATGCAATCTTCTTGATAGCCTTACGTAATCTACTCCTATTGTCATCTTCTTTCTCCCATTTGTCTTGGTCTTTAATATAAATAGTTTCTCTCTTTTTGTCGGTACAATGAACGGGTCTTTCAGTAACATCTAATGCTTTCAAGTTTGTAGTAATGATATTAGAGAGATTTTCAACATATCCTATTTCACCAAATCTCTCTAGATCGCATAGCTGGACTTTAATAGAATCAACAAAGTCATTAATATTCATCGCATCTTTGCAGGTCTCGTTTAAGAAGAATTGCAAGTTAAATGTCTTATTATTATTCATACAATTAGTATTTGTATTTGTATTCGTTGTATTATTAGTTCCATTTTTCAGCACTTCCATCATCATATTTTTAATATCATCCTTATATTCACGTGCATGCTCAACTAAAAGACTTTGAAGTTCTTTATTCTCTTTTATTAGCATCAAGATAAGGTCTTTTCCTGATATGTCATTTATATTCGCACTGGTAAGCTGTAATGGTTCCGGTTTATCAACTATATTTGTGCAGTTTTTTTTATGAACCCATAATCCATTTCTTGAATAGTATACTTTATCGCAATTTTTACACGGGTAAGCAACTTTTGCGTCACCTACTTTGTGACAAATGTCACTAGATGTCACTTTGTGTTTTTTCGTGTCAATATGTTTGTCAAAACTACTTTTTTTAACTGTTGAGTAGTCACATTTTTCACAATAATAAGTTTGAGCAACTTTTTGGCAACTATTTGTCACTAAAGTTTCCATACATAAGTGACAGAAAAAGTTCCTAAATCCTTTTTTAAAAAAAATAAAAAAATTTTACAATCATAAAATAAATTTTTATCGTTTAAATTGTGACGATAAATTTTCATTATCGTAATAAAATTTTTCGTCAGTAAGGACATTTTGGAAATCCCATTTTTGGACATTTATTTTTGTCCATTTTTCGATTTTCAAAATACTTTTCATTTTCGAAAAACAGGAATTTTCTCTACATATGAAGGGAAGAAAAATGCCCAAAAAACAAAGTATTTAAAGAAATTCCCTTCAGAATGTAGTATTTCGGTATTTAAATAGTCCAGAAATATATTATAAAAAAAAATTGAAATGCTTTAATAAAATATAATTAAAAGCATAACTACAAGAATGAAAACAAGAAGTCAAACTAAGCAAGAAAAAACCGCCATTTATGAAGTCAATATCGACTTCGATGCTGCTAGCGAAGCTTGGAAAGCCAATAAGCGCTCTATTGGCAACGGATCTTATAGATATGTTTGTTGCAAAAAAGGTAAGAATAATAATACCTGTATTGCAAAATGTTTGCCCGGCGAAGATTACTGTAGAAC
>Ga0129333_10006044_pt1 | contig 11428 bp, 10 predicted proteins | sample CPB6_08_DNA_FD_94474 | JGI IMG/M metagenome (GOLD analysis project Ga0129333, IMG submission 94474) | Freshwater to marine salinity gradient microbial communities from Chesapeake Bay, USA - CPBay_Sum_0.6_0.8_DNA | ecosystem: Environmental > Aquatic > Marine > Coastal | place: USA: Chesapeake...
CCTTAGAAGCCTGTACATTGGTAATGTTAAAAACTAATCAGTATTAGGGCTGGTATTTATCTTCGCCTACTCTTTCATTGCACCTATATTGAATAGCTTCGTAAACATGTTTTGACTCAATTTTATTTGATTGCTCTAAATCAGCAATGGTTCTTGCTACTTTCAAGATTCTGGTATAAGCTCTGGCACTCAAATGAAATGTATTCATTACTTTTTCTAATAGTTTTTCACTGGGGGCGTCTAATTGACAATAGGTTTTTAGATCAGAGGTACTCATTTGGGAATTAGTCCTAAACCCTCTTTCTTCTCCAAATCTTTTATATTGAACCTTCCTTGTGCATTCAATGTTTTCAATAAGATCCGAAAAAGCATCATAATCCTCTATGCCTGGTTGTAAATCCAAAAATGAAACAGGCGAAACATTCATTTGTAAGTCAATTCTATCAAATAAAGGCCCTGAAATTTTATTGAAATAAGCTTTAATTTTTTCTTTACTACAAGTACACTTTTTATTGGGATCCGTGTGATAACCACATGGGCAAGGGTTCATTGCAGCAATCAACAAAAATTTTGAAGGAAATTGATAGCTGAATTGAGCTCTTGCAATATGCACATAGCCATCTTCTAAAGGTTGTCTAAGTACTTCAATAACTGATCTATTGAATTCTGGCAGTTCATCTAAGAATAGCACACCATTATGCGCCAATGATATTTCGCCTGGATGTACATTGAAGCCGCCGCCAATTAATGCAATATCCGTTATGGAGTGGTGTGGTGCTCTAAAGGGTCGTTCATAGATTAATCCTTGATTAAACTGATACTGCCTATTGTAGCTATGAATCTTCGTGGTTTCTATGGCTTCTTCCTTAGACATGGGAGGTAAAATGGATACAATACTTTTTGCTAACATGGATTTTCCTGCCCCTGGTGGGCCAATCAAAATCATATGATGATTCCCTGCACATGCAATAGTCAATGCTCTTTTGAGTATAGCTTGTCCTTTTATATCCATGAATAAAGGATTTGCATCTAATTTTTTATGATAAGCAGTCTGAGCTAAAGGTTTTTGATAGGTACTTTGATCTTCAAAAAATGCTAATAGTTGGCTTAGGGTAGAAAATCCGTATACTTGAATACCCTCTACTAAATTGGCTTCCTGAAAATTCTCCAATGGTAATATGATACCCTTGTACTTTTCCGTTTTAGCTTCTTGTGCCATGGCTAAAGCTCCTTTTATTGGGTAGAGTTTTCCATCTAATCCCAATTCTCCCATAATGATATAGTCATTCAAATCGGTGGTATGCACTAATTGTTCCGAAGCAGCTAAAACACCAATGGTAATGGGGAGGTCAAATGCCGCACCTGACTTTTTTATTTCAGCTGGGGAAAGATTGACTAGTAGTTTAGTTCTTGGCATAAATAAGCCATTAGATTTAATGGCGCTTTCGGTTCTATGTAAGCTTTCTCTTACAGCATTGTCTGGTAATCCAACCACTGTGTATCCTTGTCCCATGCTAACATTCACTTCCACAGTAATGGTAATTGCATTCATGCCAACTAAGGCACTTCCTTTAATTTTTACAAGCATTTTTGCTTGAATATAGCTGTTAGGATTTTGAGAAAATAGCGTATGAATACTTTATAAACTATTCAACATTTTTACTACGCCTTCTCTTTCTAAAATTAAGTAACCAATCCGGTCTTGACTAACGCCTTCTTTTAATTGGTAATGAAATACAAGGTCTTTGTCTGTAACGGTGGTTTCAAAGTATTTGAATTGTATATTTTTAAATTGGGTCAATGAACTACTTATTTCGTATAAATGAGAACTTAGAATGAATAAACAAGTTTTACTTTTTTGTAATCCTTCAATGACTGCTGTGCTACATTTCATTGCATCTTGGATATTGGTTCCTTTAAAAAGCTCGTCAATTAATACAAAGTACTTTTTCCCATCTTTGATTTTTTCTACCGTGTTTTTGATTCTTTGAACCTCATTAAAAAAATAGCTTTCTCCTTTTACAATATTATCAGCAATCGTCAAATTGGTTATTAGCCCATCCATTACCGTTAGTTGGATGTTCTTGCCTGGTGCGCCCATACCTATATGTGCCAAGTAAATTACAATAGCAATGGTTTTAATAAAAGTGCTTTTGCCGGCCATATTTGCGCCGGTGAGGAATAAAAAGTTTTGATGGCTCTCTAAATGTAAAGGGTTGCTTACAGCATTATCTACTAGCGGATGGGATGCTGCTTCAATATTGAAAATTGGCAATTCGGCTTCTAACCAAGTTGGGAATTCAAAACCATATTTTATATGAGCTATAGCTAAACTATTAAAAGCATCAATTTCGTAAAATATCTGAAGAAGGGTTTTGATTTGATTTTTATAATTATAGGTATAAAAGTGACTTAATTGTAAAGCAGTTGTTGCATTTAATATTTCATCTTTTTTTCTGACGAGTAATAGTTGCTCTGCTGATAATATTTTTTCAATTGCTGTGTACCATTTTTCGATAATTGGATTTCTTTTTTCTTTTTCAAATGCCATTAACCATTGATCGGAATCTTTAATCAATGTATTTAAATGCTCTACAGAATATTTGACTAAAGAATAATCTGCTTTATGAAATAGTCTATACCAGAATGTCTCCCAAATAGTTGGATGAGGGCTTGTTTTTTTGAATGCTGTCTCAAAAAATTTATCTATTACCAGCGTAGTACCATTGGTGGTTTTAAGCTTTTCAAAAAAAGACTGTTGCTGAATAAATATCTGAATAGTATGCTGTCTGGTCTCAATGGCATTTTTATTTGACAGTGGGTTGCTCAATAAGTTGGTAAAATAAAAAGTCCCACCATTTGTTTTACAAAAATTCAAATGTGTTGCAATGCCAGTATGTGCTTCGCTATCTAATAAGCCAATGTCTTTTAAAGTAATAGAATCTACTTGCATTAGCCTAAGTTAGGGATTATTGTCTGTCAAACTGAAGTCTTTGCCCTTTTTCAGACTCGTCAAATTGACCATCATTAAATACTCTATGACCATTTACAAAAGTACTATGTATCTGATAAGGGAATTGAGTTCCTTCCAATGGACTCCAAGCGCATTTATATAAAATATTATCCTTGGTAATGGTATAGGGTGCTTCTTTTATCAATACTAGATCTGCAAAATAACCTTCTCTAATATATCCTCGTTCTTTGATTTGAAAACAAGTAGCAACTGCATGACTCATTTTTTCTACCATTTTTTCCATGCTTATTTTACCTTCTTTAACATATTTCAACATCAACATGACAGAGTGTTGAACCAAAGGTAGGCCTGCGTGTGCATGGGCATAAGCTTCTTGTTTTTCTTCCCAAGTATGTGGGGCGTGATCTGTAGCTATCACGTCTAGTCGATCATCTAATAATGCTTCCCATAAAGCTGCTTTATTATGTGGTGCTTTGATGGCAGGGTTGCATTTAATTAAATTACCTTTTTTAGCATAGTCATCTGCAGTAAAATGTAAATGATGTACACATACTTCTGCGGTGATTCTTTTATCTGCAAGTGGTCTTAGGTTAGAGAATAATTGTAATTCCTTGGCAGTACTAATATGTAGTATATGTAATCTAGCATCAAATTTTTGTGCTAATTGAATGGCTTTCCAAGAAGATTCAAAACAAACCTCATCGTCTCTAATAATTGGATGATCAGAGGGTTCTAATACTGGTTTAATTGACTCAAGAGCTGCTTTATTTCTTCTTATTAAACTCTCTTCTTCACAATGTGTGGCAATTAATAATTCTGTTCCGCTAAATACCTTTTCTAAAATCAATGGGTTGTCCACTAATAAATTTCCAGTGGATGAGCCCATGAATATTTTAACTCCACAAATCTCCTTTTTCTTTTTATTTATTTTTAATATCTCTTCTAAATTTTCATTAGAAGTGCCCATAAAAAAAGAATAATTAGCCAATGCATTTTGTGCAGCAATAGCATATTTGTCTTCTAATAATTCAAGGGTAAAAGCGGGAGGATTGGTATTGGGCATTTCCATAAAGCTTGTTACACCACCGGCAGCAGCAGCTTTTGCTTCTGTGTAAATATTGGCTTTGTGTGTTAATCCTGGTTCTCTAAAATGAACCTGATCGTCAATAGCGCCCGGAATAAGGTACATTCCAGTAGCATCAATTTCTTCTATTTTGTAGGGAACACTAATTGTACTAGCAATTTTTTCTATTCTTCCGTTTTTAATGAGTAGGTCACTTGAAAATATTTTCCCTTCATTTACAATTTGTGCATTTTTAATTAAGTAGTTACTCATCTTTTTAGTTTTCAATATGCAAGGAAAATGATATAAAATTTGTTTTTAGCATATCCAAATTAGCCAAAGGGCTAACTGAAGTAGCTCCTAATGGTAAAGGCTTAATCAAATTATTCAATCCGTAGCTAAATTTTATTTCTGGAGAAATTCTTACAAAATCATTTATGACAAATGTTAAGCCTAATCCAATATCATAGGTAAGGTTTAAAGCCTTTATGATAGCTGGGTTAGGTGTAGAAGATGCACCGTAGTAAACAGAACCATTACTAAAGTCGTAGTTCATAGTGGTACCAGCAAAAATATAGTGTCTCATTGCCTCTTTGTACTGTAAAACATCATATCTATCAGATTCATATTTTAACGCAAAAGGAACCTGAAAGAAAATGGGGCTTGTTTTAAAAACCTGAACACCGCTAGTTCCTTTTTTGGTATAATTATTATTAATATCACTGTTTAAAATGATAGAAGTACCCGTTCTGAATATTAAATTTTTATATATTCTAAAACTTACCGGAATCCCTCCGTGTAAAAATAAAGTAGGCTCTGACTGTATAGTGCTGGTTTGATTAGTAGCTATAGAACTAGGTAAAAATCCTGTACCTCTTGTATATTGATAATTATTGGAAATAACTCCAAAATATAATCCAGCCCAAAATTTTTCAGTATCATGATCTGGTTGGTTAACGCCAGTCATCTGGGCTGATCCAGTAAGGCTTAGCCCGATCAAAAGGCAAGATGCAATTATTTGTCTCCAATATAGATGCTGCATATGCCTAAGGTTAATTTTTCTTGTTGTACATTTTTGAAACCAGCTTTTTCTAAAACTGTTAAAAAAGCTTTGCCTTCTGGGAAAGCAATTACACTCTCGTTTAAATAAGCATATGCTTCTTTATTTCCAGAAAATATTTTACCCACTGTAGGGGTAATCCATTTCATATACAATGTATAAATAGGTTTAAACCAGAAACTGGATGGTTGTGAAAATTCTAACACTACTAATCTACTACCTGGTTGTAAAACTCTATTGATTTCGGTTAATCCTTTTTCTAAATTGGCGAAATTACGAACACCAAAAGCCACCATGGCTCCGTCAAATTGTGCGTCTTCAAAAGGAATATCTGTGCTATCTCCAGTTTTTAATTCAATACAATGCGTTAAATTTTTTTCTGCAATTTTAATTCTGCCATATTGCATCATGCCTTCTGAAATATCAATGCCGGTAATTTTTGTAGGTTGTATTTGTCGGTAAGCCATTAATGCCATGTCCGCTGTTCCGGTAGCAATATCCAATAAATGATTTAGGGGCTTCTGCTTTAAATACGCAATTGCTTTTTTACGCCATCCTTGATCAATTCCTAGGCTTAAAAACCTGTTCAAGAAATCATATTTTTTAGCAATGGAGTCAAACATATTAGCTACTTGCTCTTTCTTGGAAGCATTACTTTGACTATACGGAACCACCTTATCGTGGGCAAATTGACTCATGTAGCAAAGATATTGATTTTGTGGGTTATCTTCGTATCCAATGCGTGCTAGAGTCTATAAATCAACCGGTAGTTGGTACTCGATTAAATCCGAGGAGGGGCTGTTTTATCAAGCCCGTACCAAGGGGGCTATTAAGTTAGACAATCGATCCTCTACTAATCCAATTGCGGTGGGAGATTGGGTGCATGCTGAAATAGAGGAGGGGGGTGATGAGGAGGCAATTATGATTACTGAAATTTTGGATAGAGACAATTATGTTGCAAGACGTTCTCCTCACAACAAAAGACAGCAACATATCATTGCGTCTAATTTGGACCAGTCCATACTTTTGGCAACATTAAAGTCTCCAAAAACTTCACAAGGTTTTATTGATCGTTTTTTAATTGCATGTGAATCTTTTCATATACCCGCTATCATTGTTTTTAATAAAGCAGATTTATATGGAGAAAAAGAAATGGCTTTATATGCATCAATGAAAACCATGTATGAGACGGTTGGCTATAAAGTAATTTTAATTAGTGTAGAGCAGCAAGAAGGATTGGAACAATTAGAAAGTCTATTGAAGCATAAGACCACTTTAATCAGTGGACATAGTGGCGTGGGAAAATCAAGTTTAATTAATTACCTATTTCCAGATTTAGATATTATTACACAAGAAGTAAGTGATTGGAGTGGAAAAGGAATGCACACTACTACATTTGCTCAAATGTATGATTTGCCTTTTGGTGGAAGTGTTATTGATACTCCTGGTATGCGTGAGTTAGGTTTAGTGAATATGGATAAAGAAGAATTAGCTCAATATTTTCCAGAAATGCGTGCTGTGATGCATAGATGTCAATTCAATAATTGCCAACATATGAATGAGCCTAGTTGTGCGGTAAAAGCTGCGGTAGAAAAGGGTATCATTACAGAAGCCAGATTTTATAGCTATGTAGACCTATGGCATGGTATTGAAGATCAGGGCTATTAAATTTTTATTTATTTCGAATCAGGTGCATCATTATGTTCTGAAAACCAGGAGGCATATTGCACATAATTATTGGAGATTCTATTAATCTCTCCATGGATTAATTCCTGACTAATTGTTTTTACTTTTTTAGCGGGGACGCCTGCATAAATAGAACCTTCTTCAACAATAGTTCCTTCTAATACAACAGCGCCTGCTGCTATAATGGAATTAGCGTGTACCACACAAGCATCCATTACAATACTACCCATTCCAATTAACACATTATCGTGAATAGTACAGCCATGTACCATGGCGTTATGACCAATGGAGACATTATTGCCTATATGGGTAGGGTGCTTTTGATAGGTACAATGAATAATGGCACCATCTTGAACATTTACCTTATTGCCCATTTTAATAAAATGTACATCACCACGAATTACCGCATTAAACCAAATAGAACAATCATCCCCCATGTTCACATCTCCCACAATAGTGGCATTGGGTGCTATAAAACAATTTTTGCCAAATTGTGGATCTTTCCCGTTAACTGCTAGTATGGTTGCCATAAAAATGCGACTTTTGTACTGCAATTTACTAGTAATGTCAAGAATAAACAATAGACAACTCTTTTTCCAACATTTGGCACAAACTTCTGATAAGCCTATTGGAATAGAAGTAGCTTCTGCAAAGGGTATACATATATATGATACAAATGATAAAGCATATGTAGATATGATTGCAGGGTTTAGTGTTTGTAATATTGGACACAGTCATCCCTCTGTGATTAAAGCTATTCAAGAACAAACCGAAAAGTACATGCACGTTATTGTGTATGGAGAGTTTATTCAAGCGCCTCAGGTAGCTTACGCAAATACATTAATAAGTTTATTGCCAGATAATTTACAATCTGTTTATTTTACCAACAGTGGTGCGGAAGCTGCAGAGGGTGCCATGAAATTAGCAAAACGTGTAACGGGTAAAACTAAATTAGTTTCTTTTAAAGGGGCGTATCATGGTAGTACGCAAGGTGCATTAAGTATGATGGGGGATGAATATTTTAAAAATGCTTATCGTCCATTGCTTCCAGATACTTTGCAATTAAGGTATAATCATTTTGAGGATTTAGATTTAATAGATCATAGTGTTGCAGGTGTATTGGTAGAATTGGTACAAGCAGAAACTGGTGTTACTCCTGCAAATAAAGAATGGATAATTGCCTTACAAAAAAAATGTGCTTCAGTTTGTGCTTTATTAATCGTTGATGAAATACAATCCGGATTTGGAAGAACGGGTAGCTTATTTGTCTTTGAACAATATGGCATAGTACCTGATGTATTATTGACAGGCAAAGCTTTGGGAGGTGGTTTGCCTCTGGGAGCATTTATTAGTAGTTTTAAAATGATGCAGTGTTTGACCTATGCTCCTGTGCTAGGACATATCACCACATTTGGTGGTAATCCTGTGAGCTGTGCAGCAGGTCATGCAGCGTTAGAAGTATTGTTACAAGAAGGTTGGATGAAAGAAGTGAAAGAGAAGGAGCAACTATTGGTTGATCAATTAGTACATCCTGCAATAGTGCATAGAAATCATATGGGATTATGGATGTCTTTGCAATTTGACAGTTCGGAATTGACTAAAAAAATTGCAGCGACATGTATTCAAAATGGCATCATTACGGATTGGTTTTTATTTGCTGAAGATCGCATTAGAATTGCACCACCATTATGTATAACGAAAAATGAATTAATAGAAGCTATTCAAGTAATTCAAAAAAGTATTAGTCAGGCATTGCAAGATTAAAAATGCAATTAACAATCTCCTGTTCTACAGTATTGTCTATACAATGCCTCGTATTGAGGAATGATATGATGTATATCAAATAAAGCAGCTTGCGCTTTTGCATTAGCTTTAAACTGCTTTAATTTTACTTCGTCTTTTAATAGTTCGATAGCTTTTTCGCTCATGGTTTTTGTATCACCGACAGCAGCGGTATAACCTGTCTTTCCATCAATATTCACTTCAGCTAATCCACCTGCATTGGAACTAATAACAACAGCACTAGCTGCCATGGCTTCTAATGCCGCTAAGCCAAAACTTTCATATTCTGATGGCAATAAGAAGATATCACTTACCGCTAATATTTCTTCCATTTGCTCTTGCTTGCCTAAGAAACGCACATCGGCTTCAATACCATATTGCCTTGCTAAATCTTCTGCAACTGGCCTTTCTGGGCCATCGCCCACCATAAGCAATTTTGAAGGTAAAGCCTTATGAATATTATTAAAGATGGTCATTACATCATCTATTCTTTTTATTTTTCTAAAGTTAGACGCGTGAACGATAATCTTTTCGTTATTAGGCGCAATAACTTGTTTAAATGCTGCTACAGGTTTTTTATCATAACGGCGTATATCTACAAAGTTATTGATCACTTGAATTTCTTTTCGAATATCAAAATGCTTTAGTGTCTCTTCTTTTAAATTAGCAGATACTGCAGTGATAGCATCACTTTCATTGATGGAGAAAGTGACTACTGGTTCATAGGTTTTATCTCTACCTACTAAAGTAATATCTGTACCATGCAAGGTTGTTATCACTGGAACAGATCTGCCGGTTTTTTGTTTTACAATTTGTTTAGCAGTATAGGCAGCAGAAGCATGTGGTATAGCATAGTGTGCATGTATTAAATCCAAATCATGATTTAATATCACATCCACCATAGTACTTGCTAGTGCCAATTCGTAAGGCGGGTAATCGAATAATGGATAAGTAGGTACCCGAACTTCATGGTAAAATATATTTGCATGAAATCCATTCAGTCTTACAGGTTGTTGATAAGTAATAAAATGAATCTCATGACCTTTTTCAGCCAAAGCTTTACCAAGCTCGGTAGCTAAAACGCCACTTCCACCAAATGTAGGATAACAAACAATTCCAATCTTCATTTTAAAACTATTGAACATGCAAATAACAACTAAATATTCAATAAAGTTTAATTATATTTAATTATTATTTGAACGTAAATATTTTACTATGCGTGCTTTATTTGTAGCTCTTTTGTGCTTGCCTATTTTAGCGCAAGCTCAAACCAACCAAGACAGTGTAACCATTAAGAAAATGGTGGACGAAGTAATGACCAATGGTAAAGCATATGACTTGCTTAGAGAGCTCACCAAAAAAATTGGTGGTAGATTAGCTGGATCTCCTCAGCAACAAAATGCAGCCATTTGGGGTAAGAGAAATTTAGCTTCATTCAATCCAGACAAGGTTTTTTTACAAGCATGTAAGACACCTAATTGGCAAAGAGGGGGTAAGGATTTTGCTGCTATCGTTGGCATTGGTGGAGTTGCAACAAATCAACCTTTAGCTGCTTTAGCATTAGGCAACTCATTAAGTTCAAATGGGTTGGTGGAAGCAGATATAATTGCTGTGGCAAATTTTGATGAATTAGAAAAAAGAAAAGACGAGATCAAAGGGAAGATTGTATACTATCATAGTGTGTTTAATCCAACCAAAGTGCAAACCTTTCAAGCATATGGTGAAATGGGTGTGTATAGAAGTACCGGAGCTAGTAGAGCTGCAAAGTATGGAGCAGTGGGAGTAATGATTCATTCATTAAGTACTGCGCCAGATAATGAGCCACATACAGGTGGAATGAAATACGATGAAGCGTATCCTAAAATTCCAGCAGTTGCTTTAGGACCTAATGATGCAAAAGCTTTATATGAATTAACTAAGAAAAATACTGTTAGAGGACAAATACAAACCTATGGTTTCTTTTTGCCAGATGCGGATGAGAACAATGTGGTTGCTGAATTAAAGGGTACAGATTTTCCAGATCAAATTATTACCATTGGTGGTCACTTAGATAGTTGGGATGTAAATGAAGGTGCGCATGATGACGGTGCAGGAATTGTACAAACTATGGAAATACTTCGTACCATGAAAGCGTTAAATTATCAGCCTAAACATACTATTCGTTTTGTATTATTTGCAAATGAAGAAAATGGTATGCGTGGTGGCAATAAGTATGCAGACTTAGCTAAAGAAAACAAAGAGCAACATATTTTTGCTTTAGAAAGTGATGCTGGTGGATTTACGCCAAGAGCATTTGGTATTACCTGTTCTGCAGATCAACTTAAAAAGTTTCAGTCTTGGAATAAGTTCTTAAAACCTTATGGCACAGAAGTTACAGCAGGTGGTGGTGGAGCAGATATTGGACCATTAGCTAAAGTCAATCCAAGTATTGTTTTATCTGGACTAGTACCAGATAGTCAACGCTATTTTGATTTACACCATGCTACCACTGATGTATTTGAAAATGTCAATAAGCGTGAGTTGTTATTAGGCGCTGCAAATATGTTAGCGCTTGTTTACCTAGTAGATCAGTATGGAGTAAACCCTTAAAAATAATTGAGCCCTTAAAGAAAAATTAAGGGCTCAATTATTTTTACTCGTATAATTTTTTCAAGGCCCCCCATAAACGAGGGCCTTGATTTTTTAATAAACTTATCTTGAAAGGTTCATTGAGCGCTCCTTATATAGTGTTCTGAAGTAAGGATCGCGGAGGTCTTTGATGAAACGAATAGCTTCACCAGTACTCTTCATCTCTGGTCCTAATTCTTTGTTTACTCCAGGGAATTTTTCAAAACTAAATACCGGTTCTTTAATGGCATAACCG
>Ga0129333_10006045_pt1 | contig 11428 bp, 5 predicted proteins | sample CPB6_08_DNA_FD_94474 | JGI IMG/M metagenome (GOLD analysis project Ga0129333, IMG submission 94474) | Freshwater to marine salinity gradient microbial communities from Chesapeake Bay, USA - CPBay_Sum_0.6_0.8_DNA | ecosystem: Environmental > Aquatic > Marine > Coastal | place: USA: Chesapeake Bay...
GAAGATTTAGAAGCATTTATTTGTCTGGTAATACCATTGATATGGATGGAACACAGATAAAAGCAGACGCATCAAATGGTACATTATCATTTAGTGCAGCTCCGACAGCCGAATTTCCAAATCCAATTGCAATTTTAATAACTCCGCAAGGAGGTTTTGCTCCAGTGCAAACTGTGGGTGGAGAAATACCCGCAAACACAAATGTACAAAGTATTATTGCAAACACCGCAACATATTTACAATTCACCGGTGGTGACGCAGGTTTCTTTTAAATGGCAAATACAGTTATACAGATATTAAGATCATATGCAAATGTTGCACCAACAACACTGGCTGATGGTGAATTGGCATATTCTTTTTTGGCAAATGCGATGTATATCGGTTCCAATACCGGTGAAATTATATTAATTGGTGGTTCAAAACTCATTGAAAATGTGTCGGCTTCTACTGCAAATGTTGCAAATGTTTCATTGGAGACTTTAAACGCTGACGGTGGCGAATTTTAATAAATAACGTTATAGCTTAATAATAAGGACAAAAAATGGCTAATACCTCAATCAGAATCAAACGTTCTACCAGCACCGGCACACCAGCAAGTCTGTTATCCGGTGAATTTGCTTATTCGTACCTATCAAATACATTATTCATTGGTACTTCCGATGGTACTTCCACACTAAATGTTGGTGGTCAATACTACACCAGTCAAGTGGATCAAGCAACTGATGCAGCTACCGCATTGAAATTGGTTCGTAGAGATTCAAATGGTAACGCTTCTTTCAACTATGTTTTTGCAAATATTGTTGGTAATATTGTTGGAAATGCAAATAGTGCCACGCAATTACAAACTGCAAGAGACTTTAGTATTAGTGGTAGTGACATTTCTGCGTCAGCCGTTTCTTTCAATGGTACACAAAATGTAACATTAAATGCATCCTTGAATTCTGTTGCTGGTTTATCCGCCGGAGTTTATGGTGGAACAACAGCAATTCCTGTTGTAACTGTGGCCGCAAACGGCCGAGTTATGGCCATTTCAAATACCACCATTTCTACCTCATTTGATATAAAAGGTGACACCGGTACAGACACAGTTAATGGTGGTGATACAATAACTTTTGTTGGTGGTGATGGTATTACCACCGCAGTTACAGACAACACAATTTCTTATGCAGTAGACAACACAGTATTCCGTTCAAACACTGCAATGACCAAACAGCTGGTTGACGGAGATGTTCAAATTTCCGGCAACTTGACAGTTCTTGGTACAGAAACAATCATTAATGTTAATACATTAAACATTTCTGATCCATTATTAATCTTAGCTGGCAATAATCAAACATCCGATATTGTTGATATTGGTTTTGTTGGACACTACAACGATGGTGCAAATAGACATGCTGGTGTTTTCCGTCATGCAGGTACCAAAGAGTTCTATGTATTCGATAATTATGGTACGGAGCTTTCTTCAAATAACACAATTGATATTGCAAACAATACTTTCCGTGTTGCGACTCTTAATGCAAACATCAAAGCACAATTTGCAAATGTAACAACAGCAAATGTCGGCACAGTTAATGCTAGCAGTGCAAATCTAACAAGCTTAACTCTTGGTACTGCGTTAGGAGTACCTAGTGGCGGTACAGGTGCAGCATCATTCACCAGTGGTGCAATTATAATTGGTAATGGAACAAGTGCATTAACTACACTTGCTAATAGCACATTTACTCCAACAGGTACTGGCGCACAAAATAATACAGTTACATCTGTGACCGTTGATGCATATGGTCGTGTAACTGCTGCAACATTCCAAGCAATTTCTGGATTAACTGTTGGCCAAGGCGGTACAGGAGTTTCTTCATTCACCGCTGGTCAAATCTTGATTGGTGATGGCACAGATGGCATCAAACAACTTGCAAATGTATCTTCAATTTCTGCAACCGTTACCGCTGCAAATACTGTTAATTCATTTACAACTGATGTTTACGGTCGTGTAACTGGATTTACACAACAACCTATTTCTGGTTTGTCTGTTGGCCAAGGTGGTACCGGTGCTTCAACATTTACTGCTGGCCAGTTGATTGTTGGAAATGGAACTGGTGCTCTACAATCAATCGCCAACAGTACATTTACTCCAACAGGTACCGGTGGTCAAGCTAGCACACTAACATCATTAACAGTGGATGCATATGGTCGTGTTACTGCGGCTACATGGCAAACAATTTCTGGTCTTTCAGTATCACAAGGTGGTACTGGAGCGTCAACTTTTGCTGCAAATGGTATCATATATGGTGCTGGAACTGGAGCACTTCAAGTTACCGGTGCAGCTGGTGTAGCGGATCAAACATGGTCCAATCAATTGTTGACCGTAACAAATGCAGGTGTTCCTGTTTGGACAAGTGCTTTGGATGGAGGCCAATTTTAATTGAATATATAATATAACATTTCTTTATAATAGGAGTTTGAAATGGCAAATGAAAAATATGTTAATCATTATGTTGATATTTTAACAAGCACCCTAACAGATACGATTCTCAAGGGTGTTTCTATGCAGGCTAATGCTAGAATTACCGATGATGTTATCAAAGAACAATCTGAAAAGATTGAATTAATAGATAAAGTTCTACGCGAAAAAGATGAACAAATTAGACAGTTGAGCACACAAAAAACAGCTAATGAAAATAATATTATTAATGACTTGAATAATAGAATTAATCAGAAAGATGTTGAATTAACAAGGTTGAGCAATGAAGTAAATGAATTGAGAAATAAATATCGAGATTATGATTCTATAAAAAATCAAGCCACACATGTTGATACATTTAAAAATGAATTAATGAAATCGCGTGAAGAAGTGAATAAAGTTCGTGATGAGTATGAACAAAAAATTGTTTCTTTACAAAAAGAAAATCAAAGCAAAATTGATGTACTAGTAAAAAATCATGAATTTGAAAAGCAAAATTTGACACAAAAAATTGTTGAATTGACCACCAAAATTGATTATTTGCAATTGCCTCCTGCCAAAAGAAAAAAAGTTGATGAGCTAAATAAAGAGGTAACTACACCAGTTACATCTAATGAATTGGTTGGAACAAATAGCTTAGTCGAAGATGGTGGAACTTTTTAAATAAATGTCAAATACATCAATACAGTTAAAGAAATCAGGACAGACTGGCAATACACCATCAAACTTAGCATTTGGTGAGATTGCCATCAACTACGCCGATGGTAAACTGTATTACAAAGATGATACTGGTTCAATAGATTTCATTTCTAACCAGTCTTCATTCGACACCATCAATGCAAATAACTCACTGATACTTGCTACTGGTGTTTCAGACACACTTTCTTTTGTTGCTGGTAATAATATATCAATCGACACAAATACCACAACAAAAACAATCACAATTAATTCTACAGGTACTGCTACTGATCAACCTGCAAGGGATACATCTAATGCTGCATTCTTACAAGCCAATGCGGCTTTCAGTAAAGCAAATTCTGTATTGAGTGGTTTTAGAGCCAACACTTTAATTGTTGCAAATGGTACTGGTTATCTATCAAATTCAAATGCTGAATTCAGTCTATCAAACAACACACTGTATGTTCCAAATGCAAATATATCAAATGAAGTCATTGCAAATTCACTTGTCTTCTATGACGGTACCAGATTAAATAGTGCGACTGGTATTTCTGCAAATACAGCTGCAACAGCAAATGTAACTGTATACGCAAGAGTAACAAATGTAACAACAGGTACTTATTTCCCTATTGTTACTGATACAACAATTACCGGCAGCGACACTTTGCATTACTCCAGCAATGACTTTGTAATGTATGCTGCAAACAATACATTTAGAGCAACTGGTAATGTTTGGGCTGGACAATTCCTTACTGTTGGATCAAATATTCCAGTAGTTAATTCAACTGGACATTGGGTTGGTCAAACTATATCGGCTGGTTCGGCTGGAAGTGCCAATACAGCTAATGTTGCAATTAATGCAAGAATCACTAATGTAACAACAGGTACTTATTTCCCCATTGTTACCGACACAACAATTACCGGCAGCGATACATTACACTATTCTAGCAATGATTTCTTAATGTATGCTGCAAATAATACTTTTAGAGCAACTGGTAATGTTTGGGCAGGAACATCTCTTACTGTTGGCACGAACATTCCTGTTGTTAACTCAACTGGTCATTGGGTCGGTCAAACTATAAATGCTATAGATTCTTTCGCTAGATCGACTGGAAACTCTGCTGGGTTATATGCTAATGGTGCTTTCATTGCTGCTAATACAGCAGATAGTAAAGCAGTAACATCCGGTTCATATGCCAATGCGGCTTTTGCTCATGCAAACGCAGCATTTAATGTAGCGAATACGGCCGGAGGTGGCGGCACAGGTAACGCATCTTTCATTTTTAGTGGTACAAGTAATGTATATTTTGCAACAGCAAACGGAAACATTGTAGCAAATGTTGGTGGAAATACCATTGCAACGGTTACGAACACAGGTATTCAAATTGCTGGATCTGGTGGTAATTTGGCTGGTGCAAACAATATCTATGCAAATACCTTCATTGCAAATAACACCATTACAATTTCTGGTTCTGGTGGTGATATATCTGGCGCATCCAATATTACTGGTAACAACATAATCGCAGCGAACGGTGTAACTGTTGCGGGACTAAATGTAGTACCACATTTACAAAGTGCATTCTTAGCAGCAAATACACCAAGTCATGTAGCTAACTCGGCTGCATTGTATGCCAACGGTGCATTTATACAGGCTAATGCTGCATTCCTAAGGGCTAATACACCAGATGCTATAGCAAACTCAGCAGCATTATATGCTAATGGCGCTTTCATACAAGCTAATGCTGCATTTGGTAGCCAAAACACTACCGGAAATTATGCCAATTCAGCTTATGCACAAGCCAATACCGCAACAACAAATGCAGCAACAGCTGATTCGAAAGCAGTAACAGCTGGATCATATGCTAACTCAGCATTCAGTGTTGCAAACACCGATGTAACAAATATCAATATTACGGGTGGAGTTTATGGAAATTCTTCTTCTATACCCGTAATTACATTGGCAGCAAATGGTCGTGTTATTGCTGTAAGTAATGCTACGGTAGCTGGTGGAGGTGGATCAGGCACAGACCAATATGCAAGAGACACAGCAAATGCTGCATTGATTGCAGTTAGTAATAACGCAGTAAATTTATTAGTTTATAGTAATTTCTTTGTTGCAAATGGTAACACATCAACATTTAGTGTTACAACAAATCCTGAAAGTAAAGAATACACAGTAGTAAACATAGATGGTGTTATTCAATTAAAGAACACTTATTCATTAAGTGGAAACACAATTATTTTATCGGAAAATGTTGCAGCAAATGCAAATGTTGAAATAACAGTTTCCGGTGGAGGTGGTGGTGCAGGAACAGATAATTTGGCAAGAGATACAGCCAATGCTGCATTCATACAAGCAAATGCCGCATTCAACAAAGCAAACACTGGTGGTGGCGGTGTATCAAACAACGGTTCATCATTAAGTGGAACAATAACACCACTAGCAAATACATCATCACAGTTTAATATTATTGGTATAACGGGAGATATTACAATTGCGGCGCCGGCAGGAACACCAACTGAAGGACAAAAATTAATAATTAGATTGAAAGATGCAGGCACATCTGTAAATATTTCTTGGAACGTTGTCTATAGATCAATCGGATTCACTTTACCCACAACAACAGTCGCTAACAAAACCGCATATATAGGATTCATATATAATACAGCTGATGCCGATTGGGACGGCGTTGCAATTAGTCTAGAGAGTTAATTGTGAGGTTTAAAAAATGCAAATTAGATTTAGTTACGAAACAAAATATGGCATGTTTAGTGATGCTTTAAATTTACCGGATGATCATCAATTCACGGAAGAAGAATTGACTGCTATGAAAGAGCAACGGAGAGATAATTGGATTGCTTACATAGACAGCACTCAAGTAGAAAATACTCCCGAAATTATTCCAGAGGAACAATCAAATAATTCGGTTATTACAACCGAAGAAATACCATCTGAAGAACAAACTCCTTCTAATTCATAATAGGATAATCGATGGCAGATAGATATTGGGTAGGTGGTACAGGTACCTGGAACACAACAAGTACAACCAATTGGAGTGAAACAAGTGGAGGTCCGAGTGGCGCAAGTGTGCCCACTGCGGCAGATAATGTATTTTTTGATCAAGCAAGTACATACACTGTTACAATGACTGGTGCGTTAACGTGTTTGGATTTTACGGTCAGCACAGGCACAGTTACATTTGCAACCGGAACAACACCAACATTGGCAATTTCAGGTAATCTTTCTTTAGCCGCAAGCACAACAACTTGGAACAGTACCGGCGCGATTACTTTTAATGCTACCAGCAGCAAAACCATTGATGCAAATGGCTCTTTATCTCAACGATTTAATGCATCTGTTACATTTAACGGATCTGGCGGTACCTGGACATTACTTAGTGACTTTAGGACAGTTAATACTGCAACAACAACATTAACAGAAGGCACTTTGAATTTGGGAACGGGAACATGGCAGTTGCAAACCGGCAGTTTTGTTTCGAGCAATTCAAACACCAGAACTATAGATTTTGGTACCAATGGTTCAATAGCGTTAGTTAGAAATACAACCGGCACAGCTTGGGATACAAGCACAATAACTGGATTAACAGTAAGCGGAACTTCTTCGGTTACATCTTCTGGGGCCGGCACTTCGGTAACCAAATCAATTCTTGCTGGCCAACTTAGTGAATCAAATACAATAAATTTTAATATTACAGAAGCTTCTGGTACAGTGACATATTCTTTGTCAGGTAATTTTAGAAACTTGACAATTAATGGTTTACAAACAATTAACAATTCTGCGATTAATATTTTTGGAGATTTTACACATTTAACTACCGGTGGTACAACTACCTTTACAGCAGGAACAAGTGCATGGACATTTGCTGCAACTAGTGGAACGTACAATATAACTCCCGCATCATCATATACTTATGATTTTCCGTTTAAGTTCGGTGATTCTGGCGCACAAAGCACAGCTACTTGGGTTTTACAATCAGCAACATTTAGAGTAGCCACAGCTAAAGCACTCACATTTGTTAGTGGTACTTTTGATTACAATGGTAATATTATTCTTTCCAATAATGCATTTATAGATGCTGGTGCATTTATTTTTTATTTTACGGATTCAACTATACCAATAAACGATGTAACTAACGATTTGAATGGCCCGGGTGTTCTTACGCACAACAGCGGAACACTAATCTTACTTAGAAGTTATAACCCATGGTCAGGTAACCCAGATGGAACTTATACGTTAAATAATGGCACTTTGAATCTCAATTCATATCGACTTTTAACGAACGTATTCAATAGTAGCAATACAGCTTCCAGAAAAATAGATTTTGGTGCAAATAGTTACATAATTTGCTCAGGCACACGAAACGGTGTTACCACTTGGAATACATCAAGTGCATCGGGATTAGAAATATCCGGCAATTCACTTGTTTATTGCAGTGGAGGAGGAACAACTAGCAATACCAGAACGATTACTACGGGCCAACCAGATGAAGCAAATACTGTTAATTTTGTTTTAGATAATGGTAGTTTATCAAATTGGACTATTACCTCAGGTAGCAGATTCAAGAATTTAACTATTAATGGTACACAAAACATCAACAACACATCACTTTCAATATATGGTGATTTTGTACATGAAACTACAGGAGGAACAACAACTTTTGTTGCAGGAACAGGCACATGGACATTTGCTGCCACCAGCGGCAATAAAATAATTAAAAGTTCTGGATCTTCATATGATTTCAACTGGAATATGAATGCACCAGGAGCCACCTATCAGTTGCAAACAAATAATTTTACTGTAGGTAGCACAAGATCATTCACATTAACTAATGGTACATTTGATTTTAATAGTTTATCCGTAACAGGCTCAACCACTGGTGTTACTATAAGCACAGGATCAGTATTTTTAAGAAACACCGGTGGAGGATCTCTATCTTCATTGTTCACACATACGAGTGGTACAGCAAATTTAGTTAGTAATATTACCACCACTGCTACTGGAGGATATACATTTACTTCCGGTACAATGAATTTCGAATCAAATACATTAACGATACCGAGTTTTACTAGTACAGATTTTACGAATCCCAGAACAATGAATTTTGGTACTGGTAAAATTGTGTTGAATAGATCCGCAACAGCAACAATTTGGAACTCACAAGCTCCTAATTTAACACTTACTGGTACAAGACTGGTTGAATGTATTGGTGGCGGTACAGGTGTTACCAAAACAATTAATATGCCGAATGCTCAAGTGGGTGCCAGTTTTGATCTTAGTTTATTGGAAACCACAGGCTCAGTGACATATGTGCTTGGTGCTGGTGGTGCATCTTTTAGAAATCTTATTGTAAATGGATTACAAACAATAAGTAACATTGCCATTAACATTTTTGGAGATTTCACGCATCAAACCACAAATGGAACTACAACGTTTACAGCAGGTACTAATGCTTGGACATTTGCTGCAACCAGCGGAAGTTATACAATAAACAATATTGCTGGTTTTACCTATGATTTCCCATGGACGTTTGGTAGTGCAACAAGTACAGCAACGTGGACTTTAGCCAATAACTTAACACTAGGTGCAACAAGACAATTAACTTTAACAAACGGCACTACAGATTTTAACAGCAAGACATTAAGTGCTGCTGGTATCACTATACTTACTGGCACACCAAGCATTGCAAACACAGGTACCGGTAGTTTTACTACATCATTGCCCATAACACACACCAGTGGTAGTTTTACATTGCCATTTAACTTCACTACCACATCAGTTTCTGGTTATACATTTTCAGCAGGCACACTTGCACTTGGAACAAACACATTAACAACTCGTATTTTCAGTAGTAGCACTAGTAGCACAAGAACATTAAATTTCGGAACAGGAAACATTATTCTGAATCCAAGTACAGCAGTTACTATGTGGAACACATCAACAACCACTGGATTAACTGTAAGTGGAACACCGTTAGTAATTACACAAGGAACTGGTGCAGTCACAAAAACAATTAATACCGGCGCATTATCAGAAGCAAACTCAATTAGTTTTCAACTCAATGATACAGCAGGAACAATTACATTCACAGCAGGAAATGCAGTCAGAGATTTAACAATCAATGGAACATTTACTTTAAGCAATATTGCAATTACGATTTTCCGTAATTACACATATACAACTGCTACCGCACTTACAGCAGGAACGAATGCATGGACATTTGGTGCTACAAGTGGAACTATAGATATCAATTTACCGATAACACATGATTTTCCATTTACTTTCAATGGTGTTGGTGGAACATTTAGATTAACTTCACAATTTAGATCCGGTGCAACAAGAATATTAACATTAACAAATGGCACATTTGATCAAAACGGACAAACAATAACTGCATCCGGCATTACTGTTTTAACAGGCACAACTACCGTAAATAATTTAAATGTATCTCAGGCTATTACGCACACCAGTGGAACTTTAATATTGGGTTCAGCTGCAACAACCGCAGCATACACACTTACCGCAGGAACTCTTTCTTTAAGTTCATTTACATTAACAACACCTTCGTTTTCAAGTTCAGGCACCAGTACAAGAACACTAGCATTTGGTACAGGTCAATTGGCTTTGACGGGTAATGCCACAACAATTTTCAACATTGGTACCGCAACAAATTTTTCTACAACCGGTACCGTTTATGTTAATAGTACATATACTGGTGCAACAGGCACAAGAACATTTACCACTGGTTTTACTGAAGCACAAGCAGCCGGTTATAATATAAACACATCTGGTACCACTGGCATTGTGTTCGGCACTACAGCAACAGATACGGTTGCATTTACTGGTAATTACGACAATTTTAATTTGACGGGATTAACAAACACATTAAGCAATACAGCAAGAATAATTTATGGTAATTTCACTGTACCAGCTTCTGGTGGAACATTAACTGCTGGTACAAACGAGACAACTTTTGCTGGATCAGGAACTCAATTAATTACCACCAATGGTAGATCAATACCATTTGTTTTGAGAGTTTCATGTACAGGTACAACCAGATTAAACGGCGCTTTAACAACTCCTAATACTACAAATTTTTTTCTGGCTCAAGGCACTTTTGATCTTAATGATTTCACACTAACGATAGGATCATTTCGTTCCAATTTTAGTAATATAAGAACTTTAGCTTTTGGTTCAACAGGACAAATAACATTACCTGGCAACAATCAAACTATGTGGGACACATTTACTGGTACAAATTTTGTTTACACTGGAACACCTCGTATCTTCTGTTCTTATTCTGGTGCAACAGGAATAAGGAGTTTTTTATTAGGATCTATTGCTGAAGCTTACACCTTCAACATAAAATTTGCAGCAACTGCTCAAGCCAATGCATTTACTTTTGCAACATCAACAGACATAGTTTCAATTTCTGGTAATATTAATGATTTTGATTTCACAAACAGTACCAATGTTTTAGATAACGTAGCGAGAAATGTTTATGGTAATTTTACGGTACCTGCATCAGGTGGAACTTTAAACTCAGGATCAAACGCGACCACATTTTTAGGAAGTTCCGGTACTAGGACAATTACTACAAACGGAAGGTCAATTCCATTTCCATTTATATTTGGTCAAGCAGGAAGAACATGGCAGTTAGCTGGTGCTTTAACAATGACACAAGCTTTGACACACAGTATCGGTGTGTTAGATTTAAATAATTTTACAATTACGGCCACGGTTTTTGTAAGTACAGGCACATCTGTTCGATCAGTAGCATTTGGTACAACAGGACAATTAACTCTTACAGGTAACGCTGCGACAGTAGTGGATATAGCCGATGCCACAAATTTCAGTTATACTGGGACACCAAGAATCTATAGCAGTTACACTGGAGCCACAGGAACAAGAACATTCAATATAGGTCTCACGGCCGGACATTCCTTATCAAATATATTTGATATTTCCATAGGAACAAGTGGTACAGGAATTTTCATTGCTGCAGCCACAGACACAATTGCTTTGACTGGCTTTTTTAACAATGTAAATCTAACAGGATTAACACATATATTAAGCAATACTGTTCGAACAATTTATGGCAACTTTACATTACCGGCTTCAGGTGGAACACTAACAGCTGGAACAAGTGTAACTACTCTGGCAGCATTTTCAGGTAATACTAGTTCAATCACATCATCAAATAGACTATTGGACTTTCCAATTACTATTGGCAATAGTTCGTTGGGAACAGGAACAGTACAATTATCAGGAAA
>Ga0129333_10006047_pt1 | contig 11425 bp, 9 predicted proteins | sample CPB6_08_DNA_FD_94474 | JGI IMG/M metagenome (GOLD analysis project Ga0129333, IMG submission 94474) | Freshwater to marine salinity gradient microbial communities from Chesapeake Bay, USA - CPBay_Sum_0.6_0.8_DNA | ecosystem: Environmental > Aquatic > Marine > Coastal | place: USA: Chesapeake Bay...
GGGCGTGGGCCTCGATGGCTTCCGCGAACCGGATGACGTGCTCGACTGCGGCAACTCCGGCACCACCATGCGCCTGATGCTCGGCCTGCTGGCCGGGCGCAACGGTCGCCATTTCGTGCTGAATGGCGACGCATCGCTGCGGCGGCGGCCGATGAAGCGGGTGGGCGGGCCGCTGGCTGAGATGGGCGCCACCATCGCCGGCCGCGCCGGTGGCAACCTGGCGCCGCTGGCGATCCAGGGCCAGGCGCTGCGGGGCGCCACGATCCGCACGCCGGTGGCCTCGGCCCAGGTGAAGAGCGCCATCCTGCTGGCGGCCCTCACGGCTGACGGCCCCACCACCGTGATCGAGCCGGTGCAGAGCCGCGACCACAGCGAACGCATGCTGCGGGCCTTCGGCGCCGATCTCTCGGTGGGCGGTACCGGCGCCACGGAGGTGACCGTGACCCCCGGCGCCAGCCTGCGGGGCCAGCAGGTGGTGGTGCCGGGCGACATCAGCTCCGCCGCGTTCTGGTTGGTGGCCGGTGCCATCACCCCCGGCGCTGAGCTCACCGTGGAGAACGTGGGCCTCAACCCCAGCCGCACCGGCATCCTCGATGTTCTGGAGCAGATGGGCGCTCGCATCACGGTGCTCAATGCCCGCGATGTGGCCGGTGAACCGGTGGGCGACCTGCGGGTGACCCACGGGCCGCTGCAGGCCTTCACGATCGGTGCCGAGCTGATTCCGCGCCTGGTGGATGAAATTCCGGTGCTGGCGGTGGCGGCCTGCTGCGCCGAGGGTGTGAGCCGCGTCAGCGGCGCCGAGGAGCTGCGCGTCAAGGAAACCGACCGCCTGGCGGTGATGGCCCGCCAGCTGGGCGCCATGGGCGCCCGCATTGAGGAATTCGCCGATGGGATGGCGATCCAGGGCGGTGTGAGCCTCTGCGGCGCCGAGGTGGACAGCGAGACCGATCACCGCGTGGCCATGAGCCTGGCGGTGGCGGCCCAGATCGCCAGCGGCGCCACGGCGCTGCACCGGCCCGAGGCGGCCGCCGTCTCCTACCCCGGCTTCTGGGACGACCTTGCCCGACTCCAGGCCTGAACCCCACCTCGCTTCGCCGGCGGCGGGGCGCCTCGAACCGCGTCGCACCGGTGATGGCAGCCTGACCCTCTGGAGCGAACGCTTCGGAGAGTGCTTTCACAGCGGCAGCGGCGCCTACGCCGAGGCGCAGCAGAAGTTCGTGCTGCCGGCAGGGCTGCCGCGCTTCGCCGCTGGTGCCAGCCTGCGGGTGCTCGACTTCTGCGTCGGCCTTGGCTACAACAGCGCCGCCCTGCTGGAGGCGGCCGAGCAGCGCGGCCTGCAACTGGAGTGGATCGGTCTGGAGCTGGATTCGCGGCCGCTCGCTCTGGCCCTGGCGGACACCGGCTTCCGCAGCCACTGGCAGCCGGACACGCTGGCTGTGCTGCAGGATCTGCGGCGGCAGGGCCACTGGTGCACCCCCGCCGGCAGCCGCGGCCACTGGCGGCTCGGTGATGCCCGCCGACAGCTGCCCGCGCTGGTGCAGACGCACGCCTGCCACATCGATCTGGTGCTGCATGACGCCTTCTCGCCAGGCCGCTGCCCCGAGCTCTGGAGCGTGGAGGTGCTGAGCGCTCTGGCGACCCTGCTCAAGCCGCAGGGGCGGTTGCTCACCTATTGCGCTGCCGCCGCCGTGCGGCGCGGCCTGCAGCTGGCGGGCCTGGAGGTGGCCAGCATCGCCGGCCCGGCTGAGGCGATCGCGCCAGGCCGCCGGTGGTGTCACGGCACCGCCGCCAGCCCGACGGCGCTGCCGCTGAGCGGAGCCGAGCGCGATGTGCTGCAACCGCTGTCGAACATGGAGCGCGAACACCTGCTGACCCGAGCCGCAGAGCCCTACCGCGACCCCACCGGCAGCGCCGCTGCTCCGCGCCTGCAGGCCGAACGCGCCGAGCGCCAGCAGCGTCACCGGGGCGAAAGCACCAGCGCCTGGCGGCGCCGTTGGGGGCTTGAGCGCCGGGCCTGAGCGACCGGGCCGCTGGCGCTGAACGCCAGGCCTGCTTCACGCAGCCCGCGTAGATTCCGCCCAGTTGCCCGCCGCCGCTGATGCTCGCCGTTGCCGTTCTGGCCGCCGGGAAGGGCACCCGCATGAAGAGCGATCTGCCCAAGGTGTTGCAGCCGCTGGCGGGTGCCACCCTGGTGGAGCGCGTGCTGGCCAGCTGCCGCAGCCTGGCGCCTCAGCGGCAGCTGCTGATCGTGGGCCACCAGGCGGAGCGGGTGGAGGCCTCGCTGGCGAGCTGCAGTGGCCTGGAGTTTGTGGTGCAGCAACCCCAGAACGGCACCGGCCATGCCGTGCAACAGCTGCTGCCGGCCCTGGCGGATTTCGAAGGCGACCTCCTGGTGCTCAACGGCGATGTGCCGCTGCTGCGCGAGCAGACCATCGCCGATCTGCTGGAGCGCCACCGCGCCAGCGGTGCCGCCGTGACCCTGCTCACCGCCCGGCTGGCGGACCCCAGCGGCTACGGGCGTGTGTTCGCCAACGCCGACGGCCAGGTGAGCGCGATCGTGGAGCACCGCGACTGCAGCGAGGCTCAGCGCCGCAACACCCTGATCAACGCCGGCATCTACTGCTTCAACTGGCGGCGCCTGGCGGCTGTGCTGCCGCAGCTGCGCAGCGACAACGACCAGGGGGAGCTCTACCTCACCGACACCGTCGCCATGCTCAGCCCGGCGATGCACGTGGAGGTGGCCGACGCCGATGAGATCAACGGCATCAACGACCGCCTGCAGCTGGCTCAGTGCGAGGCCGTGATTCAGGACCGGCTGCGCTGCCACTGGATGCGCGAGGGTGTGACCTTCGTGGATCCCGCCAGCTGCACCCTCAGCGACGGCACCCGCTTCGGCCGCGATGTGGTGGTGGAGCCCCAGTGCCACTTCCGCCGCGACAGCGTGATCGGTTCTGGCTGCCGCATCGGCCCCGGCAGCCTGATCGACAACGCCCGACTCGGCGATCGGGTGGAGGTCGTCTACTCGGTGGTGCGCGATGCCGAGGTGGCTGAAGGCTGTGTGATCGGGCCCTTCGCTCAGCTGCGCCCCGGCGCCGAGCTGGAGGCCGATTGCCGCGTCGGCAATTTCGTGGAGATCAAGAACAGCCGCATCGGCAGCGGCAGCAAAGTGAATCACCTCAGCTACATCGGCGACGCCGACCTCGGGGTCAACGTGAATGTGGGCGCCGGCACGATCACCGCCAATTACGACGGTGTGCGCAAGCACCGCACCGTGATCGGCGCCGGCAGCAAGACCGGTGCCAACAGCGTGCTGGTGGCGCCGATTGAGCTGGGAGTCAACGTCACCGTGGGTGCCGGCTCCACCCTCACCAAGGACGTGCCCGCCGGCGCCCTGGCGATCGGCCGCGCCCGCCAGCTGGTGAAGGAGAACTGGCAGACGCCGGCCTGAGTGCCCGGCTGACGCTGGAGCCCCGCCCCCCAGCGTCAGCCGGGCAACTCCGGCAGCAGCGGAATCAGCCGCTCCAGGGCGACGCCGCGGCTGGCCTTGAGCAGCAGCACATCTCCGGGCTGCAGCCAGCGGCCCAGGGGTTCAGTCGCCTGTTCCGGGTTCGCCACCACCGCCAGCTGCGGCAGACCGGCCGCACCCTCAGCCAGCGCCCTGGCCTCAGTGCCGGCGGCCACCACCACCAGGCCATCCAGCCCGAGCTGCGCAGCCCGCTCCCCAACGCGGCGGTGCAGCGCCTCGCTCTGCTCGCCCAGCTCCAGCATCGTGCCGAGCACCGCGAAGCGGCGTCCGGGCTGAGCGGCCAGGAGATCCAGGGCGGCCAGCACCGCCTCCGGCGAGGCGTTGTAGGTCTCATCGAGCAGGGTGAGGCCGCCCCGCTGCAGCCGCCGGTTGCGGCCGCCGGGCACCGCCACCGCCAGCGCCGTGAGGGCCTGGAGCGGCACGCCAAGCTCCTGAGCAACCGCCAGGGCCAGCAGCAGATTGCGGGCGTTGTGGCGGCCCTCCAGCGGCAAAGCCAGGGCGACATCGTTCAGGAGCAGCGTCTGCAGGCCACCGGCATCGCGCCGCGGTTGCAGCTCGCCGATCAGATCGGCTGGCGGGCAGGTCTGGCGGGAGGCTCCATTCAGATCGTCGTCGCTGAGGGCCACCCGACAGACCCGCCCCGCCCAGACCCTGGTCAGGGCCTCCTCCAGCAGTGGATCACCGGCGGGGATCACCACCAGCCCCTTGGGCTTGAGCCGGCTGGTGATCTCACACTTGGCGGTGGCGATCGCCGCGCGGCTGCCGAGGCGGCCGATGTGGGCGCTGCCGATGTTGGTGATCACGGCTATGTCCGGTTCGGCGCAATCGCTCAACCGCTCAATCTCTCCAAGGCCGCGCATGCCCATCTCCACCACCGCGGCCCGATCGCCGGCGCCGGCCTTGAGCAGGGTGAGCGGCACGCCGATGTCGTTGTTCTCATTGCCGCTGCTCGCCACAACCGGCCCCAGCGGCGCCAGGCAGGCGCGGATCAGTTCACGGGTGGTGGTCTTGCCGGCGGAACCGGTCACCGCCACCACCGGCAGGGCCAGTTCGCGCCGGTGCAGCTGTGCCAGGGCCTGATAGGCGGCGGTGGTGTCATCCACCAGCCAGTGCGGCAGGTCCGGCGGCGCATCGCCGGCCCGCTGGCGCTGCACCAGGGCCGCCTGGGCGCCGCGCTCTGCGGCCTGGGCCAGGAAACGGTGGCCATCAAAACGCTCACCCATCAGCGGCACGAACAGATCACCGGCGGCGAGCTGGCGACTGTCCGTGCAGATCGGCCCGACGGTTGCCTGCGGATCAAGAGCAGCGAGCGGATCCTGGGGTGCTCCCCAGCGCTCGATCAGGGCACGCAGTTGCATCGGCTCAGGGGGCAGGCGGTGCTGGCAGCACGATCATGCCGCTGCCCACCAGCGCATCCCGTGCCCGCAGGGCACCGCTGCCATCGCGCAGCTCGAGGTGATCGAAGCCGAGCTCACGGGCCTGCAGCTGCCAGACCTCAGCCCGCTGCTGGCTCTGATCAGCGGGCAGTGCCGAGAAGGCCGGCTCCAGCAGCAGCACCAGGGTGCCGGCGGCGGGTTCGGCTCTGGCTCCAGCCAGCAGTTCGGCCGCTGGAGCGCTCTGAAGCCACAGCTGCAGGGGATCAGCCGGAGGCTCGGGAGCCTCGGGGGCGGGGGCGGCGGCAGTCATCCCGGCGGCGGCGGCCGCGGCGGCCGTTGCAGCCGTAGCAGCGGCTGATGGGGGCTGAACCGCAGTGGGCGCTGCGGCAGCTGCTTCGGGCGATGCCCCTGTCGGCTCCGGTATCAGCGGCGAAGCCCCAGCGCCGACGGGTGGTGGCGGCGCGGCGGGATGCTCGGGCGCTGGTGGAACCGTGGCGGGCTGAATGGCACCACCCTCGGCGACAGGCTCCGAACCCGCAGCAGCGGAGCGCACGCCACCTCCCCTGGCTGCCGGCTGGCCGACCAACAAGGGCGTCAGGAGCAGCAGCAGCGCCAACCCCAGACTGAGCAGCCAGAACAGCGGCGCCAGGTCGGCCGGCCACCAGGCGGGGCGCCAGAGACGCCCTTCACGGTTGCGGCGCCACAGGCCCCGCAACCGCAGGCTCAGATCGGCACCGATGGCCCGCAGGTCATCGCCAAGGTTGCGCCAGGGGCTGCGGTAGAGAGCTGGCAGGTCGGAGCCTCGGGCAACATCCTCATCTGAGCCATGGCCTGCGTTGTGGTGCCCCTCCACCTCCACGGCCGGCGCCGGTCAGCCGGCGCTGCGGCGGCGCAGCAGCGCCAGGGGGTTGCGCAGGGGTGACACCGCCGCTGGAGCAGGCACCGGTTCCACAGCGCTGAGGTCAGCATCGCCCGATGGACGGCTCGGATCGGCCTGTTGCCCCAGCGAGAACTGCTCGACCGCCTCGGCATCGGGGGTGGGTTCCTTCCAACCCTTCACTTCCTTGTACATGCGGTCGTACTCCAGGGCCGAGCGATCCCAGCTGTAGTCGGCGGTCATGGCACGACGCTGCAGCTCCTGCCAGCTCTGGGGATGGCGGTAGGCCTCCCAGGAGCGCACGATCGAGGTATAGAAATCGAGCGGGTCGTAGCGGTCAAAACAGAAGCCGGTGCCGCTGGCGTGGGCCGGATCGTGGGGGGGCACGGTGTCCACCAGTCCGCCGACGCGACGCACGACCGGAATCGAGCCGTAGCGCATCGCCAGCAACTGACTGATGCCGCAGGGCTCGAAGCGGCTGGGCATCAGGAAGGCGTCGCTGCCGGCATAGATCAGGCGCGACAGGGCATCGTCGTAGGTGAGGAACACGGCGAAGCGCCCCGGATGGCGCGCTGCCATCTGCCACAGGCCGGATTCCAGGTGGCGATCACCGGTGCCAAGCACCACGATCTGGCTATCGGAATAGGCGAGCACACGATCAGCCACCTGCAGCAGCAGATCGATGCCCTTCTGATCCACCAAGCGGCTCACCACACCCATCAGGTAGGTGTCGGGATTCACCTGCAGGCCCATGCGCTCCTGCAACAGCCGCTTGCACTCGGCCTTGCCGCTGAGGTCATCGGCGCTGAAGCTAGCCGGCAGGCTGCGGTCAGTCGAGGGATTCCAGGCGTCGAGATCGATGCCGTTGAGAATGCCGCGCAACTTGCCGCTGATGTAGTTGAGCAAGCCCTCAAGCTTCTCGCCGTATTCAGAGGTGCGGATCTCCTGGGCGTAGGTCGGCGACACGGCATTGACGCGATCGGCATAGAGCAACGCCGCCGCCATGGTGTGGTCGCCCTGCATGTACCAGGGGCACCAGGTCATGCGATCGAGTTTCCAGCGCCACGGCCCCTGGTATTTGAGGTTATGGATGGTGAAGACAGTGCTGATCTCCGGATCCTGGTGCATCCACACCGGGATCATGCCGGTGTGCCAGTCGTGGCAGTGCAGGATCTCCGGCTTCCAGTGATTCCAGGCGAATTCGGCCACAGCGCTGGCGAAGAAGGTGAAGCGCCAGTCCTCATCTTCTCCGCCGTAGATGCGCTCTGGATCAAACACCGGATGGCCTACCAGATAGAGCGGCAGACCATTGCCGGGGTGGCGTGTCTCGTAAACCGCGAAATCGGTGCCCATCGTGTGGGCACGCCAGATCGGTTCCGCCGGAATATCGAGTTGGCTCCACAGCCGGCCGTAGCCGGGCATGATCAAGCGCACGTCGTGTCCAAGGGGGGCAAGCGCAGGCGGCAGCGAACCGACAACGTCGCCCATGCCCCCCACCTTCACCATCGGGGCGCATTCGGCTGCGGCAAACAGCACCCGCATGGGAAATCCGGCTGAAGTGGCCGCAACTCTACGGGCTGTTTCAGGGCAGAACGGTCACGACCGTGCCCACCTGCACCAGCTCAAACAGCTCCTGCACGTTTTCCTCATAGAGACGCACGCAGCCGTGTGACACGGCCCGGCCCACCGTCCAGCGGTGCGGCGTGCCATGGAAGCCGGCCATGGTGCAGCCGTTGATCTGAAGATCCCGCTCGCCATCCCAACCGCTGCGGCCGTTGCAGTCGCGGTGGAAGCCGATCCAGCGGCTCCCGAGCGGATTGGTGGAACCGGGCGGCACGGCGCGGCCATTGCCGGGGTGCTGCCAGACCGGATGGGCCACCTTCTCCAGCACCTGATGGCGGCCGGCCGGTGTCTCCCAGCCGACAGTGCCCACTGCCGCTGGGAAACGGCGCTTGAGTTGGCCGTTCTCCAGCACCAACAGCTGACGATGGCGGCGATCGAGCACGAGCTGCAGACCGGGCTCACTGAGCAGGTCGCCCGGCACCCGCGCCATCGCCACCTGATCACTGATCACCGGAGCTGGCGGCGGGATCGGATCGGGCTGGCGGGCCAGTGTCGGTGCGGTTTGCAGCAGGGCCAGCAGGGGCACCAGCAGCGCCGCTGGTGCCCCAGGGGCTGGACGCGGCGGGTCGGCGGACGGTGGCAGAGGTGTCACGGAGGCGGGAGCCAACTGCCCAAGCACTAGCTACGGGAGCCAGGGAGAGGAAGAGAAATTCGGTGCCCGCTTCTCCAGGAAGGCGTTGCGGCCCTCCTGGCCCTCCTCGGTTCGATAGAACAGATGGGTGGCCTGCCCCGCAAGCTCCTGGATGCCGGCCAGGCCATCGGTTTCGGCGTTGAAGGCAGCCTTGAGGCAGCGGATCGCCGTGGGGCTGTGGCTCAGCACCTCACGCGCCCAGCGCACCCCCTCGGATTCCAGCTGCGCCAGTGGCACCACCGCATTGACCAGCCCCATCGCCAGAGCCTGCTCAGCCCCATAGCGGCGGCAGAGGAACCAGATCTCACGCGCCTTGCGTTGACCCACCACCCGGGCGAGATAGCCGGCACCGAAGCCGCCATCGAAGCTGCCCACGCGCGGCCCGGTCTGGCCGAACACCGCGTTGTCGGCCGCCAGGCTGAGGTCGCAGAGCAGATGCAGCACCTGGCCGCCGCCCACCGCGTAGCCCGCCACCAGGGCGATCACCACCTTCGGCAGGCTGCGGATCAGCCGCTGCAGGTCGAGCACGTTCAGCCGTGGCAGGCCGTCATCACCCACATAACCGCCATCGCCACGCACGCTCTGATCACCACCGGCACAGAAGGCCCAGCCGCCATCAGCGGCGGGGCCGACACCGCTGAACAGCACCACGCCGACGCGCGGGTTGTCGCGCACCCGCGAGAAGGCGTCGTAGAGCTCCATCACGGTTTTCGGCCGGAAGGCATTGCGCTTCTCGGGCCGGTTGATGCGGATGCGGGCGATCCCCTCGTCGCAAAGATCAAACAGCACATCGTCGTAGCTGGCCTGCGGGATCCAGAGCGGACCGGGTTGTGGATCCGCCGTGCGATCGGTCTCGTGGCCAGGCTCGGACATCAGGGCTGGAGGCTCAGCAGCGCCATTCTGCGGCGCAGCTGCTGGCGCAGTTCCGCGTCGGCGCGGCGATCGCTGCGCAGCTCCAGCAGCGCCATCGGCTGCTCCAGGCCCCATGCCAGGCCTGCAGCCAGATCCTGCAGACCGGCGAGGCGCCGTGCCGGCACGCCGTACCCGCTCGCCAGGGCGATGTGATCGATCGGCTGAGGCATCGCGAACAGGCGCTCAAAGTCCATGCCATCGGACCCGGCGGACAGGCGGATCGGCAGCTGCTCGAAGATGCCACCGCCACCGTTGTCGATCACGACCACGCAGAGGCGTGCTCCCCTGGCCTGCAGTTGCTTCCGCCAGAGCCAGCCGTTGGCATCGTGCAGCAGGGCCAGATCTCCCGTGAGCAACACCAGTTGGCCATGGGCGCAGGCCAGCCCTGCCGCCAGTGAGAGGGTGCCATCGATGCCGGAGGCGCCGCGGAAGCCGTACACCGGTCGGTGGGCTGCATCGGCGGCGGCGAAACTCTCCCAGTCGCGCACGGGGCTGCTGCTGGCCAGGAGGAGCGGCAGCCCCGCCGGCAGCGCCCGGCTGAGGGCACGGGCGAGGGCTGGCTCCTGCACACCGGCTCCGGGGGGGAGCTCCAGATCCAGCTGCGCCTGGAGGGCGGCATCGAGCCGCTGCCAGCGTTCGGCCAAGGCCCGGCTGGCAGCTGCGGCGGTGCCAACCAGCCGCTCGGGCGGCTGAGCGGTCAACCAGCCGCACAGACCACAGCCCAGGCGGTGATCAGCGTTGATGCCGGCATCGAGATTACGGGGATCGGCCTCGCCGATCAGCAGCTGCGGTCCCCTGCAGGCGGCGATCCACTGCTGGAGGCGGCGGCTGGCGGGCATCGGCCCGAGCCGCAGCAACTGAGGCGCCGGCGCCAGGCCATGGCCCTCCGCCAGCAGCAGGTCGTAACCATGGATCAGCTCCAGACCCGCCAGTCCCCGCAATCCGGAAAGGCCATCGGCCAGCACCGGCCAGCCGCTGCGGCGCTGCCAGCGGCGCAGCGCGTCGCCAAAGGTCGGCAGCGCCGCAGCGGATCCGCGCCACGGCCCCACCACCACCACACCGGGTTGATTCGGATCGAGGCGATCAGCGGCACTGCACTGCCCTGGATCCAGAGCAGGCGCTGAAGCCGGCGGCTGCGGGGCCGGCCCCTGCACCGGTGCCAGGAACCCGGCCAGGGTTCCGGCTGCAGTGGCCAGCGCCGCCGCATCCGCGTGCAACGGTTCTTCGAGCGGCAGATTCAGGTGCACTGGCCCAAGGGGGCTCCCCAGGCAGGCCCGCCAGGCCGCCTGGGCCAGCAGCTGCAGGGCCTCAGCTTCCATCGCCGCGAGGCCCCGGGCGTCGGCTTCGATCAGGCGCCGGCAGCAGGCCGCCAGGAAGCTCTCCTGATTGACGGTCTGATTGGCGCCGCGGCGCTTGAGCCGCTGCGGTCGGTCGGCTGTGAGCAGCAGCAGCGGCACCGCACCGCTGTCGGCCTCCACCACCGCCGGCAGCAGATTGGCCACCGCCGTGCCGGAGGTGGTCACCACCGCCGCCGGCAGGCCATCGGCGCGGCCCAGTCCCACCGCCAGAAATGCAGCGGAGCGCTCATCGATGGCCGTGAACAGATCCAGGCCGCTGCGACTGAGCATCCCGGCCGCCACCGCCAGCGGTGCCGAGCGGCTGCCCGGGCATAGCACCAGCCGCCGCAGCCCGCAGACCCGCAGCTGCCCGAGCAGCAGCAGGGCAGCCCTGAGGTTGGCTTCGGCGCTGCAGCCGCTGGCGGGGGAAGGGGGCACCGGGTGGAGCGGGTGGTTCAGGATGCAGCGATCATGCTGACCGGTCCACGGCCCATGGGTGCTGTCCCCGAGAGCTCATCTCCCAAGGACTCTGGGGCTGTGGACCGTCGGGCCTGGCACCGGGGTTGGGGTGGGGTGCTGCTCTGGCTGATGCTGGCCCTGCTGCTGCGCTGGGCGGTGCTGGAGCCCCGCTTGATCCCCTCAGGATCGATGCTGCCCACGCTGCAGCTGCAGGACCGGATTCTGGTGGAGAAGCTGCGGCCGCGGCTGCGGGCACCGCTGCCGAACGGCAGCATCGTGGTGTTCCATGCACCAGCTGCTCTGGTGCAGGCCGGCTACGACCCGAAGGCAGCCCTGATCAAACGGGTGATCGGTCAGCCGGGAGATGTGATCGCCGTGCGAGATGGCCAGCTCTGGCGCAATGGCCAGCTGCTGCCTGAAGCCTGGCGCGCCGAGCCGATTGCCTACACCTTCGGTCCGGTGACGGTTCCTGAAGACACCCTGCTGGTGCTCGGCGATAACCGCAATGCCAGTCTGGATTCGCATCTGTGGGGGCCACTGCCGCGCAGCGCGGTGATCGGCACCGCGGTGCTGCGCTACTGGCCGCTCAACCGGCTTGGCCCGATTCGGTTCCCCGACCAGCAGCGCGCGGATGCGCTAGCACAGCTGGGGTAGGGTGCAGGCTGACGCGGAGCACGGTGGAGA
>Ga0129333_10006048_pt1 | contig 11425 bp, 9 predicted proteins | sample CPB6_08_DNA_FD_94474 | JGI IMG/M metagenome (GOLD analysis project Ga0129333, IMG submission 94474) | Freshwater to marine salinity gradient microbial communities from Chesapeake Bay, USA - CPBay_Sum_0.6_0.8_DNA | ecosystem: Environmental > Aquatic > Marine > Coastal | place: USA: Chesapeake Bay...
CGTCCAACATGCTGTTCGGCAGGCCGCGTGAAGCACCCGCAGCAAGGACGGACGCCCCCCTGAAAACCGGTCTGATCGCCGCGATGATCGGCGTCATCTCCAGTCTCACCGCCACTGGCGGCGGATCACTGGTGGTGACCTATCTCGGGCGTCTGGGTGTCCGCATCCAGTCGGCAATCGCCACCGCTGCTGCCGTTGGCTGGCCGCTTGCCGCGGCGGGCGCATGCGGATACGTGCTGACCGGAATACAGCAGCCCGACCTCCCGCCTTACAGCTTCGGCTATGTTTACCTGCCGGCTCTGGGCGGCATCGTACTGGCCAGCATGCTGTTCGCTCCGCTCGGCGCGAGCGTCGCGCATCAATTACCGGCAAAACGGCTCAAGCAGATTTTCGCGCTGATTCTGCTCGCGCTTGCCGGAAAAATGCTGGTCGATTTCTTCTGAACTGACCGGGCCGCTCACACCGCCCCGGACGCTTTCAGTGCAGCGATCTCCGCATCGGTCTTCTTCAATACCTCACGCAGAATCTCGTCCGTGTGTTGACCAACGACCGGCGGTGGAATGTCGTGTGTCAGCGGTGTACCCGAAAATTTCATCGGGCTCGCCACCAGCGGCACCTTCCCGGCTGCCGCATGCGGCAATTCGATTTTCATGCCGCGGGCGATCACCTGCGGCTCCTCGAACACTTCCTTGATGCTGTTGATCGGTCCGTTGGCGACCCCCGCATCATCAAGCAGTTGGACCCACTCCTTGGTCGTGCGTTGTTCGAACACTTCGTTGAGCAGGCGCGTGATCTCCACGCGGTTCTTCACGCGCTCGGCATTGGTGGCGAACCGCGGATCCTTCGGCAAATGGGCGCAGCGGGCAGCCTCACAAAACTTGTTGAACAGGTTGTCGTTGCCGCAGGCGAGGATGATCGCGCCGTCCTTCGTCTTGAAGGTCTGGTAGGGCACGATGTTCGGATGCGCGTTGCCGATGCGTGCAGGGGACTCGCCCGTGGCGAAGTAGTTCATCGCCTGGTTGGCGAGGAAGGCAACGCAGCTGTCGAGCAGCGCGACGTCAATCCATTGCCCCTTGCCGGTCACCGCGCGATTGGCCAGGGCCGCGCAGATGGCGATGGTCGCATACATGCCGGTGGTCATGTCGATGATCGGGATGCCGACGCGCTGCGGCCCTCCGCCGGGGAGGCCGTCGGCCTCTCCGGTGATGCTCATCAGACCACCCATGCCCTGCGCCATGAAGTCGTAGCCGGGGCGGTCCTTGTAGGGGCCGGTCTGGCCGAAGCCGGTGACGGAGCAGTAGATCAGCCCGGGGTTGAGTTTGGCGAGGTAGTCATAACCCAAGCCGTAACGCGCGAGATCGCCCACCTTGTAGTTCTCCACCAGCACGTCGACGCCCTTCGCCAGTTCGCGCACCAGTTGCTGGCCCTCGGGCTTGCTCAGATTCACCGTAATCGATTTCTTGCCTCGGTTGGCCGCGCAAAAATAAGCCCCTTCCTTCGTTTCATTACCCTGCTCGTCCTTCAGGAACGGCGGCGCGTAGCTGCGTGAATCGTCGCCCTTGCCCGGGCGCTCTACCTTGATCACGTCCGCGCCAAGGTCGGCAAGATTCTGCGCAGTCCACGGGCCCGCGAGCACGCGCGAGAGATCCAGCACTTTGATATGCGATAACGGTCCGGCCATGTTGTCCTCTAAAAATATGGGACGCCCTCAGCGTCCGACAAAAGACGGCTTGCGCTTCTGCATGAAAGCGTCATAGCCGATACGATAATCCTCGGTGTCGAAATAATCGAAATTCGCCTGACTCTCCGCTTCGGTCGGAGGCGGAGGCAACGGTGTCAGCCGCCGGATGAACTGCTTGTGCCAGCGCGCCACCAGCGGTGCGCCGGCAGCAATGCGCTGCGCTGTCGCGAGAGTGTCCGCCTCAAGCTGCGCATCAGAAACCACACGCGTGAGCAAACCCTTGTCGAAAGCCTCCTGTGCGCTCCACATTCTGCCTTCAAGCAGAATTTCCAGTGCGGCGGCGCGACCAATCAGCGGCAGCAGCGCGGCCAGTTCATCCCAGGCAATCGCAAACCCCAGACGGTTGATCGGCACGCCGAAACTCGCGCTGTCCCCGGCGAGACGCAGATCGCACTGGCAGGCCAGTTCCAGCCCGCCGCCGGCACAGGCTCCGTGAATCATGGCCACCGTCGGATGCCGGCACTCGCCAACAGCGCGCAGTGCACCGAACACCAGATCACGGTGATAGGTTAGCCCCTGCGACCGCGTGTTGCGTACCTGTGCGAACTCGGCGATATCCGCTCCCGCCGCAAAGGCTTCGGTTCCCGCGCCGCGCAGCACGACGCAACGCAATCCGTCATCCGCCGACAGCTCGTGAAACGCCGCTGTCAGCGCCCGCCACATGTCCACGGTCAGGGCGTTGCGCTTGCCGGGGTTGCGCAGGACCACGGTCGCCACCGCGCCCTCCCGCGACACCTCCACCCGGGATGCCTGCTGCACTGCAGAACTGTCTGTCATGCCGGCATTTTAAAAGAACTGCGCGCGCAAGGCGCCCGCGCCAACGAAAAAAACCACGCCGGCGAGCAGCCCGGCGAACATGTTGCGGCGCGCGAGCCGGTACGCGAGCAAGGCCACCACGCAGGTCAGCAGCCGGTCCGCCAGCGCCGTCTGTGACAACAACCCCGAGGGCATGACGATGATGCGCGCGATAAGGCCGGCCACCAGCGCATAGGCAACGCAGGAAACCCACTGAAATAGCGCGCTGCCCGGATTCAGCCGGCCGGAGAGCAACACGCCGAGTCCCCGCCAGGCGTAAGTCGCCGCAGCGCAGAGGAGTACACCGATCCACAGTTCAGTGCTTGAGGGCATGTCGCTGTATCCACCACGCAATGGAACCGCCGATGAACCCGGCGGCCAGCAGGCTCCAGTCCGGCATCCACAACTGGAACAGCAACGCAAATACCGCGCCGCATGCCAGCGCCGCGAATGCCGAGCGGTCCCGCGCCTCGCCGACCAGGGTCACAAAAAAATACAGCGGGGTCAGCAGCGCCAGTCCATAGCGGGCCAGCGGCGGCAATGCGCCGATCAGCAACTGACCCACGAGCGCGCAAACCGCCGCAACACCGATGCACACAGCCGAAAAGCCCATGAAATAGGACCGGCGCTGGCTGACGTCGAGGTCATTGAACCGTCGCATCGACACCGCCCAGGTCGTCATCGAAATCAACTGTGCAGCGAACAACAGATGGAGAACCGGGGGACGCGGATGCGTCTGCCGCAACAGCGGTATGAGCGTCAGTGTCATCGGCAGAAAACGGGCCGCACTCAGTGAGACAGCCAGCAGCGTCGCAACCAGGGCAGCGTCGCTACCCTGCATCTCCAGGAGCACGAGCTGACCGGGCAGCGCCCAGATTGCAACGCTCGCCGTCAGCGTCAACCAAACGGAATAGCCGGCATCCTGAGCCAGTGAGCCGTACCCGATAAATCCGGCACCGAGTACGGCCGCAGGCACACCGAAGGCTTCGCGCGCCCCGGTGCGGAAACCCGGGGACATCAGCGTCGCGGGTCGCGGGGTTTGGGCTGGGTCCCCGGTGCCGGTGTCGCAGCACCCGAATCCAGAAACTCGGTAAGCCGGGCCAGTTGCTGGGACGCCTGCTTGCGAACAGCGTCAGTATCGCAACCGCTCCAGTCGTAGAAACCCTTCCCGGCAGCCAATCCGGTTTCGCCAGCCTTCACCATGGTCTGCAGCATCGGATTCGCCACATTGTTATGCACCAGCTGCGGCACGATCGAGGCCTGCGCATCCGCGTGTATGGTCAGACCGCTAATGTCCTTCTGCTGGATCAGGCCGTTCAGACACATGCGCGGCGCCAGCATGCGGCGTGCTGCATGATCAATGTCGGCCGCACTCGCCACGCCCTGCTCGATCAGGTAGTAGGCTTCATGAAGAATGGCATGCTGGAGCCGGTTGACCAGAAAACCAACGATCGGTTTATAGAGCACGACCGGTTCCTTGCCGGTCTTGCGCAAAGCCTCTGCAGCAAGATCGACCAGTGCCGGCGGTGTTGACGGTCCCGCCATGACCTCGACCACCAGCGTCTGGTCGGCCGGCATGAAGTAGTGAAGACCGACGAAGCGCTCCGGATGCTTCAGCGGCCGCGCCAGCTCCACCAGATCCAGACCCGAAGTCCCGGTGGCGATGATCACGTCAGCGCCCGGGTATTTCGCCTCCACCTCCAGATATACCTTCTGCTTGGTCGGCACCTGCTCGGGTACCAGCTCCAGCACCAGATCGGGTGGCGTGTCCGGTAGCTGATCCACCGCCCTGACGCCGGCCGGCAAATCCGTGAGTTCGGCGGCTCGGCTGCTGCGCACTATCGTATCGAATCCGGCTGCGGCGAAGGTTCTGGCCACACCCCTGCCCATGACGCCATAACCGTAAATCAACACCGTCTGAATTTTTTGCTTGCTCATACACACTTCCCCGTGCAATTCGGTTTTCACGAAAGGCGGACACTAACCGAATTTGGGGCCGGTGCCAAACCCGGCGACAGCTCGGGATAAGCCCTTGATTCATGAAGAACAAGCCAGACCCTTAGGTTGACAGTTTCGTGTTTAAGCGATAACGTTTTGCGGTATCTGCTCCCGCAGACAGCACATTACCCCCACTACAATTCCTACAAGCCTTGAGGAGGATCTGTTCATGAAACGGCTGTTGTTCGCTACGCTATCTGCCCTTGCCGTGAGTACTGCACACGCTCAGGGGTTCCCGAGTAAAGCCATGACGGTGGTCGTACCCAATCCGCCGGGCGGCATGAACCAGATTCACGCGCAACCGCTGTCAGCCGTGATCGAGCGCCTCACGAAAAACCCGGCACCGGTGGTCAACCGGCCCGGCGGCACTGCGGCAGTGGGTACGTCCTACGTCGCTAATCAGACACCTGACGGCCATACCCTGCTGATCACGACGCCGAATATTTACCTGGTCATCGAGAAGGACAAGCTCTACGGAATCAAGACACCCTACTCGCTGGACAAGATTCAGCCGGTGGCACTGATGAGCTCGGATCCGCTGGTGCTTGTGGTGCACCCTTCAGTGCCGGCCAAAGGCGCCAAAGACTTCGTGAAACTGGTCCAGGGCACCAAGGGAACCAGCACGTATTCTTCCTCCGGACCCTATGGCATTACCCATACGCCAATGGAAATGTTCCTGCAGGCGGCCAACCTGAAAATGCGCCACGTGCCGACCACCGGCGGCGGGCCCGCGATCACCCAGCTGCTTGGCGGACACGTCGATGCTACCGGCGGCGGCCCGGCTGCAGTCTACCCGCACATCAAATCCGGGAAGATGAAGCCGCTGGCCACTTGGGGCGTCAAGCGCCACCCGGCGATTCCGGATGTGCCGACCTTCAAGGAACAGGGATATGACATTGAGGCCTATCTCTGGGTCGGGGTATTCACCACGGCCGGACTGCCGGAGAGCAATCTCAATGCCCTGCGGGATCTGGTGCGCAAGGCCGCGATGGATCCGGCATTCAAGAGCGCACTCGACAAGGTCAAGGTCGTGCCGAACTATCTCGATACAGAAGACTTCAAGAAGTTCTTCGCCGCCGATTACGCGCGTCTGGGCAAAGTCGTGCAGCGGATCGGCAAGCTGTAATTCCCGCGACTCAGGAGCATTCTCACTGCGGCGCTTCGGCGCCGCTTTCTCTTTCAGGATCTAGGATCTGCGATGACCATCACCCACATACAACCCATTGCCGTCAGCCTGCCGCTGATCAAGCCGGTCAAGATGGCCTTCGAAACCATACGCAACGCGGAAAATCTGCTGGTCCGGATCGAAACTGCCGACGGCACTGTCGGCTGGGGAGAGGCCAGCTCTGCACCGACCATGACCGGCGAAACCACCGGCAGCATGGTCGCGGCAGTGCGCTATCTGGCCGACAAGCTCACCGGCATGCCATCAGCGGATATCGCGGCCGTCATGCATCGTGCAGGGCAATATCTGTACGGCAACAACAGTGCCAAGGCTGCCATCGAAATGGCGCTGTATGACGCCTGGGGCAAATCCGCGGGCAAGCCGGTAAGCGAGTTGCTCGGTGGTGCGCGGCGAACGCGCATCCCGGCGCTCCGCCTGATCGGCACGGGCAGTACCGAGGGGGATGTTGCCGAAGCACGCAAGCAGCTCTCGCAGGGATACATCGCACTCAAAATCAAGGTCGGCGTCGATACACCGGAAGCCGATATCGAGCGCTCGCGGGCCATCTGCGAGGCCCTGTCCGATCGCGATGACATCCTGCTTTGCGCGGATGCCAATCAAGGGTGGACACCCGAAGAAGCTGTCCGGTATGTCAAAGGCATCGCCGACACGCCGATCGAATTCTTTGAACAGCCGGTGCTCGGTCATGATCTGAACGGCATGGCGCGCGTCGCGGCGGCCAGCCGGGTCAAAATCGGCGTGGATGAAGGATTGCACAGCCTTGATGACCTGCAGCGTCATCACGACCAGAAGGCTGCGCAGGGCTGCAGTCTCAAGACGATCAAACTCGGCGGTCTGCGGCCTGTCTACGATGCCGCGCAGCTGTGCGAACGTCTCGACATGAAGGTCAATCTTGCCTGCAAGATTGCCGAGGCCGGCATCGCCAGTGCGGGACTGTTGCATCTGGCCGCTGCGATACCCGCGCTGGATTGGGGCGTGAGCCTGTCCAGCCCCTATCTGGCCGATGATATTGTCGCTGAACCGCTGCAACTGAAGGACGGCCATTTCACCGTCCCGTCGGGACCCGGCCTCGGCATCGCCGTCGACGAACAGAAGGTTCGCCGCTACACCTGCGAGATCTGATCCAGCTCTCGTCCTGTCAACGCCGGCTGACCGGCGTCAGTCTGCCAGCGCCGCTTCCAGTACGCGCGCGACATGCAAGGCATTACGGGACGCGCCGTCGCGAATCTGGTGCCGACAGCTGGTGCCATCCGCGACAATCAGCGTCGCGGGATCGGCCTCGCGAACAGCCGGTAACAGAGAGGCCTCGGCCATGCGCATCGAGATGTCGTAATGCCGGGCATCGTAACCGAATGCGCCGGCCATGCCGCAGCAGCTCGATTCGACCACGCGCACACTCAGCTCCGGAATCCACTCCAGCACCTTGCGCACCGCCGGCATCACGTCGAAGGCCTTCTGGTGGCAGTGTCCGTGCAGCAATGCCGACCGCTGAGGGAGCGGCCGCAGCGCCAGCCGCATCCGTCCTTCCGTCCGTTCGCGCAGCAGAAACTCTTCAAAAAGCAGCGCCTGCTGCGACAGCCGTGACGCTGCTTCACGGGGAAGCAGGGACAGAAATTCATCGCGTAAAGAAAACAGGCACGAGGGCTCAAGCCCGACGATGGCGACCCCGCGCGCCACATACGGAAGCAACGCATCCAGCATGCGCTTTGCCTCAGCCCGTGCTTCCTCGACCAGCCCGCTGGCGAGAAAGGTTCGTCCGCAGCACAGCGGACGTTCGTCGGGACCGGCATCCGCGAGATGCACACGGTAGCCTCCTGCCTCCAGCACCCGCAGGGCCGCCTGCGCATTCTCCGGTTCAAAATGCCGGGTGAACGTATCGATGAACAGGACGACCTCCCGGCTGCTGGTCCGCGATTCCGGCGTCGGCATGGATACATTGCGCCATGTCGGCAACGAGCGTCGGGCAGCGATGCCGAGAAAAGGCTTGCCCACCCGCTGCAGCAAATTGACCAGCGGCGCGGCTTTCCGCAGCCAGGGCGCATAGCGCGGCAAATAGGCGATCAGACGCTCCTTGAGCGTCAAGCCGTGATGCCGGTGCCAGTGGTGCAGAAACTCGATCTTCATCTTTGCCATGTCGACACCGGTCGGGCATTCACGCTTGCAGCCCTTGCAGGACACGCACAACTCCATCGCCTCGCGTACCGCCGGTGACGTCAGGCCTTCCGCGCCGAGTTGACCTGACAGCGCAAGCCGCAGCGTGTTCGCTCTGCCGCGCGTCAAATGCTGCTCATCACGGGTAACCCGATATGACGGGCACATGGTGCCTGCATCGAACTTGCGGCAATGCCCGTTGTTGTTGCACATCTCCACTGCCTTGGCGAAACCTTCCCCGCGTTGGGAAGCACCGCGACTTTCTGTGCCCACTTCCCATTCCGACCAGTCGAGCGCGGCGACCGGTGGCTGCGCCCGATAGTCCGGCTTGAAGCGGAACAGACTGCGGTCGTCCTGTTTTGACGGGCGTACGATTTTCCCGGGATTCAGCAGCCCCTTCGGATCGAACAAATCCTTGATCTCCTCGAAAGCAGCCGTCAGCCTGGGCCCGAAGAACGGCGCAATCCATTCGCTGCGCACCAGGCCATCGCCATGCTCGCCCGAATATGAACCCTTGTATTCCCGCACCAACGCCGCGGCTTCCTCGGCAATCGCGCGCATCTTCTGCGCGCCGTCCCGGCGCATGTCGAGAATAGGCCGGACGTGCAGACAGCCCACCGACGCGTGCGCATACCAGGTGCCCTTGGTGCCGTGCTTATGAAACACCTGCGTCAGGCGCTCCGTATATGCCGCGAGATGCTCCAGCGGCACAGCGCAGTCCTCGATAAAGGATACCGGCTTGCCGTCTCCCTTCATCGACATCATGATGTTCAGGCCCGCCTTGCGCACTTCCCAGAACTCCCGCTGCAGGGCAGGATCGGTGACTTCGACCACGCTGCCGGGCAATCCGAGGTCGCCCATCAACTCCGTCAGTTGCTTCAGACGGCGGATCTGCTCCTCGCGATCCTCTCCCGCGAACTCCACCAGCAGTATCGCCGCCGGTTCGCCTTTGACGCACTGGTTGACCACCGGCAGGAAGGCCGGGTTGCTGCGCGCCAGCGCGATCATCGTGTCATCCACCAGCTCCACAGCAGCCGGCTTGAGCTTGACGATATGCTGCGGCGCCTCCATGGACCGGTAGAAGGTCGGGAAATGGCAGATACCCAGCGTCTTGTGCCGGGGCAGCGGCGACAGCTTCAGTTCGATACGGCGCGAAAAGGCCAGCGTGCCCTCGGAACCGACCAGCAGATGGGCCAGGTTGACGCCCGCCGGCAACAGCATGTCGAGGTTGTATCCGCCGACACGACGCAGCAGCTTCGGATAGCGTTGCTCGATTTCCCCCGCTTCGCGGCGGGCGATGCCGATCAGGCGTGTCACCAGCTCGCGATAACCATCGGGGGCGTCCAGCTGCTCGATATTCTGCGGCAGCCGTCCGAAACGATAGGCCGCGCCGTCCGCCATCCAAGCGTCAATGGCCAGGACGTTGTGCACCATGTTGCCGTACTCAATCGACCGCGAGCCGCAGGAATTGTTGCCGGCCATTCCGCCGATCGTAGCCTGTGCGCTCGTGGATACATCAACGGGAAACCACAAGCCGTGTGGACGCAACCACGCATTCAGGTGATCCAGCACAATGCCCGGCTGGACCGTGACCGTGCGCGCCTCCTTGTCAAAAGCCAGCACTTCGTTCAGGTGTTTGGACACATCCAGCACCAGGGCTGCGCCCACCGTCTGACCGCACTGAGAAGTGCCGCCGCCCCGGGGCAGGACCGGCACACCCTGTTCGATCGCAATCTGCATCGCGGTTTGCGCATCGTGTTCGTCGCGCGGCACGACGACGCCAACCGGCTCTATCTGATAGATCGAGGCATCCGTTGAATAGCGTCCGCGTGAGGCCGCATCAAACAGCACGTCACCGCGAATCTCTTTGCGAAGGCGTCTCGCCAGCGTACTGCGTGCGGACGACGGCCGGACCACGTGCACAGGTTGCGCCGGGGCGTTCATGGCTTCACCTCCCCGGCATTACCGAAGGCCTCGATCACCAGCACCAGCTTGTTGGCGAGATGATCACGCAGCAGCGTCTGCAGTCGCCCGCTGTCGCGCCGGATCAGCGCGTCGAGCATGTCCTCGTGTTCACGCACCGCCTTGTCCCAGCGCTCCCGCGACAGATTCGCCATATAGCGCGCCCGCTTTACGTGGGCATTGAGACCGCGATACACCTGCGCGAGCGTCGCGTTTCCGGAACACTCGAGCAGCTTGATATGGATGTCCTGATTACAGCGGAAATAATTCGCGAGATCGCCGGCGGCATGGTAGGCGAGCATGTGGTAGTGGAGCGCCCTCACTTCAGCAATATCCGCCTCGGTGGCATGCCGGCAGGCCAGATCCCCCGCCAGCGCCTCCAGCGCACCAAGCACGACAAACACTTCTTTCAGACGATCGAGGTTCAGCGCAGCGACGACCGCACCGCGATTCGGCAACAACTCCACGAGTCCCTCGGAAGCCAGATACTTGATGGCCTCGCGCAGCGGTGTACGTGAAGTGCCCAGTCGGTCAGCCAGAACGCGCTCATTCAGTTTGGCGCCCGGTGGCAGTTCACCCTGCACGATGAGGTCACGCAACTGGGAAATGACGGCTTCGTGCAGCAGACGGCGATCGGCAAGAGAGGTGACGTTGCCGGGAAGATTTGCGGTATCGGGCATGGCGGTCATGAACGGTTCAGGGCCTTGGCGGCCCTCTAAGAAATAGGCGAGTCGCTCACGCGACAGGATTTGTATGCAATTATAAGCCGCTGCCGCAGGGCCGGTAAATAAAAATATATTAATAAAAACATATACTTATGTTAATACCATGATTTTACGTGGTTTTTGCATACAAAATGTCGTTGCGTGGCGCGCGGGCGCAGCGCTACACTGCGCCGGCTGACCGGGGCTCAGCAGGGAAAGTATTCCCGTCGACCGGTCAACAACCATCCCATCCGCACCGGAGTCCGTCATGTCCCACACCGCTGGCCGTCACTTCCTGCAGATCCCCGGACCGAGCACTGTCCCGGAGCGCGTCATGCGCGCGATCGACATGCCGGTCATCGACCATCGCGGACCTGAATTCGCACAACTCGGCAAGGATGTGCTTGCCGGCATGAAACGACTCTTCAACACAAAGAGCGATGTGGTGATTTACCCCGCCTCGGGTACCGGCGCCTGGGAGGCCGCTCTGGTTAACACACTGTCCCCCGGGGACACGGTGCTCATGGTTGAAACCGGCCAGTTTGCGACGCTCTGGAAAAACCTGGCGCTGCGTCTGGGCCTCAAGCCCGAATTCATCGCCGGTGACTGGCGGCGCGGCGCGGATCCTGCGGCCATCGAAGCCCGTCTCACCGAGGACAAGGCGCGCACGATCAAGGCGGTTTGCGTGGTGCACAACGAAACTTCCACCGGCTGCACCTCGCGCATCGGCGAAGTACGCAAGGCCATAGACCGCGCACAGCATCCGGCTTTGTTCCTGGTCGATACCATTTCAGGTCTCGGATCTCTCGATTACCGGCATGATGAATGGGGTGTCGATGTCACGATTGCCGGCTCGCAAAAAGGTCTGATGCTGCCGCCGGGATTGTC
>Ga0129333_10006049_pt1 | contig 11424 bp, 18 predicted proteins | sample CPB6_08_DNA_FD_94474 | JGI IMG/M metagenome (GOLD analysis project Ga0129333, IMG submission 94474) | Freshwater to marine salinity gradient microbial communities from Chesapeake Bay, USA - CPBay_Sum_0.6_0.8_DNA | ecosystem: Environmental > Aquatic > Marine > Coastal | place: USA: Chesapeake...
CCACGCCAAAATCTACCATTGGGTGTAGTTTCCCAGTAGCCACCTTTTAGTATAAGTGTGGCATATGGCCAAGGATGGTCGTGAAGATCATCTGGGTCGCCCTTAAGGAACCGGTGAAGGAAGATATTAAAAGGAAACCATTGCCTATCGCGGAGAAATAGATAGTAGCGTTCAAGATAAGGTTCATCTGAAACACGATCCATAATAACATTTTTCCTGCCTAGCTTATCAAGTAGTTTTAAAAACCAAGTCATTTTACAAACTTTCCTAAATCTGGCGCGACCCATCCCAAGGGTTTAAGAACTTTTCCGTCCTCACGTTTACGAACCTTGCCAGTTTCTTTATCAATTTTGTTAAAGTTTGTGCTCATTACCTCTTTCCATGCTCCTTCGGCATCAGCACCCATTGAATGAATAGCACCAATGGTTACAACAACAATATCAATTAATGCGTCCAGGCATTCAACTTTATCTGAATTACTAACTGCCAACGCCAGTTCTGCTACTTCTTCTTTGATTAATTTTAGATACATACCAAACTGCTGTTGATTAAATTCATCAACAGTTTGATCGCATGCTCTCATAAATTTTTCTTGATCTCTAAAAGGATTAGTCATTGTCTATGCTCTTTATTTAGATTATGTACAAATTCAAGTAGTTTAAAATCAACATCTTGTGCTGCGGCTTCTGCTATTATAGCAGAAACATCCTTGGGAAAACAAGCACCTGCCCACCCAGGTTTGCCATCGTGCCCAGGTGTAGCCAAATGTGATTTACCAATTCTATCGTCTAGACCGGCCATGCTGATTACGGTAGACCAATCTGTACCAACCTTATTGGCTAAGTTTTTCCATTCTGTAGCCATTGAAACTTTAGTAGCAAGAAAAGAGTTACTAAAATATTTGTATAAAGCAGCGGATTCAATATCAACTATAAGATAATTTGCTAAAATTTTATCACGCACTTTGCAATTAAGTTTTCTGGCTTTTTCTGCCCATATAGAATTGCCTCCATATATGGCCCATGTGGCATGCTGGTAATCTTTATTGGCGTTACGCTCTGTTACAAATTCAGGTGCATGAACTAAATTAGGATAAAACGATAATAGTTCTTTATAAACAGTTGGTGGTGCTGTCGTATGTGAAATAATTACTGTTGATGCTGTTAAATTTGTAAAATATAAATCCTTCAAAACTTTCTTTAAAATTGAGGTATCACATGATCCGTCTTCGTTAGGAGGACTTGGAACACAAATATAAATTACATCTAAATTTTTAAATTCATGTAATGGAATCGACTTACTATATGTAGGGTCATGAATTACAGGATGAAACTTTTTGTGTGCTTTTGCTACAGCTTGTCCAATATGACCATGTCCAACAATGCCTACTGATATCATACAACTTCCACCCAGCCTGTAATAACATATTTTTCGTTACTAATTGGTGGATTTCCCCTGTGAGCATACGTAAAGTCTCCGGGAAATAATACTAATTTGCCTTGCTCTGGTTTTATACGTTTAGGATAGTAAAGGAATTCAGTTTCTCCGCCCTCTTGAACGGTATTACAGTAAAATAAAAATGTATTCACTCGGGCCGAGCTTGTTCTTGGACTATTTTCAAAATGCCATAAATGAAATCCTTGTCCAATAGTTGTTTTTTGCATTTTTAAAAAATTTATGTTGAAGGTTTTAAAATCGCTCAACACGCTAAATTGATTCACATACTGATCATGTATTTGCCAAAACGCTTTGGTAAACGTGTAACTAATATTGGTGCTTAAAGATAAATTAACTATTGTTTCATTGTAGAAAGCAATTTGTGTATCATCTTTATCTTTTTTTATAAATCCTTCCGCAGCGCGGCGATCAACAGTCAAACCCGATTGTTCTAAACTGTTAAAATATTGTATGGCGGTTTGACAAAAGTTTTCAGGAAGAAAGTTATTAACTTCCCATACAAATTTCATCCCACTAAAAGGATCTACCTCCACCAATCCTCCCAGGGAAAAACTACCCATTGCGGATCATCAAGTTTGTTAATTTGTACAGCAGAGTAATCAACCTCATGAGTACTAGATTCATTACTAACTATAGTGGCAAATTTTACATTATTATGCCAAACATGTTGCCAAGCATGACTATTTGGCAAACAGCCGCTAGTCCAATCTTTTTTGATCCAACCAATAGTGGCACCAGTGTCGTTAATGTCGTCTACAATAAGAATGTTTTTCCTACGAGCGATTTCTGTTTCTGCCGCAGAGTCGCTTCGTTCCTCTTTGGGCACATAACCAAACGCATCTTCGGCCATCCATAAGTTGCTTTCAGTATTTTCATCATTGCGCAAACTTACTTTTAGCATCTCGCAACGTACATCAAGATACTGACTGATCAACACTGCTGGTACTGCCCCGCCGCGAGTAATTCCTACAACATAATCTGGTCGCCAATTATCTTTTTGTAGTTGTCTTGCAATTTCAATACAGTGTCCCTGTACCTGTTGCCAGGACAAATAAACTTTACGCATTTTTTCTCGCTTTCACTAATAAATGCCAACCAAGATACTCTTTTACCGCTTCTTTCATGGTAGCAGGCATGGCCTCAAACCAAGGTTCTAATTCATACTGTCCTTGTTTGTATTTTGGCACATTGTACATAAAACAGTGATCTTGTCTGATACGTTCAATTTTAAAAAACGGTTCAAGTAATTTTACTATTTCGTCATGGGTAAATGCCTCGGCATAAGGGCATTCAGCTTGTGCCTCAAACTGATCAAGTCCTTTTTGAATCATGGCATACTTCCATGAATTTTTAGCATAAACCATAAATCTAAACTCGCCACCGGGTTTGACTAAATTGTAAATTTCCTCTATATGTTTTTGTATATTTGGACTATGATGAAGCACGCCGTAACTGTAAACTAAATCAAATTGGCCAAGTTCTGTTTTGACTATAGAATCGTCTAATAGATCAATATTGAAAAATCTACCATGCAGATCTAAAACTTTGAATCTTTGTAAACTTAAGGAAATACTTTCTTTACTGATATCTATGCCAACATATTCAGCACCATGCCGTACAAACTGTTCAGCATCAGTGCCAATCCCACAGCCAATTTCTAATACTCGTTTTCCTTGCCATTTATGAAAGCCGGCAAAGTCTAAAATATGAGGTTCAACACGGTAACGCTTGGCCGTTACCTCCTCAAAATATTCCACGGTTCCAAGTTCTTGCTGACTGTGTTTTATGTTACAAGGCTGTCTATCCCAATATGCCCTAATCTTTTCTTTAAGTTGTGTATGCATACTCGCTCCGTGATTGGGTCATTTGATTATTAATATCATTTGCTTCTAACTTAGCCCAGGGATTTTGAGTTCCTGCTTTGACATTTTCCCACCACGTTTGATCTACGCCCTTAAGTTTTAAATAAGAAGAAAGTTTCTCACTGTCTTGTATTCGTTGTGTGTGCCACTTTTGACTATGGAAGTCGTCAGGGTTGTTAGGTTGATTTTCTAATTGTGGACGATTTTTAAATGTGTCATCAAAGTTATTACCAGTAAGATCATAACGATCATGTTCTACCCAAACCGGAATTCTTTCCCATATGTCAAGCATATAACTGACTTGGCTAATCCACGCATCACTTAATTGATGTGGACTTAGATAGCCAAACAACTCAACCCACTCTCTTGGCACAATTGGAAAAATACTGTAAGGATGTTCCCGGTGGGTATGAACTGCAAGACATTTAAACTTATCATTATACTCTTTGATTACACTGTCCCAATTTTGAGTTTGCATCATAGCATCGTCATTCCAGAACATTAACCATGATCCTCTAGCTTTTGTGGCTAACATATTCACATATTCATTGAGCCTAAGATAACCAATTGGATTGCAACTAAATGCAGTGTAATGAATTTTTTTGTGATCAAGAATTGGCTTTACTTCTTTTTGCCAATGTTCTTTACCAACATTATCATCATGGTCAAAAGCCAATAGAATTTCCATTTTATCAGCATCTTTTACTCGATTGGCCAAACTTACCACACTACGAGTCAAAGCATCAGTTCTTCCTCTAGTAGGAAGCAGTACGCTTATGTCATATTTGTTACTCATGTATCACCTTTGTAAATATTTTGTTGCGGCTAATAGCCTTTCAACACTATCGTTAAAATTGCCTAATCCTAAATTGCATTTATGGCATAACCATCCACGAAATTTACCCGTAACATGATCATGATCTGCACACCACACACCCTTTTTCTTAGGATTGTTACCTTTTGCTTCTTCGGCGTTTCTATTGCATATTGGACATCTATGATCTTTTAAAACTGGTGGTGCAGTTTTTTTAAGTTTATCTAGTATTCGTGTTTGTTTTCTAGCACAGTTTTTACATTCATGACGCCTGTATTTTGCGCCACCATCAAATCCAAATGCGTCAATGGGTAAATCTTCAAGACACTTACTACATCTCTTGGTTTCTTCCACCCATCCTTCAAAGAAGTCTTTATAAAATTCTTTTTGCATTAAGAGAATAAATCTTCATCCCATTCACGATGCCCTTCGCGAAACGCCATGTTGCTTTGTGTTTCGCGCACCTCTACTCGATAACACCAAAGACGCTCAGCTTCTCCTGGCCCCCACATATCAGGAATATACACACCATTTACATATTTGTACAGCATGTCAGCTAGGCCTTCGCAGCCAAGTTTGGGTAGTATAGTTAGCTTGGCCATATTGCGTTCTTGCAATAATTTGAAAGTTTCAATCTCGGGGTCATCTTGTGCCACAAGCAGTGTATGATCAAATTGATCTTCTAGTATTGCTTTTAATTCTTTTAGACCACCATAATCAGCAGCCCAATTACGCACATCCAGATTGTCTGTACCAAAGTAAAACTTCATTGAAAAACTATAACCGTGAATTAGATTACAGTGACTATCAGCACGCCATTGCCGATAAGCGCAGGGAAATGCATCGTGATACTCTTTGGTACTTGTGTATTTGTATGTTCTTGTTGAATTTGTTTCGTTAAGGTAAAGCATGTATTTCTCCTATGTTAAATTTTAGCATAGGCTTGCAGAATTTGTAAAGCGGGATGAATGCCGGAAAGACCGCTCAAGATGCCACTATAGGGATAACTTTTTTTATCCTAGTGTCCTTGTCTTTTTCAATTTTATAATATTGCTGATCATCTATATTTAGATTATTTTGTATTATAAGATTTTTTAGTTCGTTTAAACGACTATTTTGGCGCCATACAGGCCAATTGTATTTAATTGCAGTTTCGTGTACTTCAAGTTTCCTCCTAATACGTTCTCGGATGGTTAAGTCTGGATTAGATTTAGCTCTCCAAAGATCAAGACCAGGATTACCAGATTTGTTCATAATAAATTCAAGACCATGTGTTTCTATCATTCTTTCAACAGGTGCACCTGGTAAAATTACTAAATTGCTTCCTAACTCCACTCCAATTATTGTACCGTCGGCTACGTATTTTTGATAACGCTGAAAAAATTTAAGATTGTCGTAATGATCTTCAATAGTTTCTGTGATATATCCAGTAAACATCAAGGGCATGACTTTTATATTATATTGGCTACACTCTTCAAGTTGGTACTCTATGTCGTCATTGGAAAATTTTTTGCCCATTTCTGCTCGAACACGGTCGCTACCGGTCTCAATTCCAACGTACAATATGTTTGCACCGGCTTTCGCCATGGTTTTAAAATGATCTTTAGGTATAGATCTACGTTCTCTAAAGATAAATTGACCTGACCAAGAAATTTTTTGATCAAAGTTATATCTTGACAATGCATCACACATATCATTGAATGCTTTTATGCTGCCATTGACTAAACTATCTGTAAAGTAGAATCTAGTAATACCAAACTTTTCATAATTGCAAATTATTTCATCTGCTATATTTTGTCCGCTTCTATACCTATACTTGGGCCAAAATCTTTCAACATCACAATAAGTGCATTTTCTTACACATCCTCTACTTCCGGTGATATAAACTTCTTTCTCATGTGGTATAAGATAATCATAGTCATCAAGATTATAAAAACTGTAGTCAGGTTGATCTAATAAGTCAAGATTGTCAATTTGCGTAAATTGATTGTTGTTAATACCTGGGCCTGATTGACCGTTAAGCGCCTTGATAATCGAATATTCACCTTCGCCGACAATGAAAGTATCAATTAAATTTTCTTTTTTAAGTTGGGCACCAAAACAATTTTCTGCATCTACTAGATCAAAACTACCAATGCCCATGCCACCTGCAATGATAGTTTTTGAAAAATGCTGTCTTAATTCTGCTAAAAACAGTTTGGCAAACACTTTACCACTCATACCAAACACACTTAGTAAAATTGCATCAAAGTTTTGTTGCGCAATTTTTGAACACCAATGATGTATAAATTTGTTTATAAAGTTTAGTTGATCAGGGGTTGCATCAATGACTTCGTCAAAAATTGAATCGTAAGAGTGATAATTTTGGTTGTTATTATTGCAGTGTTGAAAAAACTTAATGTTCAAATCATAAGCAGTAACTTCATGACCGTGATTACTACAAACCTTGGCAATAATTGCAGGTCCGGGCGGCGGACGATGTGGCTCTAATCTTGGAACATTAACAACTGCTATTTTCATCAAAATTCATCAAGTTTTTTATTTCATTTATTACACTGATGTCATCCTCATAATGCCATCTATTAGTGTAATTACTAAAATATGCTGTATTGCTCTTTGGTACTTTATATTTGTTTAATATTAGCCAATCGTAAACTGGTGTTTCAAAATCAAATGTAATAGTACCATTGAAAACCATTACTCCGTCACTGTTAAAAGTTTTATAAGAATTAGTCAATGATGGATCATGATTACGCATCCAGTCACTCCAATCTACGTCAAAAATCAATTTACGTTTTAGGTCGCCTATGCTTACTGAATTTAGTCGTATATCTTTTATTGTGACAAGACATTCTTCGCCAGTGTCAGGATTTTTATCCCATACGTTATTTTCGCCAAACTGCTTTCCGTAGTGATTGAAAACAAGATTGTTATGTTTTTCACAATCTAACTTATAAACTAAAGTTTTATTTTCTATGATTTCATCATTAAAAATTAACTTATTGTTGTGGTAAATTTTGAAGTATGGCCAATGATTGTAAAACTTGCTTACAAGATCAACTTCAAAAATTACTGTCTGCATATCAATCTGTAATTAATGTGATACGATTTTTTAGTGTGCCTTGTTTTCTATTCCAGATAATATTATGTTGATTGATGTTAAGATTTTTAATTTTACCAGTAATTTGGTACTGACTTTCCGACTCGGACCAATCTTCAATATTCCATGGAATAGTTACAATCTGCGGTAATCTTTGATTATTGTCATAGACAAATAAACTTTGCAATTGAATTACATCTTTAGGTATACTACCAAACTGACTACCTACTTCTAAGGCTATTTGTAACGCTAAATCCTTTTTCATATAAAAGTTAACAAAATGGTAGTGAATTAGGTGAAATGGTAAACTGAATAGACCTGTACCTGGCAAACTTGATACATGTCCTTTGGTAAAAAGTTCTGTCTGCGCTTTTTTAAAAACATTATATTCATCAATAAATTCACTGCCACTTATTAACCGTTCATGCATTGCATCATAAAAGTCTCGGTATGATGTACCTAAAATATTTCTACAATATTTTGCAATGATTTGACTATGCCCTGCAATATGAGTGTTAATTAAGGACCAGCTATAACAGTGAGCTTCAATCATGTCCGGTGTTGACATTGTACTTGTTGATACTACCATATCAACAACTTCTTTTAAGGGTTCCTGCGTATCGTCTTCTTGTGTACTATATTGAATAAAATCACATACTTCTATACTTTTAATTTTATATTGAAAACGTGACGCTGGATTATTCATTTCACTATTACGAATCAAGATAGCAGGGTAGAGTTCAATTTGATGGTGCTGTCCTGCTTCTAATAAATCACCTAGTCCTGTTTTCCAACTTTCTAAACTTTCTTCCGGTAATCCTAGTATCATTTCACTGTAGCTAGGAATCTTGTATTTGTCGGCAAACTTAATTTGCTTGCTCATGTTGTTCATTTTTAAATTATCACGTTTAACCGCTTTAAGGGTATTTTCGTGCATGCTCTGCATACTCATTGTAACTGCCTTTGTAAAAGGCATCATTGCAGCAGCAATCTTAAAAGTATCTTCTGTTGTGTTCTTTGTAAAGGTCATCCCAACATAATCAACACAACTTCCAGTAAGAATAGTTTTTACTAATCTACCAACTTCCATATCTCGTTCGGGAAATATACCAAAGTTGGCGTCAGCAATAGCAATGTTAATCACTCTATTCTTTGTAAACCAGATTAAGTCTTGTTCAACACGGTGTAAATCAAACTTTTTAATTTTACTATAAGTTAAACTTCCCCAGTCGCAAAAGGTACAATGGAATGGGCATCCACGATTAGTTTCTAATACAGCACTAAAATAGCAATCAGGATTTTCTTCTATAAGTTTATCAAAAACACCAGAACTATAAGGACTAGGAACGTTGGCTAAATCGGGCATTCGTCTTTTGGCTGGAGTTCGTTCACAAGGAGTTCCTGCTATAATTGCTCTTAGAGTGTCAACAAATGTTTCTTCGCCCTCACTTGGCACTATTTGATCAATGAAGTTTAGATCAAAATAGTCTGTCAGACTAGCCTGTGGACCACCAAAGGAAATATAGCAGTTTGGCCAACGTTCTTTTATAAGCTTTGCTAGACCAAGATTGTAGCGTTCGTTCCATTGATATGTGCTAAAGGCACAAAAGCTTGGATCCTCTAATTGATCTAATACTGTGGTAAATCGATCACGCTTGAAGTAAAACTTTTTAAGATCCCAATTTGAACGTATGTCTGGAAATTGAGCAGCATACGCCCAAAGGCAACCTACGCTATAAGGTAACCATGCTCGAGTAATTCCGTCTGCTTTTCCATGAAATTGGGGTTGAAATAGATAGACATTTTTCATCTATCTATTTATTTTACAGGATTTTGATACTCTGTAGAACGGTAATTTGCTTGCCCTGCAATAACTCCCCGAACTCCTCCTATGGGATCTTTGCAATCGCCCCTATGACGGGGTATTAGATGAATATGTGGCCATGGAACGGTTTGACCTGCTGCTTCATTATAGTTCAACCCTATGTTAAATCCATCCCATTCGGCGTTGTCTACTTTATTGCGACCGTAACGGAATGCATCTTCAAACGCTTGATTTAATAATTGAGCAGAATTGTACTTGGGTACAAAAAGCAAATGTCCAGGTGTTACAGGATATCTATCTCGATAAACAGCTATATGAAAGTCTTCTTGAACCAAATCGTTCCATGGTGCAGAACTTTCTAAAATATCACTAGGACCATCAAATATCGTCCCGTCACTCATACCAATCATCACTTTCCATATACACAGAAGCTAACTGTCTTGCAGCACCTATACTGTCAGCAATAATAGTAAGTGTGGCTATACCATTTTTAATATGAATGTCATATGGCACAGGTCCAGTTGGTAGCCAACCGTCATCAATGCGCATCTTGACTTGATAACTTCGCATGGTTTTTGCGCGGTCAATAATTTCTTTTGTATAATCAGCAGCAGTTTTCATATAGTCACCTACTAGTTATTCATTCGGTATCTAGTTCTTCGGCCCAAGAATGGAAAATTAAAAATGTTACAGATAGAAGTGCAATTGCAATTAGGTCGCCTAGACGCAAAGCCGCAGTAAGACACACTAGAAAAAACAAAAAAATAGCAACTTGTCTCATTTTTTGTCTCTAGCTCTTACTGCATCTTTAAGCATGGCCTTGATCATCAGCAGTACACGACCTTTCTCTTTTTCAGTTAAAAACTTTACAACTGTAAGTTTGTCATCATAACTTTTAGCATCATTAAGAAACTCAGTAGGCACTGCTACTTTTTTCTTTTTGAATTTTTTAAAATTTGCTTTTATGTCGTCAGAATCATCACTCATTCTTTGTTCCAGTGAGTTGCAACAAACTCAGGAACAGGTTAATGAAATCAAGATACAAAGTTAAAGCTCCTCTTATTTCGTTTGATTGCTCATCTTCAATCATTAACGTTTCTCGAATTTGTTGTGTATCGTATGCGGTTAGTCCTAAAAATATTAAAACTGCCGCAGCCGAGATTAACGTTTGTAACATACTACTGCCAATAAAAATATTGACTACGCTAGTAATTATGATTGCTATCAAAGCGATAAACAGGTACTTTCCTAAACTATCAAGACTCTGTTTAGTAAAATAACCATAAAAACTCATAGTTGCAAATAGAACTGCTGCACCTAAAAATGCAGTAAAAATACTCATAGAGGTGTATACTACAAAGATTGTAGCAAAGCTCAATCCCATTAACGCAGCGAAACCGTGCAAGCAAAGTAAAGCGGTGTTCTTGCCTGGATTATTTTGTAGTACCCAACTGATGGCAAAAATAGCAGCCAGTGGGGCAAAAATTACTATCCATTTAAGTGCAGTCCCAAATAGTATAGACATTGCTACACTGCTAGATGCAACCAGCATGGAAACTATCATACTAGTAAATACAGCCATGGTCATGTGACCGTATACCCTAGCCATTGCATCATTAATCTGTGTTGCCGATCGTATAATACCAATTGTCATAGCGTTTAACTCCATCTAAGTAAAAAAGTTGTCATTTCTTTAGGTGTTTTAAATTTAAACATATCAAAAGATATACGTAGACCACAATGATTATCTTGACACCATTGTTGTATTGGATCTATATGCTCTTCGCTTAGGCCAGTTGAAGTTATAGCTCCATGATCATAACTAGCTTTTGCTATTAACACCATGGACTTTTTTTCTAATTTTTGCCAAACTAGCTTCATATTATTCATCGTGTCGTTGTGTTAGCCAGATTACACATTTTATCATAATCCATCCCATAACTACTGTTATTATAATTGCAGCAGGGCCTTTAAGTAGTGCTATAAATTTCAAGCGGGTATTGCCAACAAATCATTGATATTTGCTGCGATATTTAATCCCCAATCGTAATTTACATCCCATGCCTCATCAAATTCTTCAGTGTCGGGGTCTGCATCAATATAGCCTTCGATGCCAGTTGCAAACCAATTAGCAAAAGTTTCTTCGTCAACAAATCCATTATCTTGAACCACGTAGGCTTTAGTCATGATATCACGGATCATCTCAATGTTACTGCTACCTTCAATGCAATCCTCAATTTCATCATCACTTAAAGAGTCCGGAGTACGACTTGCTGCGTCTGACATTATCCATGTCCTTTCATACTTAAACAAATATCATAAAACTCTTGTCTTAGCGCAGGATCAGTTTTAAATGCACCAAGCA
>Ga0129333_10006050_pt1 | contig 11424 bp, 11 predicted proteins | sample CPB6_08_DNA_FD_94474 | JGI IMG/M metagenome (GOLD analysis project Ga0129333, IMG submission 94474) | Freshwater to marine salinity gradient microbial communities from Chesapeake Bay, USA - CPBay_Sum_0.6_0.8_DNA | ecosystem: Environmental > Aquatic > Marine > Coastal | place: USA: Chesapeake...
GAATGAGACACTCAAACCTTAATTTACTGTTGAGGATTGTCATCATATGTTTCCATGACCATCTAAATCCGAAGAATAATACCGATCTTGTTATCAACAATTCAATCAAGTAAGCCTTAGTATCATGATTGCTGGAACAGTTTAAACATTTCTGTTTAATCCCAGAATTTTCTTTTGATTTTTCGGTTTGTTGTATTTTGCTATTGGAATTACCCATTTTTTACAGAAGATGTTTATTAAATCATATAAATATTATTATTTTAACCATCAATTTTTACAAAAATAAAATCCGTTTATACAACCAAATATTATAACACATTATATATAAAATCTGCGAATTTTCATATTATTCCAGCTATTTTGAAAAATACATCTGAACGCGTCAAAATTTTTAAATTTAATTCAACAATTAAAACATAAGAAATGAAGCGCGTCCTTCTATTCGATATTGATGGAACCATCGCAGAATCAAGCAAGTCAGTCGGGCCCGAAATGAAGACTGCCATCCGAAAGAAAGTGGCCGAAGGTTGGGACGTTGGAATTGTCGGAGGTGGAAAGCTGGACAAAGCGCTTTCCCAGTTGGGAGATTTAGAAATGAATCATTATATGACGGAATGTGGTTGCGTATATCATAGAGGACCAGAACTCAAACTCATACATTTCAAAAACATTCGCGAACACGCACTTTATATAAAAATAAACGTCCTCATTAAAAAGGCGCTCTATTATTTATCGCAGGTCGATTATACGCTGACTGGAAATTTCGTGGATTTGCGAAGTGGAATAATATATATTTCACTAATTGGTATGACAGCTACGCATGAGGAGCGGTCCGTCTTCATTGAACTGGACCGCTCACGCAATTATCGTAAGGAACTGATTGCGACTCTTAAAGAGACCGCGCAACAGATTGGAATTTTGGACGATGTTGTTATTTCGGAAGGTGGAATGGTCGGAATTGGGTTGTATCCAAAGGAGTTTGATAAGGTCCAAGTGGTGGATTGTATTCGCGACGAATATGATGAAATACACTACTTCGGCGATAAATATGAAACAGATGGTAATGATTATCATCTATTACATCACGCATCGGTAATTGGTCATAAAGTAGATTCCGTTGAGGACACGCTTCGAGAACTGGAAAAATTATAATTTTTATTTGAATCTTCAATTTTTTATATTTGAAAATATTTATACTGACTAATCTAAAAGATACAGATTCAAAAAGACACAGATTCATACTTTTTATAACACAGTCAGATTATGGGTCTTTTTTTGGGGTCTAAGCACTTTTACTGATTCTTCGAATCAGAAAAAAGGAGAGTTTTTGGGGGTTCAGTGTAAATGACTTTGTCATTTAAACTCAAGAGATTAAAACTTAAAGTTTTAATCTGTTCGCACCTTTACCCGCGTTTATTTGGAAAAATTGTATTTTTTGGGGGTTCGCACCTTTACCCGCGTTTATTTGGAAAAATTGTATTTTTTGGGGGTTCGCACCTTTACCCGCGTTTATTTGGAAAAATTGTATTTTTTGGGGGTTCGCACCTTTACCCGCGTTTAGCGGGAAAAAGGGGCGCTGTGGAAAACATATCGATCCAATTCTTCGGTAGCCTTCTCTATTTCTTTTCGCCGGTTCAAATTCAACATAACCGCTATGCGACTGAACGATGAATGAAATGACCCCTCCACTCGCTTACAATAAGTCAAAAGGCTCATATCAATACCAGTATCAAATAAACTCGTATGACGGAAACTATTCTCCAACTTTTCAATCTTCTTATAAACAATAACGTTTTGAGGATACCTATTCAAAAACATATCTTGTGTATTTCTGTTATCCGTCGATAAGAAAAATACAACACCATCATCTTTTTTAATTTCATCTTCAATAACTTTAAAAAAATAATCATCATTTGTATAATTCCCGCGCCCCTTCGCCAATCCGACGTGGTCCGTTCTACGAACATGAAGCCCAATCGTATTATTCTTATTAAAATATTTCTCAATAAATTCACGGCTTATTTTTCTAACTTCATCATTAAATTTGAGCAATCCAAAAATCTCACATTCAACCTCGGGTGTTATAATATCAACTTTCAATATTTTTGAATAAACATTTGGGACGCTGTGTTGGCCAGAATATCTCTTTACTCCCCTCGGAACTTCTCTATCAGTATTAACAAATTTTGAGTGTTTGAACGCCTTAAAAATCTCTAAGAAATGTCCATTACAAGCAGGAACAGGACTCCATCTTATATAGCATATACACTCCTTATTTGGACATTTATGTGAGATTGCTCTACAATATGAATAAAATCCACATATCCAACTCAACCGATTACATAACCCATGCTGTGGAATTAAATATATACACATGATTTATATTTATATAATTTATATTCGTGAGAGTTTATATATTATTTTTATTTTCCTTGAATTGGCGGACAGTCCGCATCAACCATTTCTCTTACTAAATCAATAAAACTACATTCCGGCTTCCATCCCAACTCCGTTCGCGCCTTTGTTGAATCCCCCAATAACATATCCACTTCCGCCGGACGAAAATAGGTCGCGCTTACAAAAATGAGTTCCCTCCCCGTTTTAGCATCATACCCCACTTCATCCAATCCATCCCCCCTCCATTTAATATCAAACCCCCGCATTCCAAATGAGAGCTCAATGAATTCGCGGACACTGTGATATTCATTTGTGCTCAAAACATAATCGTCAGCCCTCTCATTCTGTAAAATCATCCACATACCCCTAACATAATCCCTCGAATGTCCCCAGTCGCGAAAAGAGTCCAGATTACCCATGACTAACCTGTCCCGCTCTCCCCGCAAAATCATCCCGAGACCCCGTGTAATTTTGCGAGTAACGAAAGTTTCTCCTCGACGCGGGCTCTCGTGGTTGAATAGGATTCCATTCGTCGCATACATACCATAACTTTCGCGATAGTTCTTGACAATCCAGAAACCGTATAATTTCGCGACGCCGTATGGGCTTCTTGGATAAAATGGGGTCTTCTCCGTTTGGGGGGTCTCTTGGACTTTACCGTATAGTTCGCTGGTGGATGCTTGATAATAGCGGGTCTTCTCTTGTAGGCCAGTGGAGCGGATTGCTTCCAAAAGCCTCAAAACCCCAAGACCATCAATATTACCGGTATATTCAGGCATTTCAAAACTGACTTTCACATGGCTCATCGCGCCTAAATTATAGATTTCCAGACGGCTCATTTCTGGATAAGTATTCTTAATTTCGGAAAGAATATGTAATATATTCGCAGAATCAGACAAATCACCGTATCTTAGGATAAGATTCTTGTTTGAATAGAGATGGTCAATTCTTCGCGTGTTAATGCTTGAACTCTTCCGAACGATACCCCAGACAATATAATTCTTTTCGAGCAAAAATTCCGCTAAATAAGAGCCGTCTTGTCCAGTTATACCAGTAATTAATGCGATTCTTGTTGTTGTCATAAATTATTAATTTATTATAAAATTGCGATAAAAACGAGTAGTTTTTTAATTAAAAAAATGAATATTATTTTTTCAAATTATTACAACAATAAAACATGGGAAATACAATTTCATTTTTACAAGAAAACAGACGTAATTTACCAAATATAAAATACAATGACTTAACTATACAATTTGATTCAATATCGGCATTTGTCATATCAATTCGAAGAAGCAATAATGAAATGAATCATATTCGCGAATACATAATTGGAGCAATTTACAACTCCAAAATTCCACCGGAATATTATATATTTTCATTACGATGGAAGCGACTAAAAGAAGCAACTGATAAATATTTGGAAAAATTACTACCGGATGAACAAATAATTGATGTAAAATGCGTTCATAAAGGCGGTCGAAATTTTAAACATGATTTTGAGATTATATTGAACAAAAAACATCAGTTCAAAATTGAATTCAAGTTTAATTCATCGTCGCAAGATTCAATACCGCAATTTGTTTCTCCAATGAAACCGAGTCAATATCTATCAAATTCATACGAATCGCATTACTATAATAATTATCTCATACCAATATCAAAGAAATTCAACATGGAAATTCCATCAGAAGAGGAATATCTCCAAAAAATACATTATCCTGACCCAAAATGTATGAAAGAATTTCAAGAAAAATACTATAAAGGTTGTAAAAATAGTAGTCGATATACAGGAAATAAAGACGATATTTCTTTTTACAATGAACTCATTAAAAAATCAAAAGAAAGCATTCAAAAATTTATTGAACAATCTGAATTGGATATTGAAAAAATGAATGAATATTTGAAGAAAATACAAGATAAGAAAATATATATGATGTATAAAGATAATGAATTTCATTTTGAGGAAAGTATTCAGCATCAAATTGAATCATATATAAAAACGAAAACTTCATATATAGCAAAAACAACTACAAACAAAAAAATAAGTATATTGTTGCGATGGAAAAATGGAAACGGAATCGCATTTCCTGCGTTTCAAATATCCCTCCAAAAAGAGAAAAAGTGATTAGACTCCAAAAAGACCCAGATTTAGATTATTTTACAAAAACAAATATATGAATAAGAATTTTATTCATATATCTTTTCGCATTATTCGCATAATTTTCTAAATAAAAAAAGGAACAATATGTGCCAGTTCCGTCGTATTAATCGCGTTATTTCCAAAATACAATTTTATAAATTCAATCGTCTTCGGATTCTCCAATGAGCTAATAATCCTCTCATACATCGCAACCGCGTCTTCATTTCCCAAATCACATTTTACACAGATAAGATGATTCTCTATCAAATATTCGAATCCGCCTTCAATTAAACAATAATCAAATTTGTAATTACCGACACCGTATCCCCGATTAATTACTAAAACTGGCTCATTACATCCCTCTTTATCAATATAGTTCTTCTTCTCCTTATTCGCGTATTTTTGTAATACTAACTCATTATCCTTTATATCAGAACTATATATGAGGCGCGTCTTCGTCGCATCATTCGTTAATATCGCCTTATTCTGGTTCCACACGACAGTCCCCACAAAAACTCGGCAGCCAATTTGAGAAAGCGTCGTCGAACCAGCATATAAATCCCGCAATTTATCAATAATTACCCGATTCCCCAAAATATAATTTCCCTCATAATTTAACACGAATTCCGAATTTCCACAAACATCCTTCTTATTTTGAACAATTAAAATAATAGTCTCCTGTTTCGTATCGAGATATTCATCGGCGCATTCAATTATAGTCAGTATTTTATAGTTCTCAATGATGTATTTGCGCGTCTTGTTATAATACAGACAATTCAAGAAACTCTTCGGTAATACTAAACTAAGAATCCCATCTTTTTTTAGAAGATGTAGCGATTTTATTATGAAAATAATGAAAATATTCGGTCGCCCATCAAAATATTTGTGATACATTGAAGGAACATCCGTCTTTTTCATAACGAAATATGGAGGATTACCAATAATCAGGTCATAAGTATCTAATTCCCCGAATTTTATAAAATCGCGATTATACAATCGAACTTTTTCGGTTTCATATTTTGCGATGGAATCAAATATTTTTTTATTGAATTCAACACCAGTTATATTCAATTCATATTTTTCCAATAACGAAAATATGAAATGACACGACCCACACGACGGCTCTAATACCGACATCCCATTTTTTATATAAGGACTCAAAAACTCAATGTTTTTTTGAATAGTTGTCAATGGAGTGAGAAATATACCATATTCTTTTTTCTCCTCTTTGCTTAGTTGCTTCGTCAGTTTCCGAGATAATTCAGTGAAATTATAAGACATCTTTTTGTTTTATAATATATTAAACTTTTTATTTTCAATTTTTAACCTTATTCAACGATGTTGTCAATAAACTCCCGAATTGACTCCAAATATTTTTGTATAAGTGTATAAATACTAATCAACTCCGCTTTCAGAAAATTTGTTTTCCGATACTTTGTAGAAAGAATCGTATATAATTGATGATGATAATCACAAATCTCTATAAACAGACCTCTCTGACATTCATTCAAATCGTGGTATGCCGGATGGTCCGGATCGAATGCCACCGCTTTCGAATAAATTCGCATCTTATTGTAGAATTTCTTAAAGAAACGCCTTATTTTCATCTTACAAGCCACATTTAATGGTGTCGTCGTCCGCTTCAAATACGCAATCGATTTTTTCACCAATGATATAACAGATAAAGTATATAGATATTCTGCTTCTCCGTCGTGTAAAGCCTCATCATAATCTGAACAATCCGACTCTGAATCAATATCATCATACTCTTCTGGAAATAAAGTATTCTTCTTCATATTCAGACCTTCTAACCTTTCCATAATTTCGTCTAAATTTTTTTCGAAGGTCCGCTTACCATCGGTCTCAGTCGGTTTCATTTTGATTTTCATTGTCAGTTTTAATAATAAAAGATATTAGAAATAATATATTTCATTTTTTACGAAAACAACTAATTACCAACAAACCACGTCTGATTCGGATTAAGTGAAGCCGAACAAGTATCTAATGCGATTCGACGAACATTTCCATTATTCGTATTTTGTAGGGCCTGACCAGTCGTCGGGTCCAAATTATTAGTAGAGTTTCCACTATTACGTGTAAAATTCTGAATACTCATACATTTCCCATTTTGACCACTGGATACTAACTGCATCTGAGAATTCCAAATGAATTTTTGATTATTATTATTTCCCCGACAAACATCACTAAAAACATTATCTCCACCATCTGTATTTAAGCATCGATTTGAATATTTATTTTTAACACTAACTGTTCCATCTGGATTATTTTCTAAAAACCAATACTGCATTGGAGAATTATTCTTATTGTCCAAATATACAATCGATTGTAGGCCCTTACCCGCAGTCGGAGTAGCAACTGTCTTCGTAGCCATATTCAATAACTGCCCACCCGCAGAATAACTCATTCCAGGGGGTCCCTGAGGACCAGCTGGACCCCGTGGTCCTTGGAGACCTCGCGTCCCAGTATTCATAGACTGCGCCTGTGAAGAAATAACTCTCCCAATTGACTCTTTAAATTCATGAAAGTCTTTTTTTGAAACACTATTCTGATTATTTGATGTTCCTTTATTTAATGCGACGAATCCTATAATAATACTTAATACAGCAATTATTAATGTGATTACTATTCCAATAATTAATATAGTTGTAAGTTCCATATTATATAACAATATTTTTTAATCATCCATATTATCATCATATAAAATGCGATTCTCTTTCGTCGATATCAAACTCATTTTAGCACGAGTCGGCTTATCCATGAACTTCTTTACTATCTCGTAGCTATGTATAAATACTGACGGAGGGTCAATTAATACAGCCTTCCTTAATTTCTCCGGAAATAGCTGTTTAAGAATATCCGCTAAATATTTTACAAACTGATAATTAATCTGTTTTATTTTGAAGTTTTCCAAATAAACTAAAACATCAAATTTATTCTCCTTAATTTTTTGCGATTTTAGAAGAGCCTTCGTAATTACATTCGCAATAAATGATGTTGTTCTCACAATCTCCTTTTCATCTGATGGCTGAATCCAATCCTTTGTAGAAAAAATAACTGTTCCAAATTCTACCTCATCTGAAACATAAATCATTCCATTCAAAGCATCAGTTGAAATTGTTTTTTCAGTAGCACTTGTTCCAAACATATTTATTAATAGTAATATTTCTTTAATTGAAAAACGAACGACTTCTCCTAAATAAGAGAATTTTCCAACCAAGAAAATGATGATTTCTTCATCTCTTCATAAAATTTCTCAACATTCATCCCACCAACAACAACGGACGCAACTCCCGACGCAGGTTTCGGACGAACTTCCGTAAATTCCGCCTTACTATTCCTATTATTACGTCCATCGTCGTGTTTCCTCCAATTGTTCCTTGTTTTTTCCCTGTCTCTTTCTTTATCTTTATTCTCTTTCTTAATCCACGAGTTCATTTTTATATAATATAATAGTTATTCTTTTAAGCCGTTTTACGTAAAAAATGGTTTAGAAATATCCAGCTTTAATATAACTAACAATGGAATACGTTATCCCAGACAAAATAAAAACATATTTTTATAATACTCTCATCAAAGCCGAGTTTGAGCGCTTCCTAAAATTCAATAATCTGGAAACTAAATCATTCTGCCCGATTATTATTAATTCGCAAAATTCCTATTTATCTCAACTATATATCGATAAACTGTTTTCATTACTATATCCAGAAGACAAAAATATTAAATCAAACTACGAACACAAATTAAATACAAAAGTCAATTTCAATGTGAAACTGTCGAAGAATTGTATAGAAATCAACCCATCCGAGTATGGAATAAATGACCGCTATATTATCAGTGAGTATATCAATGAGGTATCCTCAATGAATAATATTGCAACTGGATACAAAAAAAATATTATCATCTGGAATATTGATAAATTGGGAGATATCGCATTTCAGGCGCTATTTCATCTTATAAAAGTAAATGAGGATAGCGCAAATTTCATATGCGTTTCTCAGAACCCAAATAAAATCCCAAAATCATTTTTGAACATTATTATCCCATTCCACATCCAGAATCCTTCCAAGCAATTTTATGTAGATTTTTTCAATGCGTTCCCAGAATTCCAAACCAATATAGATGAAATAGAAAAGATAAAGACCGGATGTTTCGATTACAGTTTCAACAGTTTCCTAAAAAATATCGCAGTATTCTATAATTTTTCTCTTTCATCAATGGATTCATTAGATAATAGTTTCCGGAAATTTATTGAGAGCCTATATTTGAAGATAATTTCTAAAACGCGAATTGGAGACGCATTTTTAGAAGAAATCCGGAATGCGCTATATGATTTATACGTATATCACTTCACATATAACGAAGTCATCAACGTTTTTATGGATATTATTACAAAAGATAAGAATGTTCCGGAGCAAAAGAAAGAGAGGATACTCGATTACGCCTGCTATTTTAATCGGACATCATATTGCGGGAATAAAGAGGTCATCCATTTAGAGGCGTTTGTCTATAATTTGATACATATATATCACGAGAATACTCCGAAAGCGCCTCGTAAAATTAAGACTTAAAATTTAATATATAAATTAGATTATGCCCCCATCAACCAATTATTATACCGTTCTCGGAATAACAAAAGACGCAAATGAAGAAGAAATCAAGAAGGCCTACAAAAAATTGGCGATGAAGTATCATCCGGACAAAAATCCAGATGGAGAAAAAGAGAAGGCCGAAGCCGAATTTAAAAAGATTTCCGAGGCTTACTCTGTATTAGGCGACCCAATTAAGAGGAGAAACTATGATTTAGGAATACCAACATCAATCGGAGGTAATTTTGACCCATTTACAATGTTCAATTCATTCTTCGAAAATAAGGACATTAACAGTTTCATCAATGACTTTTTCGCTGAGCAATCGGGGAACCCTTTTATGGGTTCATTTGATGATATTCTCGGAGGGGCCGATATTAAGTTTTCGATACACACATTCACGCAGATGCCCCCAATGGGAGCCGGTATGGAAAATATGGAGGGAATAAACTTTTTCGATATTGTTAATAAAACGCGCGACAAGTTAAAGGCGAATGTTGAAAAGAAAACAATTGAAATAAACGCAGATAAGACGCGGATTGAGCAGTTGGAAAAAGAGAACCATCGATTACGGGAAATGAAGAATAGTCAGTATGCGAAATATGAGAATATTGAGAAAAAGATAGTCGTATTTCCGGAAGATATCCTCTGTAAAAAGTCGAAAAAAATAAAGTTTATTCGTTATGCCTTCGTGGATAAAAAATTCGAGGAGACCGAAGTTCGCCATCAGTATGAGTTAGAGGCCGATTTTAATAAGCTGGTATACACTTTTAAAAATGCGGGACACTCGCATAAAAAATATAAGGAGGCCGGCGATTTAATTATCCGGCTATCATTGAACAACGGCCTAATCAAATACAACCCCCTAAAAAAATCGCTGGTTATCCCAATTTCTTATAAAAAGTTAGGAAAATTTGAGAGCAGGAAAATCAAGTTCGGAAATAATTCGGATTACGTAGTAGATTTGGGTGGGATTGAGAATGAAACAATCGCCGTATTTAAAAAAGAGGATGCGCGTTTGATTATAATAATTACATCGAAACTGACGGAAGTATTCAAGAATTATGATGAAACGGAAGAAGAGTCTTCGTGGGAGAGTGAAGATACTTTCAAGAATGATGATTTTAGTTCAATGAATTGCCTTTTTAATTTCTTATAGATAATATGGAGAATCATTTAAAGCAGGTCGATTTTATTCATATGTATCACTTATATTCAGAGTATTATTTACCAAAAATTAAATTAAATAACAAAAGGAAGCTATTAGATACCGAAAAGAAGGATATATTAAAGGTATATTTAGACTCTAAATTTCTGTCTGAGAAAATTGCGATAAAATTGGGAGCGAAAATAAACAAATCGAACATCTATGATTATGAATATCGCCTCGTATTTAATCAAGGGGTCGTCGGGTTTCATTTTATAAGTCAGAAGAGCATCAGTTCAATTACGAAGCTCATCCGTTATTACTTTTTTATCATCTTTTTGCGAATCAACTACTTAAATAAAAATAAGATTCTCAATTTTATGAATAATGTGTATATCTATTTGATAACGGTTCCTGTTGCGAAGAGGCTGTCTATTCCAATATCGGTCGATGACGTTAATAGCGCATGCACGCAGGTTTATAATGAATATTACGGTGGTCCCATTTATATATGGCGCGAGGATGAATTGGCGAAAGTTCTCATTCACGAGGCCCTTCACAGCGTCCATTATGACTGGGAAATTATCAATCAGGACCTGATTCCGGAATTGAAGAATTTAGAGACTAATATTAGTCGGGAGAACGGTCTCAATGCGAATGAATCCTACAATGAGTTGGGGGCCACTTTTTTTATGTCGCTATTTTCATTGAAGGCGAAGCCGGAAGATAAGAGGAAGGAGAAAAGGCTTGTTCGCGAATATATGTTGAAGGAGTTGGACTATTCATTTGATAATTGCGCGAAAATTCTATTAAAATATGGGGTGCGTGATAGCAATGACTGTAATAATTTGAAGACGGTGGAGAAGTGTAAGTATCGTCAGGAGGCGTCGGCGTATAGCTATATTCTTCTTAAAGGGGGGTTACTGTGGTATATTTTGTATAGAATCAAATACGACAAAAAACACGAGGACCGCGTGAATTGCTTGGAGCAGTTTATGAGTATTGGATTCTGGGGTAAGATGGGCGCCTCTTTTCAAAGGATACTTGTTGAAATATTGAAGGATAAAGCGTTCAATAAAATAATCAATAAACGAATTAAGAAAATGAAGGAGAGTAAGAGGAGAGGGCGA
>Ga0129333_10006051_pt1 | contig 11424 bp, 4 predicted proteins | sample CPB6_08_DNA_FD_94474 | JGI IMG/M metagenome (GOLD analysis project Ga0129333, IMG submission 94474) | Freshwater to marine salinity gradient microbial communities from Chesapeake Bay, USA - CPBay_Sum_0.6_0.8_DNA | ecosystem: Environmental > Aquatic > Marine > Coastal | place: USA: Chesapeake Bay...
ATCTATAAGCAACAAACCCAACTTTGGGTGGATTAGGCCACCCGAATCAAGCCCACGTTCTTTTGACGAGCTAATACGAAAATTAGAAAAACGTCCACACATACAGCTCACAAGATATGACGTTGACCCCAAAACAGATGACGTTATAGAGGAGTCGGCAAAAATTATTGACCCGCTGTCTATTACGTCTGGCATGACGGCAGATGAGAGACGCAAAGCACTTGCAAAATATTCCCAAGTAAACACTAAGCGCCTGCCAGGTAGGACAATTGGGGAAAGATTTCCCGGCGGAAGCATAATAGGAAGAGTCGCGGCTGCGTTTGGAATTATTCGCGACGCACAAAACAAATTTCGCTGTCCACCCGGCACCCCAGCGGCAAACCAGTTCACTGACGCATTCGGCACAAACTGTTTTGGTTTCAGTCCCACTAGATTTGCCCGTTTTGCAGCAAGACAGGCCGCACAGGCAACAGAAGACGGTGCCTTTTCCAAACTGCAAAATAGGGCTGAAAAGTTCTTTGATTTTCTATACAACGATAGGTGGGGGGTCGACGAGGCGGGAAGCGACCCTGCACGTTTAGCGCGAAACGCATTTTACGACTCGCTCCACGGGGACAGATTTAAACCACCGGACTGGGCAACAATTGACGTACCGCCAGAAATGCGCCGTTTTAAGAACGGTGCAATTGAGGCAATGTCTAGAGATGCTGAGCTCGCAAGGAACATAAGAGAGCTAGGCGACGCGCTCGGAATAGTTGCAACCGACGAGGAGCGAGCAACAAACGCCGATGTTCACAAAATACTAGCCGCGCTACGTCAAATCTCCGATGCATCTTCTGGCGAACAGGGCTGGGATATAAAAATAATCAACAAGACAAATGGGCGCCAGGGTGATTCGGCCCCACTGACTCCGGAAGAAGTCAGAAGATTTGTTACAGCAAGAATTGCGAACATACCTGGAGTCCAAACATTATCGGCCGAAGAACGAGAGAGACTTATCAAGGCTGATACCGCAAGGTATTACGAAATTGAGAGAGCGCTTTTAGAAACATTTGTGGGGCAATTTCTGGAAAACCCAGCAATGGCCAGAAAACAATTGCAACAGCTCGAATATGACTTCAACAGCGGGGACGAAGCGGGTACTGGAATCATTATTGCCCCCGGACGAAAAATCCCCCTAATAGACCCGGAAACAGGGGAACAGGTCCTAAACCCAGAAACTGGTGAACCGGCATGGATAGATGCGGGCTCAACTGGATTTTCTCAGTTTTCAGGCGTAATCCATATGAATATGGAACAAATCATGTCCAACACTGAGACGATGTTGCCAAAACTTCTCCCAAATCAGCGTCTCGCCGTTAGCGCCGTTGGTGCGGCAACAGACGCCGAAGCACGCCTTGCGGTAGCTGATTTTATAATGAATTCATCGTATGCCGCCAGACACGTTGCCGGACTTGTTAACGGGCCACGGTCTTTTGCTAGACACATAGCACTTCATGAATGGGCCCACTCTGTACAGCAAATGGCGTTTCTGTATGCAGTACAAAACAAGATTCGCACAGACGGTTTCATCGATATGCCAAGATACGATAAACGTGGCAACGTATCATTCACGCGAATAACCGATATAAGACAACTTAATAATGCCGACTTAGCAAGGCTTATGCAAGATGTTGCAGATAATGTAAATGTTGCCGACATCAAGAATGCGATGGAAAGCATCAAGGACGTCGCGCCACTAGCTGGTAATTATCCCGCTCTTTCCACTAGGGAGGGAAGCGAGGTCTGGGCACTTGAGGCAGCGGCAGAACTTTGGGCCCTACGGGCAGCTGGACTTATTTACGGCGAAGACATAGATAAAGCACTTGAGTGGATGGACGACGTTGAGGCACAGTCTGCCGAAGAAGATGCAGTTCGTCGGGCAGGGCTAGTAAAACGCCTGCGTGGCCTGTATGGAGTTGACGATGACTCCATTGACCCTGCTGACCCAACAGATGTTGGCGACATTGCGCCAGATGACCTTGATGCAATGGAGGCAGATGCAATCGCAAGAGAAGTAGCATCGAGACGGGACGAGCTAGACGTATTTGAGGCAGATTTTGCTGCATTTGATGAAGAGGAAATGTTTGAAGAGGCAGCAATAATTGGGGCGCAAATTGACTCAGCCCGTGCACGTCTTAAATCGGCAGAAGATGCCGCCCGCTCGGGTGGACCCGATGCTGGTGATATTGCAAGGATTGAAATAAATAAAGCGCGGCGCGATATTGATTTCTACGAGGAGAAGTACAAGAGGGCAGGAAAAGCGTGGAGAAAGAAGTACGGCATCGGCGCACGGTCCGAAATGGACCGTTTTGAAGAGAACGTTACAGCCATAAGACGAAGCCGCGGAATGTACGAACCGGAGGAGCTTGACAGAATAGCCAGAGAGGCACACCTTGATGACCTCAGGGATGGAATGTCAAAGCTTTCACCAGATGACATAGTTAAAAAAATTGTCGACCACAAAATACTGATGTCGCGGATGGACAAAACATCTCCAGAAGTAGTTAAAGCCGCAGAAGAACTAGACATAATGAAGGGTGCATACATCGAGTCCCTTAGGTCAAGTGGTGATTCCAGAACAAGGGCGCGGATTGGAAAAGAACTAGACGAAAAAATTGAAGCCATTCTTCACCCAGCCCCCAGAGAAGCTCGCATTTTTGATACAGCCGATGACGCAAAAGACATGGCAAAAAGAGAACGAGCATCTATTGCCAGAAAATTGACACCAGCACAGCGGAAGGCAATAGTTGAGGCTGGTGATTTTCAATCAAGCGACATCATTCAATTTATTGATTCTCCGCAAGCTGTTAGGCGCGGTCGTGCTATAAACAGAAGAAATGCACGACTCAAGCGCCTTGGCTTACCAGTGGATACAGCGTCGGCTGAAGAAGCAGCGTTAGATGACCAGGTAAAAAATATATTAATACCGGTACTTGAGTCAATGGAAGTTTCAAGGGCCAGGGAGCCAATGGACGTTGAGGCGGTTGTTGAGTTTGCACCACGCGCATTTGAAGGAAAAGCAGTCGGAAAAGAAATTGACATTGAACAGTTTGTAACGGGAAGGGTTATCACAGATGAAACCGTCCCAACACGCATCCCGCGTGGTGAGGTTGCCGATAGGGAAACATGGCGACGTAAAAGGCGAGTAATTATTCAGGTCAACGAGGGTGATAGGGGGCTTTTCCCCAAAGCAGGAAAAGATGCTGAACAGTCATTTGTTATGCCACCAGGAAGATTGCGTGTAGTCGGTAGAGACAGTGATGGAACAATAAGGGCGGAATTTGTATCGCAAAAAAGCACAGATGAAGTGCTTGGAACAATGCTAAACGCCATTGAAAGTGGCGATGATGATGTTATCTGGAGAAGGGGACAGCGCCGAAGGGTTGGCACGGTTGTCAGCAAATACACGTCTGGACGGCTCAGCTCTGGACGAACAATGGACGGCGGTAGAGATAGGTCGGGCGAGGAAATACGTTCTACAAACAGGGATGTACTTGGTTCGTTAATTGACTCTGGTGGCTCATTTGGTGAGTCATTCGACGAATTTTCATTGGGCGACGAGTCCGTTCTAGACGAAATTGATACAGACCCACTACGGGGGCGTTTATTTGATGAGGCAGATGAATACCTTGATTCATTGTTTGGCGGGTTTACGAATAGGCAAAGCCGTGCAAGATTAAGACAGCAACGTTTTGAAAATGGCATAAAAGAAGTAGACCGAACATTGTTACCCGGTGGTTCACTAGCTGGGTCAGAACAGATACAGAAACAAATTGAGGATGCAGCATTTGTTCACCACATGGGTCTAGATAGAAAAGTTAGAGTAAGAATAAATGATACAGAGCTCAGAAAGCTGGGCGAAACTGGCTCAATTAGGTATGGTCAATCGGCACAACCCGATAGTGGCATGTCGCGCAGAATGGCGTCGAGAATCAGGTCAGCCGAAGCTGGCCGGCTTTCATCTGGAAAAACATCACCCGTACCCACAACTGTCGAGGAGCGAAAAAAACGAGTACAGCTGACAGCCGAACGCGCCGCTGGAGTTTGGTCTGAAATATCGAATAAGTTAATTGAGCTATCAGATAGACAGCCCGCTGGTGGAAAATTGTTGACATTCGACGATTTAACTCAAGAACAAATAGATGAAATATTGAAGGATTTACCATCGGTAAAAATCCTCCCACAAAAATCAATCGGTATGAATAGTGAGCGCATTTACAAAACCGATGATGTGCCAACAGCCCTAGCCCTAATGATGCATGGTCACCATGTCGAAATTAAATCAGGAGGAACAATCCTGACTCAACAATCACAAGAAGAGTTGGAGAAAATAGTTGAGAGAAGTGCCAAGGACTTAATATCAACTGAATCGCGACCGTGGCGCGAGTGGCGCGATGCAGAAATTGAAAAAATAGAAGGGTGGGCCGACAAAACAGATTCAGAGAAAGCCGCTCTTATAAAAGAGCTAGAAGACAATTTTGTTGATAAATTTCAAGCCGACCTATGTAAGCTCTACAGTCCAGAAACAAACATTTTCTGCTCTGAGCATCTCGGCATAAAACGCGAAGATATGCCACAAGTCAATGGCCGGTCACTTGGGTCTAGCACACTAGCGATTCGAATGCTGAAAGATGGACGTGCCGCCGGTAAGTGGGAAGCGAAAAAGGGAGACATATCCGAACCGCCAGCATCTTTTGTTGTTCGCTATAAAGACAAAATCGATAAAGAAATTGCAAAAGAGACGAAAAAACAAATAGGAAAAGGGAAATTAAAACCAGGTGAAGAACTGAGTGAAAACCAAAAACGTGCAGTAATACATGCCGTAATGGGTGAAGTTCATAACGTTCGTAATGACAACGACCCGGCCAAAACACAACAAATAATGCGTGGTAATACCGAAAGTGGTTTTGCATCCCTTAGCACAGAAGAAAAAGAATGGCTTTACGCAAATGCGAACTGGCAAAATACAGAAGTAAACCTCGAATCGCAATTTATTGACTACCTACGCCAAACAATAAAAACAGATGACGGCCGGAATGCGGTAATACGTAAAAGTGTAAAAATGGAGGACTTGAGCCCATCACAGATGGAGCTAGTCGGTTCAAAGGTTGACGAAACAAACCAACAGATACTTGATGAAGTAGATAAAACTTTAGAAACACTAAAAGCGGAAGGTCTATCTCCTGGCACTCCAGAATATATAGCTCGGTATAGGGAAATAATGAACACACAATGGTTCATGCAGCCGATTTTGACAACGAGCGACGGATACATATTAGATGGACATCACCGTGCAATAGGAATTACAGTAGCTAACCAAGTTCTTTCAAAGCAGGGACTTGAACTTGAAATTCAAGTCAATGAAGTGCAGACAAATATTATTGAAGCGCTTACACTCGGTAAAGTTTTCCAAGACCACTGGGGCATAAAAGAAGCTCGACTTGGAATTGAGAGAAAATTCGAAGGAGATGCTTCTTCAATTACATCAATAAACGAAGAAGACATAAATGCAAGCATGTTGCAGTTGGTTAAAGACACGCCATTGAGGGTAGATGCAAAATACGACAAAGGAACATATGTAAATCCAGATTCTATCGGTTTGTCTGTGAGACAGTCCTATAGGGACCAGCAGGTTGGGCGCAAAAATACAGCTTCTGAAAGACAAATAGAGAGGATGCTAGAACAGCAGTTTGCAAGAGGCGAAAGGGCGCCAGCATTTGCAGTAGGGGGAAGACTTGCAAGTGGCGCCACTGGACGCAGAACGACTGGTCAAACAAGGTCGCCGATTATTGACGAATCAACCGGCAGAACCATGGGTTCGTCCTATGCGGACATTGATTTTATTATAAATGATGACGGCCCAAGACAGAGGGGTACTGACCGTGGTCTTGGAAATGAATATAAGGTTAATCCAAATGATGACGCAATAAAAGCGTTAGTACGTGAATATAACCAGAGAATTGGAATACCAAAAAACTCTGACGACTCAAATAGGCCAGTCGTTGGTTATATCGTCCATGGTTCACAACTGGCACAGAAACGTAAGGACGCACTTAGGGCTGGACGTGGGAACGTAAACGACGACGCAATTTTTGAGATTGGCGATAAGGATATAGTTGGAGACGGTCTTAATGCGTTTGGCGAAATTGAATTAGTTTTACATCCGTCTGTTGCCAACAGAACCGCCTATGGTCGTGGAATGTCTGCGCGTTCATCCCATAGACCAGTCTTGCTGAATTCAACCAACAAGGATGACGTGTCTGACGCTCTATTAAATTTTGACGGGCCAGATGGTAAACAAAATACAATAAATGCGATAACCGGTTTTAGCCGTTCTATTGAAACTGGAAATCGCTCAAAAATGAACCAAGTAATTGGTAAAAATGGTGATGACGATATTACGCACGATGTATTGAGGGCTCAAATTTTGGGTGGATTTGATAAGGACGAAATAGTCCAAGTAAATTATCCATTCTCCAAGATATCCGAAATGGCGGATAATGAGGACATTAGCGACATAGTTAATAATAAAACCATCGCATCCCGCCTAAGAGCTGCTGGATTTTCCCAGGAAGAAATCGAATACTTTTATTCAATGGGTCTAGGAAATAAAATAACCACGGAAAGCATGCTTGCGCTGAGGAGATACAGAACGGCAAAGCGTGTCGAAAAAGAGTTAAACGACATCGGATTCCCAAATGTAAAATTTGCTCATCCGGACGGAATAAACATAAACGACCCCCGCTCGTACAGAAAAAATGCATCTCCGTCCGATAAGGTTGAAAAAATACTCAATCAAAATATTGCCAGGGAAATAAAAGAAGAAGCAGAAAAATTATTAAAAGAAATGCGCAAACCCGGCATACCGCAACTAGTTGGAAGGTCGGCATAAATCATGCAAGCAGTACTTATTGGTTCAACCGACAGCAATAAACTTTATTTCATTGCCGATGCTTTAAATGATGAACCAAATCTGGCGATAGAAAAACCAAATGGCTCTGTGATTTATACAAATTTTCTTGATTTCTGTATCAATGCGCCCAACATCACAAAAATTCGGAATACCCGATTTCATAGGTTTCTATGGGATAAACCACAAAATATTGCAAAGGGGGCGTGGTATGACACATTTGTTGAGCGCACAAGGCCCATTAAAGATTCCTTGCTGGAAGATGTTGTTATTAATAAAACACTTGGCACCAATAGAAGGAAACTTCAGCAAAAAAATGACGCAGTAAATAGATTTGTAACTAAAAGAATTCTTAACGGATGCTGCGACGAAATGATACAGTTAGATGATAACTCATTTTATTATAAAAATATAAATGAGCGAAAAGATGCCTGGACTGCAATAGTTCTTTTAAATAAACTCGAGGAAGGTCTCTTCTAGTGGAATACGAACAAGATATTAAAGCTGACCCGCTGGGCGGAATACTTCCACAGGAGCTGGTTACTGGCGACATTCTTCGTGGCTACGGGCCAAGGCGCGGAAACCTGGAGCGACTACTGCGCTATTGGAGGCCGATTATGAAAAAGCCCGGCGGATTCAGGAGATGCCGCGTTATTTTGGCTAATCACCCAGAGTTATACCCGCTAAGCAATATATGTGCCTGGTTGCACCACGAAACGACAGGCCTATGGCCAAACGAGGGGTGCCATCACCCAGGAATGAAAAACTGCAAGAAAAAACTTCGCAAGTTGAGCAATTGGACGGATGCCCAATTCGCATCATCGCTTAGAGGAAAAAAGCCAAAAAATATAGTTAAAAATTCTTCAAAATCAGAACAGCAAGATATGTCTGATTGGTTTTTTTACACAGATGAATATTTTGATTACAAGGGGCTATCACCGGTAGTTACTGAAGCTGATATTAAATATGCCAGCGATGTACTTGCTGAATTTATTGAAATGGAACCTGATTTTGCGAAGTATTTACGCGACGACGAAAATTGGCAGGTAGAGGGAGAGGATGACACCGGTTCTGCTGTTTACTCAAAAGTAAATAAAACGAAGTCGCTTGAGCAGGAGTGCTGTAGCGATGGCTGGTAATCAGGAGTGCTGCGACAGCGTCATACTAAATGCCTCACGGCATATTGTCGCCGATATATCGTCTAAAGAGTATATTGACCATATACGCGGGATGAGCGCGCGTGGCGCCAACTTAATCAACTATAAAGCGCTGTCTAGAAGAAATGGAAACACGCGCAGGAAAACTATCTCCTCTAGGGATAGCCAAATAATGTTTAAAGCTAATACCCTGCGTCAAATAGCAAGCACAATTGGAAGCGTTTTGACACCCGGTGATTTGGGGCCGGTTCGTTCGCCCGTTCGCTCTGCCGGATATAGGGCTGTTACCCCGGGATTTGGCGGGGGAAGACGCGGTGGCTCACGTCCTGGTGAAAACAGAGCTCACAGGTGCCCAGAGGGGTACCAATACGGCGGAAGATTTACAGACAATAGGTTTTCTACGTGCGGCCAACAGCTTTTTGCCATTCCGTCGGCACTTGGTGCAGCGATAGGCGCAGCCCGCAGGGCACTCACATCGGGATTGCCATCGCGAACATCTGGTCAAACTATAACTGGCGGAGTTGCACCAAGCGCACTTATTCAATCACGCGCACCGCAGATACCAAGAGTCGGAAATGAAAATGCGAATCTAAGGTCCTCGCGCGCTGTTTCTGCGGTTAAAGAAATGGGCCAATATGCAAAAACGTCAAACGAAAAAGTTCGCAGAATGATTAGAAAAGATGGTTTTGTTCTAGAGCCAGTGGTCCCCAACAGCGTATTGCGTGCAATACCCGATAACAGGGACATGGAGGGCGCATCGTTTTTGATGACGGCGCTTTCTCCAAAAGATATAGGCACGGATGAACTTGGCCTGCTTTCCAATACTGGAGTTAAATCGCTTATATATGTTCTCCCCGGTGGCTCAACAATTACACTAGAAAAAGCACGGGCACTAGAAGTTGGTGAAAGACGAAAGCTGGGAAGAACCGTTGCGACGGCACAGCAGATACCAAACAGCTCTGACCCGACAATTCGTCTAAGAAATGTTGCCGAGGAAATAGGCGACGGCCTCTCCTATTCAGAAAATTTCATAGGCGTAAAAAATCCAAATGAAAAAGTCGGGAAAATGCCGAAATGGGCGAGTGTTCTGTGGGGAAACAGAAAAAACATAAAATCTCCTGGTGATGGCGTTGGAAGCGCCAGGCAAACAGAAACATTTTCATCTAGAAGAAAATTAATTACAAATATAGATGAAGCACTGCAGCACATATCAGAGGGCGGAAGTTTTGCCAACATCGAGCCGTCACTTCTTGCCCAAGTACTGCAGAGGTCAAACGAGATTCGCAAACAGCGTTTATCCGACAATATAACCGCAATAGTCTCCGGCCAATCAAAATTTTTTATGTATGACAGGCCAGCGAAGTACCAACACCTGGCGGAAAGATTTTCATCTGACGTACAGCAGTTTCTTGGCCTTGAATCACCGGATGTAATTTTCCTTGGCAAGCCCGGGGATAAGAGAAAGTATCTTCGTCAGGACGTTGAGGGCGTAATACCTGGTTCAACGTTTAATCCAAACGCAAAATTCGAAGACATTTCACCCGATGATGTCGCAAGAATAATGATTGCCGACTTTCTCACTGACCAAAGAGAAAGGCCAATGACGTCAATATACGCACTCGATACTCCAGATGGCATAAGGGGAACAGTTGCGGACAATACCTCATCTTCGCTAATTGATTTATCGAAAATAGAAATCACAAAACGAACAAAGATGAATATTCGCGAGTTTTATAGTGGTTCTATAACTCCGGATTACTCAAAATACTATCAGGCACTTAAGGCACAACAAAGAATCGCTTTTATTAGACTTATCAATCAGTTAATTCAAAAAGCAAGAACGTTCGACCCGTCTAGGCTTGCAAACGATTACGGCCGGTATGGGCTTTCTGATGGAGAAAGAATTCACCTAAATATTGTGACTAGGCTTATCGAGTCACGAATAGATATATTGCGCACGCAAAAAAACGTCCTTCGTTCAATCATTGGGGGAACAGGTGAATAAGCAAATAGCAATAATTAAAGACGCTGTGCGCAATAGTCCGCATGTAATGATAGTCAAGGATGGCGACTCCACCATCTGCAAATCACTAACTACATATGGCGAATCACTATTATCGTCATGCTATAGGGATGGGGAAATAATTGAACAATTTCTTCCGGCTGGATTTGTGTCAACTGGATTCCATCAACTAACGCCAGCACTTGAGCAGGTTTCTGGAATCAAATTTAACGGCAATACAAAATCCCTCGATGACCACGAATTGCGAGCACCAGATAATTTTTATTCCGGGCAGCGACTGCGCGACAGAAAAGTTCTGAAGAGCACAATGAAAAATCCCCCCAAAATGTCGGTCGTAGATATAAAAATCAATAGATACAGATTTTCTGACACAAAGACATCGGCTGTCGCATTCAAGGCCGCGATGTTTAAAAAACGCATAAAGCAGAAAAAGATGCTCGCAGAGATGAAGCAAAAATCAATGTCATTTAATCCAAGAAATAACACAATTGTTGCATCTAAGTCGCTCGATGGGTTAAACGCAGTTGTATCAAATTTTGTATCTCAATGGGGAACGGGAACAATACGGCGCGCCATGAAACAGAAAACTCTCAATAAATCAGCATCAACCTCCCGACGCGCTGCAAGAAGAGCAGAAGTTCTTGTACAAATATCAAGAGAAGAAAACGAAATAAAATCAACAGTCAGTAGATTTTTGTCCTAAGGGGCCCGTAATGAAAAAAGAACTTGTTACAAAACTGCAGGCGCTTCGGGCCGCTTCTGAAATCGGCTGTTCTGGCGCGCACAAAAACGACGACGGAAACTGGATGCCGTGTGCAAGCATGGAGGAGCTGGCGAGACTGTCAGATACAGCTGAGACATCAAAATGGAGGTCGGTTGTGCCCGGCTACTCTTCTAGCCGCACAAAGAAATCTGACAACACAGAAAGAACACAAATAGGGCGAATAAAAAAAAGAAAGCGCGACTGGGAGGACCTCGGCGAGAAGCCAATTATGGGAATTGAGTCAATACCTGGACCAAATGGTGGCTTAGTTTCGGGAAATCTTTTTGCAGGTAAGTCTGATACATATGAAGAATCTCCCAATTCAGAAGAAACCCAAGAGCAGTCGGGCATTGAAAAAAAGAGCGTCGGGCCAGAATATGTAAGGGAAAACGATAAAGACGTTTTCATGGACCCCGAGTCAGCAAGGGCACGCTCTAGACAAATTGGCTGTATAGGAATAAGCAGAAGAGTTAGCAAAACTGGCCGCACTGTTTGGATGCCATGCACAAACATGAGCGATTATGCCAAT
>Ga0129333_10006052_pt1 | contig 11423 bp, 5 predicted proteins | sample CPB6_08_DNA_FD_94474 | JGI IMG/M metagenome (GOLD analysis project Ga0129333, IMG submission 94474) | Freshwater to marine salinity gradient microbial communities from Chesapeake Bay, USA - CPBay_Sum_0.6_0.8_DNA | ecosystem: Environmental > Aquatic > Marine > Coastal | place: USA: Chesapeake Bay...
AACATGAAATTTTCCATGAACGGAGCCTTAACGATCGGCACTTTGGATGGAGCCAATATCGAAATTCGAGAAGAAGTTTCTCCCGAAAATTTCTTCCTCTTTGGACTCAAAGCCGATGAAGTAGCAACGCTCAAATCCAAAGGCTATAATCCCCGCGAATATTACAACAGTAACAACGAACTCAAAGAAGTCCTGGATGCCATTGCCTCTGGGCTCTTTTCCCCTGGAGAACCGGATCTCTTCAAACCGATCGTGGAGCATTTGCTCAACCGAGATGACTATATGCTCTTGGCAGATTACCAAGCCTATGTGGATTGTCAAAAAGCCGTTAGCATGGCCTATCAAGATCAAACAAAATGGACAAAAATGTCGATTTTAAATGCCTTGAGAATGGCTAAGTTTTCCTCCGATCGAACCATTCAGGAATACTGTGATGAGATCTGGAAAGTAAAGTCCGTCAGCGTAAACATTCCCGATTACGATCAAGCCACGGCTGGATTAGTGTGGGGACAAACCTGCGACATTTAACGACATAAATAAATGTTGGAAAATAACCTGGGCCACCCGATCGCATACGCCAGGGTTGCCTAGGGCTTTTTCCACCCGATCGTAGTGATCCAGCATTTGTTGACGAGCCATCGGATTTTGGAGAAGATTTAGGGCCTCCTGAGCCATCCGATCGGCGCTAGCAGCTTCTTGGAGGAGTTCGGGAACGATCGGCTCCATGAGGACTAAATTGGGGGGAGACATGAAGGGAATGGAAAATTTTAAGAGATGCCGGGCAATCCACGCGGTGACGGGACTAACCCGATAAAAAACCACCTGAGGAATGCGCTGGAGGGCTAGTTCTAGGTTGACGGTTCCCGATTTGGTGATCGCCAGATCCGCCGCTGCGATCGTCCAGGCGGAGCTTTCTGATGTAACTTGAACGTTGAGGGCTAACCCGTGGAGGGCTGTGTGAATTAAGGGTTCAAACTCTGGCCGCGAGACGGGAATCCAAAACTTGGCCTTGGGCACCTGGGTTTGAATGTGGACGGCTGCTTGCAGGAGGGGGGGCAGGAGATAATCTAGCTCTTGACGACGGGAGGCGGGTAACAGAACGATCGTGATTTCTTCGTCAGGAATCCCCAAGTGTTGCCGGGCTTGGCTACGCTGGGGCTTGGTGGCTAGGGTATCTAACAGGGGATGCCCGACCCAAGTGACCTTTGCCCCCCGCTGTTTGTAGTAGTCGGCCTCACCAGGAAAAACCGCTAAAATTTGATCCGCAAAATCCACGATCGCTGAGGTATTGCGGCTACTGTTAGTCCAAACCCACTCCTGGGGAGCAATGTAATAAAACAAGGGTAAACGGGGATAAGCCCGCCGCAATTGTTTGCCTAGGGCAATATTGGGCCCCATATAATCCAGCAAAATCACCGCATCCGGCGGATGCTGTTGGAGATGACGCAGAGCTTGGCGCTGTAACCTCAAGCTGGGCAACACATAGGGCAGAGATTCCCACACCCCAATAGAGCCAATTTCCACCGTCCGCCCCAACAGATGCACCCCCGCATCCGCCATCCGATCGCCCCCCATCCCCCAGAGTTCCAGGGAAATCCCTTTCTGGTGGGCAACACGGTGTAGTCCCTGGGCTAATAAGCCCCCCTGAAGATCACCGGAGACTTCACCGGTATGGATAAAAATACGACAAACAGAATCAGGAGAATCGGTAGACATGAGTCCTAGGTGGCCTAGAAGTGGACTGGAAATCAACTGTAAATCAGGAGAAAACCGGAGAAAATTAAAAATGAAATTTCGTATCCGTATGATGATTTGGATCGGCGTGAGCTTCGCCAATTAAATAACCTTGCACAAACCGAATCCCCAAAGATTTAAGATGTTTGATGCCCACGGGAGAAGCGGTATCGATACCTTCCACAATAATTTCCGCATGGTTTTGAGGATTAGCAAAGGCAAGCACTTCTTTGACAAAACGGATGACCGCATCAAAGGGCTTTTGATGTAGAATTTCTCGATCGATTTTTACATAGGGAAGATTGAGGGCAGTAAACCGATGTACAGAGGAATATCCCACCCCAAAGTCATCAATTCCAAATTGAATCCCTAGTTCTTTAGTATACTCTTCTAAGTGTGCCTTAAAAGTATCCAAGGAGATCGTATCACCAGGATTTTTAAAATCAAAGGGAATCTTTTTTCGTTCTGAAATTTCTAGGATTAAATAGTCTGGGTCAATGATAGGATGATCACCTTGGGTTAACTGTCGAATCTGTTCAAAGTATTCTCTCACCATTAAGGATTCTGGATAAACGTTAACAAACAGTGGGAAAAAGCGATTTCTTCCAGATTTTAACCGCTGGGCAAAGGTTTGAGTGGCACTAATTAACAGGGTAATATCTAGGGTTACGGTAAACTGAAGTCCCCAGAGTTCCGCCGCATTAAATAAATCAACAGGGGCTTTTTGGGTAAAGGGATCCCTGGCCAGTGCTTCCCAACCATGCAAAGCCATCGTGTGTAGATCTAAAATGGGTTCAAAGTGCATTTTAGTTCTAGCCAAACCTTCTTGAAAGAGCGCAAAACGACGATCGTATAGAATTTTGGGAATAAAGCCATAACGATATTTCAAGTCGTCTAAAATACTCGCTTCGATCATCTGAAGTTGATAATCTAAAGAGTCCTTACTCGGTTTATAAAAACGAAGAGAGTTTTTATAAAAACTAGAGACTAAATAGGTAAACTGATCATTGAGAAAGGGAGATTCAAAATTACTCTCCGCATTGCACTGAACCGGTAAACCAATCATCAACAGACAAGAACAATCATCTAAGAGGGGAATGACACTATAGGCACGATTCTCCTGGTTTTGTACCGATTGTCCCAGTCGGTAAACGCCTTGGGGACAGTCCTTAAAAATTTGATTACTCCAAAAAGGCGCAGGAAGATCCTTCTCAAGAATATCTAAGACCTGACGATCGTTGATGACACTAAAATTCTGATAACTTTTGCTAACAATGTGCCAAGCCCCCGCTTCAGGAAAATATTGCACCCGGAGGACTTGTTCCGTTTGACTAACTTGACGAATTGCCTCCAAAATCCAAGTTTCTAATCCATCGTCGAGACAGGAGTCCGCATCTAAGTCCTGTGCGATCGTTTTTAAGCCTTGAACAAATCCCCAAATGGATTGAATGACCTCTGCGGACAACAGACTGGGGATTGGAGCATAGTCATTGAACTGCCAGTTATTGATGTAGAGCATGAAAGCGCTGATGAAAATGGAGTTGACATCTAATCAAAAGGAAGGCATCCCCCTGTAAGCATCTGGTTAATGCCTGAGGAGATCCTGCTATTGAAGATTCCCGCTGGCTCACAAAGCCATTAAGGGTGATGTTGTAAATAGATAATAAACTCCTGAAGTTGATCATTCGTCAGTTCCTGCCGAGTTTTGACCTGATACGTTTGTTGTAGATATTCGCTCCCTTGCCGGGCCGTCCAACCAATGCGATGGATTTCGGCCAGGACTTGATCCATCAGGTCTTGCCGAGCCCCGGACGGAGCCCCCCCTTGGGCAGCTTGGGGAGAGGGGTGCCCTTGTAAGTCTGTTAAAAACTGCAATAATTCCCCGTAATCCGTAATGTGATCCCGGCTTAATTTGCCATAGTATTGTTGCAAATACTGAGACTCTTGCTGGGGAGTCCAGCCGAGGCGCTTCACTTCCACTTCAATTTGTGCCAACTCTTCAGACCAATCATCCACTTCTGGAGCCATAATCTCTTCCCTCCCCACAGGTTGCACCATGCGGTAGGGCTCGGATTTGGGATGGGGATTTTGCCCGTTCGGATTTTGCCCGTTCGGATTTGGGGTGTTTTGATTTTGAGGAATGGGGTTTAGGGGATTGGGGTTTAGGGGAATGGGGTGTAGGGAGCTTGGATCGGAAGGACGTTCCGCTGGGGTGGGGATAGATTTGGGTTGGTCTAGGAGTTTAGAGAGGGCTGGGGCTTCCTGGAGGGGGAGCGTCATTGGGGGACTGGTGTTTAGCCCTAGCGGATCCACAGACTGGGCAGAGTTTTCAGTCCCCGTCAGTTTCAGAATTTGAAAGAGTTTGTAGCAGGCCTGGGTTTCCGCATCCTGGAGCAGGGGGGCTTCTCCAAGCACACTGAGCAGGGTCAGGTGTCCAATTTGGGCAGTGGCTTTGACCACGTACTGCGGACAGTGGGAGGTGGGGGTGGCGGCTAGGTCTAGGAGCAGTCCGCCTGTGGGATAAAGGTGTCGGAAGCGATCGTAGGTGGCTTGCCAAGGGGGAGGAGTGCCGGTCATGGGTTGCTCCGATGAAATCTCTGGATAAATACATTAAACGATCGCTTTGAGTGCTTGACGTAGATTTCCCTGATGGCGATCGAGATAGTCTTGGCCGATCGTGGCGTTACAGTTTCCCCAGTGCATCATCAGGGCCAGTTTCACGGATTGCTGACTCTCGTTGAGTAAAACCTGACAGTCAGGACGATCGAGATCCGTCAAATCCTGCAAAATGCGAAGCGCTCGATCCTTCAGTTTTTGATTGGTCACCGCCACATCAATCATCCGATTGCCGTAGATCTTGCCCAATTGCACCATCACCCCGCTAGAAAGGATATTGAGCGCCAGTTTGGTCACCGTTCCCGCCTTTAAGCGCGTGGAACCCGCCACAATTTCCGGGCCCACCGGTAACCGAATATCCACATCCACCTCGATCGCAACCTGGGAGGCGGGCACACAGGCCATAAATAGAGTTTTGGCTCCCCGTTCCCGGGCCGCACCGATCGCCCCATGCACGTAAGGCGTTGTCCCTCCGGCCGTAATCCCCAACACCACATCCATCGCCGTTATCGATCGTTCAGCAATGGCCGCAGCACCTCCCTCCGCCTCATCTTCCAACCCTTCAGAACTTCGCATCAGGGCCGCCGTTCCTCCCGCCAAAATCCCCTGCACCAGATCGGGAGGGGTACAAAAGGTCGGGGGACACTCCACCGCATCTAACACCCCCAAACGGCCACTGGTACCGGCCCCCACATAAAACAACCGCCCCCCTTGACGCAGGGCAGTAGCCGTCAGGGTAATAGCTGCGGCTAAGGGTTCCCGCGCTTGCCCAATAGCTTCCACTACTCGATAATCTTCCTGATTAAATAAGTCCACTAATTCCAACGGTGAAAGCTCATCCAGATGGAGACTCTGGGGATTAATTTGTTCCGTTAATAAATGACCCCGATCGGGGGCAGCGATCGATGGGGAAGCGATCGTTTGGGGGGGGTCAGAGATCTGCATAGATTTAATTGTTTAGTGGCTGGATATTCTCTGGATTTTAGCTAATGAGGGGTTCGGGGAGCTATAAGTCCCGCACTGTACCCGTAGGGGTTCGATGCCCCGAAAATATTCTAGATTCAATGGAGGTGATCTATTATCCATCAGCAAACCCGCCTTCTTCAAGCCGTCATGGCTCAGGTTTAAGATCACCAAAACCACCCCCGCCAGGGGTCAAAATCACCAATCGATCGCCGGGTTCTACGTCCACTTGGGCGCAACTGTCCAGCACAACCCGATGGCCTGTGGCTCGGATCAATAGGTTTTCCCCCACCTGACCACACCCCCCTCCCGCTAACCCAAAAGGCGCAATCCGTCGGCAGTTGGAGAGGATGGAAACGGTTAAGGGCGCGAGTGAAGTTGCCGAATCACACCGTTACCCCCTGGAAATTGACCTACGCCGCCACTATGGGGACGAATGGCAAACCGATCGACCTGGACGGGATTCCAGCCCCATTCTGCGCTAAGGAGGTATTCTCAGTCGCTTGTGCCAAGAGAATACCATCCAATTCTCATATAAAATAAAAAGCTAGAGTACATCAGCACTCTAGCTTTACATTAAGGCTTCAGTTAACGATTCAGTTCCCTTTCACTCAGTCAGTTCTGAGATACTACGCAAAGGTAACCTGTACCACAAAGTCATCAAAATCTCGATCGCTCACGGCACTGGGTAAGTCTTCAAAACCAAAGACCAAAGCACCGGTTTGGCTCACCCCAAAGGAAGCCATCCGATCCAAGTTATCGTCATTCAGACTGAGGACAGGGTAGTAGATCTCTGCCGCCGTAGTAAAGTCACCTTGTACCGCTAACACCGGTAGGATGTAGAAACCATTGAGTACATTATTGACCGTGACATTAATGGAAAAAGATTGATCTTCACCATCATCAACTTCCAAGTCATTCTTGCGGAGGTTATCCCGAATGGCTTGGCGATAGGTGTCATTGTCGCCAAAGGCTACCGTATCACCCGTTAGGGTAATCACATCACCGTTGACATTAACAGCAAAGAAGCCCAGCACATTATCATAGGCTGCCTCACGGGAGACAGTAGCGGTGAAGGAGATCGGTGTGTTCGGTTCTACATCAGAGAAGTCTGCAATGACTGCACTCACTTGCTCATCGTCGTCTCCTACCAGTAAAGGCAGATCAGGCACATACTCAGAAACATTATCTAAGGTATAGGTGCTCTCAAAGGTGAAGGTATTGTTCCCCAGGGAAATGCTGAAGGAACCATCCTCATTTGGAGTGATTTCAAAGTCATCGTCAGTGGAAAGGCTGATACTTTCCGAACCTTCACTGCTGAGGCTAGAGCCAATAAAGCCAAAGAACAAATCCGTAGACTGTTGGGCACTGACGAGGGACGCGGCACTTTGTAAGCCTAGAACTTTCTTCAGTTGACCAGGAGGAATTTTGTCATTCTTATCGCCACCGAGAACGGAGAGTAGGGAGAGCGATCGTTCTTGGGCTTTAGCGGCGTAGTCACTATCTCCGGGGTTAGAGCCATTGATAGTTCCGCTAGCATCATCGGTAAAGAAGATCCCTAGGGTAAAGTTGTTGATTTCGGTGGTTGCCTGCACCAACAAGTTGATCAACTCATTACTGGCAATGACAAAAATTCCAGGGGTGTTGGGGTCTTCTGCGATCGTTCCAGAATCGACGGTGATTTGGACTTCCGTGGTATCAGTCAGACCATCAGAGTCGGTGGCAGTAACTACTAGGTTAAAGATATTCTCTGCTGTGGCAAGATCCTCCGCATCAACTACGGTAATTTGACCTTGATCGTTAATGTCAAAGGCTAAAACCCCATCCCCATCTCGATCGTCGTTGCCAGCGGTGATGGAATAAGTAATGGTGTCTCCTTCGTCGGGATCCGTAGCAGTGAGAGGTTCCCCCACATCGTCCCCTTCTTCCGCATCATTAGCGATCGTAAACTCGTAGGACTCTTCCCCAAAGACAGGGGCTTCGTTCACATCAGGGGCTTCCAGGAAGGCTAACTGACCGCCTTGAACCAATTCGGCATCAGCGATCACTCCATCCCGGATGCTGTGGGCTTGTACATCAAAGAGGAAGAGGTTACCGGGATCTTCGCCGAAGAGGGTTGAAACATCGATAATCCCGGAGGATTCCCAGTTCCCAATATCATCAGGGGAGCGATCGCTTTGACCATCTGGCACTGCATTGCGATCGATTTGAGCCACGCGGGTCAATGCACCAGTGGTGGGGTCTAAACGCCAAATAGAGGCTTCTTCCCCGGAGGTCAAACCAAACTCATTGTAGCTGCGATCTTCCTGGAGGTAGATTTGACCATCATCCGCCCAATCTAGGTTGTCAGGACTGCGTAAACCATAATCAGGCCCTTCAAATTGACCATCCCCCGCATCATCACCGTTGTAGATGGTATTGAGATTGGCGGTGATGTTGTTAAGGTCACTGAAGTCTGCATCAATGATGTAAGTGGTCCCCCATTTATCAGACGGGAAGAGGCTATCTCGTCCGGTGGAGGCGAGAACCGCTTGGGTACCATCAACGGGATTGGTCGCTAGATCTTCAGGACGAGAGAACTGGAAGGCACCGGCTGCTTCTGCTAGAGCATCTTGCTTCTCTTGGGTGGCAAAGCCCAGTTCATCGTATTCACCATTACCCGCTAGGTCAGGACGGTAGTAATCGATCGCTACGAAGGAACCATCTCGATTTTGACCAGTCCCCTTGAATTCTTCGGGAGTGGTTTCACCACTATTGGCAACCCAGACGTAGAGTTTGCCACTGGCTAAGCCATTACGCACCAAAAACTCAGGGCCGTCGCCTTGTCCTTTGTCACCCACATAGAGGAGTAAGGGCGCACCACCACGATCGTCTCCCACGAGGAGGGCAACCTTGTCTGTAGTACCGGTATCCAGTTCCGTGACACTTTCCCAAGCTGCCAGACCCATCCAGGGCACGGCATAGAGAGTATTGGTGTCGGGATCGAGAGCAAACTCCGTACCGCCATCGGTTTCTTCCCCAGTGAAGAAGATGTCATCCACTAAACCGCGACCGGCTCCAAACTGTTCCGCTTCGATGTATTGGGCAGAGCAGAAGCGATCGAAGCCACCAAATACCAGGTCATCGGGGGAGTCCACCACTTCACCGGCTCGGTTATAGATAGTGTCGTAGGCTAGACCAGTGGCTTCTAAGGTTCGGGTGTCTTTGTTGATGTCGAAGTAGGAAACTCGTGCCCCTTCCAGGAAGGTTCCGTTGGCCAACTGATAGGCATAGCCTACATCGGAACTCAGTTCGTGGTTGGCATAAACCCGTACCGTGTCTTCATCTAGGGCAAAGGCTCCTAAACCATCCAGAATTCCAGGAGGGGTGTAAATTTCTCCCTCTGCATTGATGAAGCTTTCGCCAACGGTGAATAAGGGATCAACAACGTAACCGTTTAGCCCTTGCATCTGAGCGGGTTGATCGGTATCGAAGGGTAGTTCGTTCAGGGAAAAATCAAGGGAAACAAGCTGGGTTTCGCCGCTGTTGTCATCGACCCCATCATTATCGTTGATTACCCAGATCTGATTTTCGGTGACGGCTAAACCTTCCAATTTCTCTGGCATGAGACCGCCAGCAGCCGTAAAGTCTGGAATGAGGTCACGGACAAAGTATTTCTCGATCGTGTCGCCGCTGCTGAGGTCTGAAAGGTTAATGGAATACAACCGCTTGATAGCTGCATCCGGGCCGCCTTGGTTATCGCGCTCTAGGACGAGGAAATTGTTATTCCCTAGGGGCGAAATGTCGGAAAGACCAACCCATCCGCCATTTTGGGACTCAACGGCATCCAGGGGATAGAAGTAATCTCCCACCCAGGCAGCAGTTGCGGTGTCATACACCAGTACGCGAGGATTAGGATCACCAGTCCATGCCCGTTGGAGTACAACTACAAGCTTGCCATTGTCGTAGGCAACGCCCTCTAAACCAAAGCGGATCTGCTTGGCGTTGACTTCATCAGGCAATGTAATCACCTCAGCGATCGTTCCGGTGGTGGCATCCACTTTGAACAAATAGTTCAGAATTTTATCGGCATCCGCAGCGGCTCCAGCCCCTTCAGAGGCAATCCAGAGGAATCCATCCCCCGTAGCGGCAATGCCTTCGGGATCAATGTTGACGGTTTTATCCGTATCCCCATTGACGAGATCCGGGCGCAGGGCAGCAAAAACGTCGTTGGTATCCTTGAGGGTGGTCGCAGTGGTTAGGCTGGCGGGAGTGGTGGAGGTATCGATCGTGAAGAAGCGGTTGGAGCCATAGAAGCTATCTTCCACGGCATACAGAGTATCTCCAGGGCCAGCCGCTAAACCGGACATGGCACTCCAGGGAATGGGTACGCCATTAGCTCCATCCACGGATTGGAGGGTGGGATAGAGGGCGAGGTCATCGGAGTATTCATAGATGTTAACTACGGAGCGAATCAGATCATCGCGGGAATCTTCCTCGGAAGCCACCACTAACAGATTACGATCGGGAATGGCTTTCCCCCCTTCAGGCCCAACACCAGCGGGAAGAACCTGCTCAAAAACGGGGTTAGTGGGATCCTCTACGTTGTAAACAAAAACGAGATTGGAACGCTCGGAGTTGACAAAGAGGTAATCGGTGCCATCGAAGGTACTAAATTCGATATTTTCTGGCTCGTTGCCCTTGTTCTCAGACCGACCATCGGGGTAGTGTCCTACCTGGGCTGCAATTTGATCGAGTTCGCTACCGGAGTCGTAAACCACATTGCCTTCTAGGTCAAAAATGGTGAAGCCCCGACTGCCGCCGTCTAAATCCCCTTCGTTAGCGGTGGCAATGTAATTGGTGCCAATGAAGGTAATACCATCCGGTTCGCGGAGCACATCATCCAGGGTGCCGGTTTGATCGATAACAGCGGGATCTTCTTCTACGGTATCCACGCCCGTGAGATCTACCGTTCCAGCAGTGAAACTGGCAATCACCGACGCAGTGGCGAGATTAATGAGAACGATCGCGTTGTTTTCTTGAAGGGTAACCGCCGCAACATTTTCGCTGCTAATGTCCACAAATTCCGGTTCAGGGTCAGTGGCTTCCGTCAGCCCTCCCAGTCCAGTTAAATCAACGATCGTGGTTGTCCAGTTTGCGGGATCTGCATCTGAGGTGTTGACAATCACCACATTACCAGCGGGCAATTGGGGCAAAGCACCGTCGTTAAGGTCTTCATCCCGTTCATTTTCGATCGCAATGACGGCGTAGTTACCATCAGCGCTGATTGAAATGGAGTCCGGTTGTCCGCCAATATCCCAGGATTGAATAATTTGCCGGGTGGTAATATCGACCGCCCGCAACTGTCCAGATGGATTTACAAAGTCTGGGTTAAAATCTGGGGCTGGGCCAAAACTAGTGTTAACGGCAACCAGGGCATAATTCCCCAAAACGGCTACGCTGGTGGGTTCCCCGCCCATGTCCACTTCCCCAAGCCCCACAGGAGCAGAGGGATCGGTAATATCCACAAAACCGACGGTTCCCAGGGGAGAGTTGGAATAGATTAGAGTATTGCCGTCGGTACTCGCTGCAACAATCTCAGCAGCAGTCTGGGTATCGATATTGCTGTTGGGATCCAGTTGACTAGCAACAACGAAAGACGCAATGCGGTTAAACTGTGACATTTTGTTTAGGGGTAAGGGTTAACGTAACCATCCAGAAGGCGACGGTTATGGTCATCCGCTCCATTGGGGAAAGGGGACAATCCCGAATGCAACAGACTTTCCTTGGATGTGGACTTTCCTTGGCTGTGGGCTCCTCAGCACGATCGCTAATCGGCTACTCACTAAGGGTTGGAGAGTCCTCCTACAGACCTTACAAGATGACTAGGGCTAAGCAGTTCAAGGTTAAGTTAGGGTTTGGTTAAGAGAAGGGAAAGAAAAAGAAATGGGACAGAAATCTGCCTCACGGGACAAGGGGAGTCTTACGGATAATTCTGAGAACGATCGTATGGATTTTGCGCTATTGACTTTGATCTATAGAACCAAATCCGCCTCCCCCAGGGGTACAAATTACTAATCGATCGCCGGATTCTACGTCCACTTGGGCGCAACTGTCCAGCACAACCCGAT
>Ga0129333_10006054_pt1 | contig 11421 bp, 12 predicted proteins | sample CPB6_08_DNA_FD_94474 | JGI IMG/M metagenome (GOLD analysis project Ga0129333, IMG submission 94474) | Freshwater to marine salinity gradient microbial communities from Chesapeake Bay, USA - CPBay_Sum_0.6_0.8_DNA | ecosystem: Environmental > Aquatic > Marine > Coastal | place: USA: Chesapeake...
CGGCTAGAGTTTTATAGTCACTCATAAAAGTTGAAATAGTTTTGGCCACATCGTCAATCATGGCCATGCTCAACTTCAACAGTTTTGATTCTGCTGTGTCAACTCCCAGGGCTTTGAGCCAGTCTTCGTCTAGTGCGTTTTCACTGTCGATTAACACCACAAAGATACCTTGCTCTTGTGCGTTCTTGATAATGTTACCTGAGCAGATATAACTCTTGCCAGCACCTGATTCTCCAGCGAACACCGTGACCTTGCCCAAGGGGATGCCACGATTAAAATCTCCTGAGATCAAGTAGTTCAAGGCGTAGTTGCCTGTGCTGATCCAGTCAGTGGGATCATTAAATCCAATCGACAGTCCGTCGATGCTTTTGGTAATTTCCTTACGGAACTTGCTTACGTCAAAGGGTTTTCCCATGATTACTTTCCTTCTTTAAATTTATATAATTCTGTAAAAATTTTACTACTATCTATGCTGCGCCTACGATCCATTACGGCCAATTGCTCAAAAGAGTTCGCTAGATTTTTTTCAATCGGTTGTGATATGTAGTGTAACATGTTTTGATAACTGTCTTCCAAAAGATATCCTGGATTTTGGGCGATTTTTGATTCTAATTTTAACTTCAGCGAGTTTAGCACATGTTCCGGTAGATGTCTAATGTTTAGGTATTCAGGAGTCAACAATGCTCCAATAATAAAACTGTTGTTGTGAAATCCCAAACTTTTTAAAAAATCTACACAATCAAATATCGAATTGTAGTTCAGCAAAAAATGCAGCATGTTAAACGATATTTTGTGATTTAACGTTTTGATATACAACAAGTTTTCCAGAAAGTCTTGCCACTTACCACCGTGTCTTATGTACTCATACTCTTGTTCCGTGGTTTCAGCACTTACGGTCCAGTGTACATTTTTAAATTTACAAACTCTTTCAAATACCTGTGTGTCAACTTTGCTTAGATTGGTGTTAATTCTAATATTGGTATTGGGATTTAATTTTTCCAACAGCGCAAGATTTTCTTTCATCAGCAGTGGTTCGCCACCGGCTAGGTACACATGCTGAAGTTGGTCGGCATGATCATAAATGTAATTTTTAAAATCATCTAATTGTTGTTGAGTGGGCACTGATTGACGTATTTTTAGTTCTTCGCTCCATTTGCTGCTAAACTCCGGACCACAATACACACAAGCAAAGTTACAGAGATTGGTCCAGCGTATGTCAATGGCCTGTAGATTAAATTTGCCAACTTGATATGCATCAGTGGGCGTATTTTTGAGTTCTCGAATATAAAATATCCGATCGCTGATATGATCAAAACCTTTTTTACCGCGTTCTAGATCATAGCAAGTATGGCAACTAGGCACCGGTTGCTGATCAACAATACTTTTTTGTCTTGAAGTATTTTCGTTCCCTAACAATATAGATTCAATGGGGTCATTTTGTATATTGCCAATTGGTTTACTAAAATCACTTCTAATGCAATTTTTAACTGTGCCGTCGAAGTTATACATCATGCCAGTCCAAGGCATAGGACAAAAGTACGGATTGGTCAGCACGTCACGCGGTGTCATTTGTAAACTGGTCCCAGGGAAATTTCTGGTATCATTAACCCGTTAGTGTGCGCTAGATCTAAGATGTTTACTAATGTGCTGGACCAGTTGTTAACATCGGCTGCCGGCGGTACTGTTTTATCTGCACTAGTGGCTATGTCGCCGGGTCTAACAATAACAATATTGATTCCTACACGCCGATAACGCAGTTGCTTTACTGCTTCTTCGAGTGCCACTTTTTGAACCCAGTAGGCGTCCATATCAAGTCCTGGTAATGGGCTCACAGGATGTTGGGTCATCATAGTGCTGATTATCATGATTGTTTTTTTGGATCCGGCCCATCGACTTGCCATTTCAAATAACAATTCGGTCTGAGCAAAACCCACCTGCGCATTGTTTATAAACATGTCGCATGGTTCAATTATCTCGGCAATTTTTGGTATCACACGTATATTATTACCAGTGCGACGACTAAGTCGAATGATTTCGTGGCCGCGGCTCTCATACTCGTTGCCTAAGGCTTGACCTATACCAGCAGTACCACCTGTAATTGCTATTTTCATTTTAATAAATCCCTAGGCTCATTGTGAAACGTAAAACTGGCTATAATCCTGGGCAGTTGGTCAGGTGAAATTTTTTCCACGCTGTGAGCAATTTCCGAATTGAATATCACCGGTTGTGGCATGTCAAATAATTCAGCTACTACTGTTCCATCAACATACCAACGATTTACCCACCCCTTTGTGTTAATTACAGGAAAATTTAATTTTGCTATCACCGGCGGCTCGTCAATGTGTATAGGAAGATGTTCGTTGGTTTCAACTATAGTTATAGCCGCATGCCTTGGCAATAATTTTTGTTTTTTAAAAAATTCAAACAGCTCAGGTACATGAATCAGCAATTCTTTACAGTCAAGAAATTGCCAACCAAATTTACCTGTGGTCAACAAGTTAGTTTTGGTAGATAAAAAATTATAAATCTTTTTAGAAATAAATTCTACATTATCACAAGGAAATTCCACATAGCATTTCATTTATAGTAATCCCAAAGTTTAATGCCGCGCAGTTGATCCTGTTCCGCGGTCCATAATTGTAGTTCTACGGTGTTATCTTTTTCAGACGCCACGTATTGTTTTAATTCTTCGGGTACATCGGCGGTTCTAGTAAAATGATTACTATACTTAACATTTAATACATCTGGGTTATCAAGTAGTGCCCACGAATGTTTAAGTTTGTTTTCTTGTGTATAGTCAATGATATTCGTAAAGTTGCCGATGTTCAAGGCATGTACTGTGGTCCAGGTATTTAACTCCTGAATCCCCATACTCTTATATACGTTAAGGTTGCGCTCAAAATTTTCCCAACGAATAGGCCAGCGAACGTAGTCGTGTATCGGTCCAATGCCGTCGAGGCTTACGGTAACAGTTACGTGTATTCCCCGAGACAACAATTCTTCTATTTCGGGTATAACCAATGAGCAATTGGTATTAATTCTGACGCTGTTAACCGATGGTGGAATATTTTTAAGTATGTTTCGATAATTTTTGCTGGCACTGGGTTCGCCTCCATTGATGTCCAAATGAACCACACGATCCAGTGGTAATTGCCAAAATGCCACAGAGTTGTCTACAACTGGATAATCACGCGAAATCAAACTTCCTATTTTTGTACTTAAATGTTGATTACACGATTGGCAAGCACTATTGCAGACATTGTCTAGTACTCCTCCAACAGTCAAATAATCTTTACGTGTTTGTTTTTTGTCAAATTCAATAGCATTGAGTCTTATACTGGTACCATTGATTTGCTCAGTTTGTTGGCATCGTATACATTCTTTAGGCCATGAATTTTCTTTGTTTTTAATGTCTACTAACCACTCACTTGAATCCATTTGTTCTAATGTGTCAAACTGTGGAGGATTAACCATGTGACCACAACGACTGACTGTGCCATTGGGGTTAAAGCGAACAAAATGATCAAGTCTTGGGCAATACATGATCTATAATATTTTTATGATTCTGTTGATAGTGTTCTAACAGTTCAACCCAGGTCATTTCTTGACCCACTAGATCCAACAAAATTTGATCTAGATATATCCATGACTCGATAGCCGGATCATTGGCTAATAATTGATCGACAAAATTTCGATCTGGTGGAACAATCCCGGCACGAGACTTAAAGTTGGTTACTGAATTAATATTCTTAAAATTTCTAAATCGTATTAGAGCATCACTTCTCAGATAGCGGGCAAGGTTTGCCAGCCAATGGAACTGCGGCAAATAATGTGTGTTTAAAAATTTATATCTTTTAGCGAACCAAAACGCCGTGGGGTAATCTAACTCAGGGTGATCCCGCTTGAGAAATTGTAGATATGTATTAACTCCGCTGATATATCTAGCTCGAGGATTACGTATGTAAACATCTACATAATCAAGATTGGCAATTTCGTCGTTGACGAACATAGCAAGATTATCTTGCTGTTGTTGTTCTCTTAAACTGCTGCTTCCGTTTTTTTGAATTAAGTACACCCACTGATGGTGAAGTGGTATTTCTACCACTTCGCACAAGTCCGGAAACAGCTCTGTATCCAGAGCTGTTCGCATCACTTAGCTTGCCTAGAGCGAATCATAGCCAAAATATCTTCGGCTTTTTGTGTAGGCTTGGCTGCGGCCTGCACCGGTGCTGTGGCCACTGCTGGCTCAACATCAACCACTGCTGGCTTGGCTGCGGGTGCGAGTGCTGTTTTAGGTGCATCCTCATCAACCGAATCAACAGCAGAGCTGGATCCCGATGCCTGAACGCCGGCCGGACGGAAGTACTGTCCCCAACGCTCGGTGTCATAAGGTTGTCCATCTACGCTGGCCTCGAACATTTCTTTAATCACTTTCAACTCAACGTCTGTGGGACGTTTTGGCAAGAATGTGTTCAAATCAAACAGACCATGTGCTTCAATGGCCGCGGCTTCTGATTCGGTCAGTGCCGATTCTTTTCGACTCCACTTGCTGGTAGAGTAGTCAGCAAATCCGCCTTTGGCTGTTTTACTGATACGGAAGTCTAGACCACGTAGTGCGTCGGTGGGCAGTTCTTCTGTTTCGGGATCCATCAATACATCCTTGATGGTTTTAAACAACTGTGGTCCAATGATAAACTTACGAATCGGATTGTCTGGTGTAGTATCATCGGCCAATGGATTCTCACGAACAAAGCCCTGCATGATATAACTGCGCTTTTTCCAATACTTACGGCCCATTTCCTCGAGGCTCTTGTCTTTAAACCAAGTACGAACCTCGGCCAAGATTGGACAACTGTTGGGTTCCCACATTTCCACGCAGGGAACCTGAACCATAACTGGTCGTGAATCCATTTCTCCTTTGATGCCGGCAAAGGGCAGTCGAATCATTTGACGTTCGACCCAGAAAAATGTGTTTTTAGAATTACCGTCTGGAAGAAAACGGATTGTGCAGGATTGACCCTCTTCCATGTTCCAGTGGGGGTAAATCGATCGATCTCCACCGCCACCTGCGGATTGCCCGCCTTGTTTGTTTTCAGCTGCCTGAAGTCTTGCTCGAATTTCTGCTAAAGATGTCATAGTATATTCTCCTTAAAGTGTTGCCTATGTTATATGCCTGTATATCTAAATTTTAGATGCTGCCTGTGCATACAAGTTGTATTGTACGCGAAGTTATTTAGCACAGTCAAGGCAAAAGGCAAATTTATTAGGCCAATGAAAACTTTGACTTTTGCTTAATTTCGATATAGTAGATCTGTGTGTAATGGTTGGGCGTATAGTGTTCAGGGCTGTTGAAAACTGCTGTTATTTCCAAACCAGCCTGTTCAATATAGGACTCAAAATCTTTTTCTCTGTTTAACGAGCCGGCTTGATTTTCCTGTAGTAAAATGATGCCGTTGGGCAAGAGATGCTGTTTGATGTTGGCAAAAAATTCTTGGTGTGCTGCCCAATTTTGATCTACCGCAATGCGTTGATAGTTGTCGTCTCCAGGGCACTCTAAAAAATGTGGTGGATTGGCCACTACCAAATCAAACAGTTCGTGGTCAGGTAAATCAGCAACCAGGCCTGTTGCGTAGGCTGATACCCCGCTGAGTTTGTTTATTTTGATCGTTTGGTTAACCGCGGCAATGGCATCACCGTAGATATCACTGACAGTTAGGCCTTGGCATAATCCATGGTCTAATATGTTAAAGCCTATGTAAGCCGGTCCGGCGCACCATTCATAACAGCGTTGAAATATTCGATCAGGATAGCGTTGTCGAATGATGTCGCTATACTCTTGTCCAAACCAGGTGCCGCCACCATCCATCCAACTGTCATACTGCACACGGTATCGATTTTGTCCTGTGGTAATAAATTCCATTATAACCTCTGTGTTGGTCTATTGGGTTCGGTCCAGGTCAGGCTGTTGTTCTTTGCCTGCTCGTGGCAGCCAGCCATCCAATCAATGGTCGATTGGCTGAGTTTTCCTGGCGCAACACTATTTAGATATTCAACATGCTCCAGCGGTGTGGGATGAAAGTCTCGGCGTTTGGGATCAAAATTACACTGAATTCCTGGGCGGCTACCCCAATCGCCGTGGAATACAGTTTCAAATACGCTGGGGTTGATGCTATTTAAAACATCCTGATATAATGTCCGAACATCCTGATCTGGGCCGGGTTGATCGTTGGGATTATTGCCTAGTCCAGCTTCTTCGTTTGTGCTCCGCAACGGAACCATGCTTAAAAATTTTGTTTGGCAATTCCATTTTTCCAATAATTGCTGGGCCGCGCTGATGTTGGCCATGTCTCTGATCAAATAGCCGCGCTCGCAGGCAAATTTTTTAACATATTCAGCAGGTAAACCACTTCCGGCTGTCCAGTAGACATTACCGCCTTCGAGCCATCGACGATCAACATACCTGTCCTCCCTACTGGTATTGGTCCACATGATCCAGACTGTGTCATCAGGTCCAAGGTGGCAGCGTTGATTACACTCGATCAAACTCCACAGTATATAACTGTTGCCGGCACCACACAGTCCCCAATTTTCAAAGTGGTCATACTCGCGGCCCAGAGCATCGGCCCAGGTGGGCCAGCGCCAATACTGTGTAAAACTACAGCCAAAAGTAAAAAGCCTAGACATGATGTTGACCAAATAGTTGACTAGATTCCCAATGCTGATTTGAAATTGGGACTCCTTGTTGTTCAAACCAACTGCGCTCAAACCGCCAATCCTTAAGAGATGTGTGATCAAACCCACTGGCCGTAGTTTCGCCAATGGGCAAAGGTTCTTTATAGTATCTATGCCTAAAAACTTCAATCAGTTGAAATTCGCTCATGATCATGGTCTGACCGCCAGGATCATAGGCTACTAGTTTGTCTTGTTCAAATAGTTCTAAATGTAGATCGAAAACAAGTTTATTGTGTGTGGATTCTATTCGCCCCCGAAGTTGCTCAAGTAGATCGCGTGTTAGTAATCTAAAGGGTACACCACTTAGGCACCAATGTTCATGTTCATTGACTACCCAAGGTTGGTCACAGTCGAGCATTGTTTGAACATATAAACGGTTGCCAATGTCTATCGGTCCGGGATCTGTGCGCACCGTGGCGCTGATGTTATCAAGACCTATTGGCTCAGTAAACACTACATCGGCATCTACTAACAGCCACCGATTACCTTGAACAAATTGATCTAGATATAATTTAACCAACTGTTGTCTAAACCAGCCACCTGTTTTAACTTTTTCCATCCCGGCAAATTTGCTGAACAGATGAAATGTCGTGTTAACTTCGGGGAAACATTCTGTGATATACTGTTGACAGTCGTTGACATAAGTGGGCCAATGTTTTAACCCAAAATCGTCTATTATAATGTCAACAGGAATGCCTGCGGCATACTGCTGTATGCTACGCAGGCAAAGTATCTGTGTAAAGTAGTAGCCCGGAAAGGTCGTTACAACAACGCGATCAATATTCACGCATTACTTACCAAGAGCAAGTCGTTTAAGTTCGTTAACTTGATTGTCTTCTTCAAGACCAAAATTGGTTACGTTGCCGGTGTATTCTTCGATTTCTTGTGGTAGTTGCTCGTCGCCATCGACTGTTTGAGCCAGTTCTTGAGGTTCGGGTGGTGCTGCATTAGCATTAGAATCGCTGGTTGGTATTTGGGCCAAGACTGCTTCAAGATCTGGACTTCGATTGGACAACTCTTGCATGCGAGCAATGACTAAACTTCTCGCGTCAGCATTAGCGTCAGCGTCAGCAAGTTCTTCTAATTGATCAAATAACTCATCATCACCAAATAGATCATAAAGTTGTTCTGTTGCGTTGGTTGCGTCAGGACCAACAGGTAAATCTTTACTTAATAAGTCAATTAACTGTTGTTTAGACTCGGGTGTGTCGGGTATGGCCCAGGTGCCTTCAACTAGATTATTGATCCAAGATTCAAATATTTTGGCTTCTTTCATTTTATTGGCTTCCTGTGTGATGCGAGCCAGTAGTGGTAGTGCTTCTTCAATTCTATGGTCAATGGTCTGTTCTACAAATAATTGTTTAAGGTCTTCGACTACTAGATTGCCTTCATTTACCTCGGTTGGATTCCATGATTCAAAATAATTTGTGTAGCCTCGATGTGTTCCTAGATGTTTAAGAATGCCATGCATGTTTTTATAGTAAGCATCAGTTTGTTCAACTAGACTTTGTGTGTCGCCTTCGAAAATTTTACCGGCGTTGGCTCGACGGAAACGGCTTAACACGCTTAGTTCTTCAACAATCTCGTTGATGTGCCGAGCACGAGCGTCATAAGGATTACCACCTTGGCGCACATGTTCTAGCATGGCCTTGGCTGCGGTTAAACTGCGGCTTTTTAATTTAAAGCGTTCTTGGTCTGCGGTTTCAATGTAGATAGACTCAATAAAGCGAAAACGTGCTTCGTTTTCACCCAATGGTTTTTTATGTTTAATGACCAGTCGTGCTTCTGTGGGTTTACCATTCCAACTAATAGAACCTTTGCCTTGCCAAGATTCGGTGATGGCCGCCTGACTTTGGCGTACATACTTTTCTTTGCTGATGTTTTCGGGCTGGAAATTTAAAAAGTTTTTAGTGGCCAGTTGTTTAAGTTGATACATGAAGTTAAACCAGTCATTTTTATCCTGGTCTTCCATGGTTTTTCCAACATTATCCCCAAACATCAATGTTAAATCTTTACCGTTGACATAAATGACGACAGTTCCGTAGTTTTTACCCGAAGAGGCCACGTAGTCAAATACAAACTTATCAGCTTGAGCAATATCGGGCTGTCCACGATCATCGACCGGGGGATTGTTTGTCTCGCTATCCTTTGCTTCGACATTAAAATTTTTGCTGACCAAGAGATCATTAAGTTGTTGTGCTGCGGTATTTTTTGCCATAGTAGTGTATTTATTATGTAATCATACTAATGAAGGGCAAGGGTTCGATGAAGTTTTCCGAGTGATCTGTAATTTGTTTGCTTAATTCGGGGTGATAATCCTGTAGCGTAGTCAGCATTCGCACTATTAAAATAGTAGACATAACAAGATCGTCAGTTTCCCCAATTTTAGCGGCATAGCTGCCACCATGTGCTATAAAGGTTTTAAGCTCGCTGATCAAGGGCTTACTGAATATTTTTAGTGTTTGGTTTTCTACTAGCGTTTTAAGTTTAGCACAGGCAGCAATTTTGGATCTATTAGTAGTGCTAAATCCCTTACGATATCTGCGGCCGCCTGAGTTAATCACTGTTCGATCACTTAGAAAATAACCACTGACGTTTTCTTCCCCATATTGTTCCAGGGAAATAATGCGGCTTCACCAATGGTATTGTTTTCTATGGTATAATAAATTTCGTTGGGGTTATCAACTATGTCATTGATATACTCGCAAATTTCTGCTAACAATCTTATCTGCTGCGGAATTGTGGTTTTATTATGCCGCCATTCCCCAATTTGTTTGGTTGTGTTTGCTTCAAAAATTTGTATAGCAGCGGCATCTCCACCAGTGCCAAGACTTGGATCTAATGCTATCAAATACATTTGCCCTTTTACGGGTTTATGATACCAGCGCACCTGCCCCATATGATATGCAGGATCTACGCCCGACAACTCAGATAACTTAACGGCGTTGATCAATGTTTCATCAAAAATCAAAAATTCACAGTCCATCTCACGACGAAAACGTTCTTCGCCTAGTTGTGCTCGTTGCTCTGCTGCCCAGACTTCATCACGGTCGGGATGTTCATACCAATAGCTACGATAAGCACGAAACCCATTAATTCCAAGATCTGTGGTGTTGCCAAACTCATCTTCACATTTGTTGGCGCCTTTCCACAGTGCGGCAAATTGATCTTCATCACTGTTGGGTGTTGATGTAATAATAGCTTTACCGCCAGTGGCCAGCGTTGGGCTAATAGAAGTCCAGAACTCTTTGGCAATACCCGGACGGACGAAGGCAAACTCGTCGGCGTAGAGCAGAGAAATACTCATACCACGACCGGTATTTTCTGTTGTTGTGGCCGAAACAATACGACTACCATTTTCAAATTCAATACTGCCTTTGTTATAACTTACAACCCCAGCACGAATGTGGTCTGGGCAAAGTTCATAGGCGTAGCGAATACGCTGCATGATTTCAAACGCACCCGAATACTTGTGTGCTGCAATAAGAATAGTCGAATCTGGAATAAACATGGCATACCATAACAAATACCCGCCCGCTGATGTAGACTTACCGGTCTGTCGAGGCATCATGGAAATACTAAAACGATAGTTATGATATGTATGGATCAGCCGTTTTTGATAGTCAAATGGATGATACTGCATCTTACCGCGTGTGGGATGCTGGATATAGAAAAAATTATCCATAAAGTATTCCGGACCAGTTAGCGGGTCAGCGCAAAGCAAGAACTGATTGAGTTGTTCTTCGGTGAATACTTGTTTTTTGTGTGGCGCTTTAATTAGTGCGCCATCGATTGTGCTCATGGCTGTATTTACGACTATTTAGATTGATTAAGTGCAAACCAAGCTGGTGTTCCGGGGCGTATTCCTAAACGTCGGGCTTCGTCGCGCAGTTGGAAATGTTGGTCGGCTATTTGTTGTCGTTTATGTGAATCATAGGCTGCATTTACAGCAGCAGGTGTTAATGTCCCTATGGTGGCCTGGCCACGTAGTTGATGTATAGGGTCGTTGGGGTCAAGATAGCAGTCTTCATTTGGACTGCTATAACTTAAATTATCTGTGGAGAATCGTAACTCTCGAGACATTGTTAAATTAGTCTGCGCGGCCGCACTTTTGACGTTTGGCTGTGGTCAGTGCGCCAAAGTCCACAGGCCATTCCTGACCCGGCTGTAGCTCACGAGCGTTTGCAGGAAACTTAAACTGCACACCTGCTTGTTTTTGAATGTCGGCAACAGTTACACGGAATCGAGTCAAGTCGTTGCCTAGATTCTGATAAGGCTTGGTATGCGGAAACACCCAACCGGCCACGGCACCAGTTTGTTGATCAATGACAATCTTGTAGTAGCCATTGGGCACAATTACACCACGGCCAATGTATTCGTTACCAGCGCCATACATGGCTCCAACGTAGATGGTAAACGGGCGATTCTGTTGGACTGCCCATCCGCGGACCGACGTCTCTAGTAACTTCCAAATTCCACGATTTAGGCTTCCGTGTTGCGGATACATGTTGGTCATCAAAAAACTCTCGTACTCTACTTGTTGACTCCAACTCAAGTCGCCGTCTGGAGCTGCATGGCCCTTGTCGTATCCAGTACCTGCATAGTCCGCAGGGGTCGCACCGTTCGGGACTGATTGATCTGCAACAAAAGCATTGGTTCTTGGAAAGCATCCTAGAGCATTTTGAGGTA
>Ga0129333_10006055_pt1 | contig 11420 bp, 15 predicted proteins | sample CPB6_08_DNA_FD_94474 | JGI IMG/M metagenome (GOLD analysis project Ga0129333, IMG submission 94474) | Freshwater to marine salinity gradient microbial communities from Chesapeake Bay, USA - CPBay_Sum_0.6_0.8_DNA | ecosystem: Environmental > Aquatic > Marine > Coastal | place: USA: Chesapeake...
GCGCCGGAGAGTGATCCCCGTCCCGCCGTGTTGCAAATCGGGTCTCAGTTGACTGCGGCCCTTTCTAAACTAGTGTAAGGAGTAGAGTAATGTCCAATATCACAGCGTTCGCAAAAGCAGGATTGCCTGCGGTAACTTCCCTGTCCACCGCCCTTCGCAGCATCGAAGTGGATGTCGGCCCTGTCGGGTCGGCCATCCTCAAGATGGACAAGACGGGCCATTGGGTTTTCGGCGCGGATCAAACCGAAGCTGAAGCCGATAGCAAGTGGGCAGTCAATCCTTTCTCGTTCGTCCACGGTTTCATTGCTTGGGGCGACGGCGAGGTGCTCGGCGAGAAGATGGTGTCGGTGTCACAGCCGTTGCCTGAGCTCGACCCGGCGCCGCCGCAGAGCAAGAAGGGTTGGGAAACGCAGGTCGGCATGAGCTTGAAGTGCATCTCGGGTGAGGATGCGGGCCTTGAGGCTCGCTACAGCACCACGTCGGTGGGCGGCAAGCGTGCCGTGCAGGCCTTGGCAGCAGCCATCGCCGCGCAGGTCGAGCGTGACCAGAGCAAGCCGGTGCCGGTCGTGCATCTGAAGAAGGAGCACTACCAGCACAAGAGCTATGGCCGCATCTACACGCCAGTCTTTGAGATTGTCGAGTGGGTGTCCATGGAAGGAGAGGCTACGAGCGAGCCTGAAGGCGGCGATGACACGCCGCCGCCAGCCGCTGCGGCCCGTCGGCGTCGCGCTGCGTAAAAGGAGCGGGGGCGCCTGCGGCCCCCGATCTTTCTATGGCAATACTTTGGTTAGACTTTGAGACCCGCAGCCGGTGTGACCTACCGTCAGCCGGCGCGTACAACTACGCCAAGCACCCGAGCACCGAAGTGCTCTGCATGTCTTACGCCTTTGACAATGGCGAGGTCGAGACGTGGTTGCCCAAGTACCCATTCCCCGAGCGCATAGCCAACTTCAAGGGCCAGATTCGCGCGCATAACGCAGCGTTTGAGCGGCTTATATTTTGGCATGTGCTCGACATCCCGTTCGCGCTGGAGCAGTTCTACTGTACGTCTGCACAGGCGCGGGCCAACTGCCTGCCTGGCAGTCTTGAGGACATTGGCCGCGCGCTCTCGTCCAAGATGAAGAAGGACTACCGAGGCTCGCAGCTCATCCGTCAGCTCTCCATCCCGCGTGCCGATGGGACGTTTAACAACGACCCAGAGCTCATGGCCGAGATGATCGCCTATTGCGAGCAGGACGTGCGCGTCATGCGCGAGATCAGCAAGGCCATGCGTAGCCTATCGGATACAGAGCTTGCCGATTACCACGTCAACGAGCGCGTCAACGATCGCGGCGTCGGCGTCGATGTGCCGCTCTGCGAGGCGGCGATCCGTCACGCGGAATCTGAATTACAGGACATCGAACGCTTGGTATGCGAGATCACGCATAACGAGATCACGACCGTGCGCAGCCCCAAGATGCGCGAGTGGGTGCTCGCCCGCGTCGGGCCTGAAGCCAAGAAGCTGATGACCGTCTACAAAGACGGCGCGGCAAAGTTTAGTATTGACAAAACCGTGCGGGCCAACCTGCTCGCCATGGACAACCCCGATGAGCTCCCGCCCGACGTGGCTGACGTTGTGCAGTGCGCGGATGACCTGTGGGCGTCGTCGGTCGCTAAGTTCAGCCGCTTGAAGCAGCTAGCCGGGGAGGACAGCCGTGTCCGTGGAGCCTTTATATTTGCTGGTGGAAGTGCCACCGGACGCGCATCTAGCTACGGCGCCCAAGTCCATAACTTTACGCGTAAGTGCAGTGCCGAGCCTGACGCAACCCGTCAAGCCTTGGTGCGAGGTCACAGTATCGTGCCCCGATACGGCAAACGCGTTACGGACGTTCTCAAGGGGATGCTGCGGCCCGCTCTCGTTCCCAAGCGAGACCATGTTCTCGTCGTGGCCGACTGGGCAGCGATAGAAGCCCGCGCGACGCCGTGGCTCTCCGCTGACCCGCTCGCCGAGCCCGTGCTCGATGTGTTCCGCGCAGGCGGGGACATTTACAAGCGTGAAGCGGCGGGTATCTACAACACCACACCCGAGGCCGTGACGGGCGACCAGCGCCAAATCGGCAAGGTCGCCATCCTGTCGCTTGGCTTTGCGGGCGGCGTCGGTGCGTTCAGCGCCATGGGCCGCGCTTACGGCGTGCACATGAACGAGCACGAAGCGCAACGCATCGTAGACCGTTGGCGCCGGGCGAACCCGTGGGCCGTGCGTTACTGGCAGAAGCTGGAAGACGCCTACACCCGCGCCATGCGAAATGTCAACCACGAATTCATTGTTGGCCGCGTGGCGTATATGTTTGACGGTCAGCATCTTTGGTACGCGCTACCGTCAGGGCGCGTGCTATGTTACCCGTTCGCCCGTCTGGAGTCGGACGGTGTGAGCTATCTCAAGGCAGCATGGAAGCCTGCGCAGGACGCTAAAGAGTGGCCCCGCGCACGGTTATGGAAGGGGCTTGCCTGCGAGAACATCACACAGGCCACGGCCAATGATTTGTTGCGCCACAGCCTACGCGAGCTGGATCGCATGGGGTTTGACGTTGTGCTGCATGTGCACGACGAAATCGTTATCGAGTGTGCGAGCGAGGCAGCGGAGTTCGTCGCCGAGCGCTTGCATGAGGTCATGTGCACTGCGCCTGATTGGGCTCAAGGCTTTCCGCTCAACGCCGAAGTCAAGGTGATGGAGCGGTACGGGAAATAAAAAAGCCCGGCGGGTTAGGCCGGGCTTAAACACAGGACTGGAGATGTCACGATGAAGTTCGCTGAATATATTAACAGTATCGCTCCCGAAGGGGAAACAATTTTATTCGTGCGTCAGGTGCCGATCGTCCGCAACGGCGAGCACTTGATGCACAAGGACGGCACGCCGCGCTACACCTGGCCTGCGGGCCTCTACGGCAAGTACATGCGCAACCCCAAGGGCGCGTGGTACGCCAACACAGGCTGCTTTATCCTTGACCGCCTGACGGACGGCGTGTCGGCATCGGCGGCTAACTGCGAGCGCGTCGCGTTCATGGTGCTGGATGACATCGGCACCAAAAGTAAGACGCCGCCCATCGAGCCGACGTGGAAGCTAGAAACCAGCCCCGGCAACTTCCAGTGGGGCTACACCTTTGGGCTTGACGATCAGCCGACCAAGGGCGAGTTCAGCGCGGCGATCAAAGCCATGGCCGAGGCGGGCTACACTGACCCCGGCGCGGTGAATCCGGTGCGTAATTTCCGCATCGAGGGCAGCGTTAATCTCAAGGAAGGCCGCGACAACTTCGCCGCCGTACTGACTGAGTTTCACCCCGAGCGCGAGTTCTCTTTAACGCAGATCGTTACAGCCTGCGGCGTCACGCCAGGCGAGGTTGACACGGCTTGTATCCACGGTATCGCCATCGAAGACGACGGCCTTGACAACGTGCTGGAGTGGATACAGGAGCGCGGCCTACTGCTTGCCAAGGCCAACCCCGAGGGCTGGTACGGCGTCGTCTGTCCGAACCACGCCGAGCATACCACCGCCGACGCGCAGGGGCGGTATCACCCCGTCACGCGCAGCTATACTTGCTTCCACGGGCATTGCAGCGATTGGAACAGCGAGAAGTTCCTGCGCTGGGTCGAGGCCGAGGGCGGTCCCAAGACGGGCTACGGCCTGCGCGATGACCTGCTCGCTAAGAAGATGGAGGCTGCTTTGTCGAAGATCACACCGACCGAAGAATACCCAGACGAAGCCGCCGAGGTCATCAAAGAGGTCGAGCGCCGTGAGCTCGGTCGCGTCGAAAAGTCCAAGTGGTACGAGCGTTTCGCGTACGTTGTGAGCGACGATGCTTATTTTGACTTAGCCGAACGCCATGAGATCGCCCGCACGTCGTTTAACGCACTGTTCCGTCATGTGACGTGCCATAGCATCCACAATAACCGCCGCATCGAGGCGTCAGTCTGCTACGACGAGAACCGTCAGGCCATGGGCGCGCATGTGCTCGCAGGCGTCACGTTCGCCGCTGGCGAGTCCATTCTTGTCAGCCGTAACGGTGTCGTCTACGGCAACCGCTGGCGCGACGCTCGACCTACTGTCAGTGCAGGCGATGTGGGCCCATGGCTCGCTCACGCCGAGCGCATGATCCCAGACCTCGCCGAGCGCGAGCATGTGCTCGATGTGATGGCCTACAAGCGCCAACACGCCAACCAAAAGATCAACCATGCCGTACTGCACGCCGGCAAGCCTGGCAGTGGTAAGGACACGCTCTGGGCGCCCTTCTTCTGGTCTATCGGCGGCGACCAGCGCGTTAACGTCACCACGGTACGCAACGAGGAGCTCAACAGCCAGTGGGGCTATGCGCTGGAGTCCGAAGTTATTGTTATCAACGAGCTGCGACAGGCCGAAGCGCGAGACCGTCGGGCGCTGGAGAACAGCCTCAAGCCCATCATTGCTGCGCCGCCTGAGCTGCTCACGGTCAACCGTAAAGGCTTACACCCGTACGAGGCGTTGAATCGCGTACTGGTGGTGTCGTTTAGCAACGAGCGCGCTGCGATCAGTCTGCCATCAGACGATCGGCGCTGGTTCGTCGTCTGGTCGGACGCTGACCGGATGCCGCCCGCCGAGGCGCGCGCGCTCTGGAGCTGGTACTACGCGGGCGGTTTCCAAGCCGTTGCCGCGTGGCTTGATGCCCGCGATGTGTCGGCCTTCAACCCTGGTGCCGCGCCGCCGATGACTGAGGCCAAACTCATTATGATCGAGTCGGCCATGAGTACCGCCGAGTCGTTCCTTGTCGAAATGATCCGCACGCGGCAGGGCGACTTTGCGCGCGGCGTCATTGCTTCGCCTTTCTACTCCATTTGCGACCGTCTGCAAGGCCTCGCGCCGTCAGGCGTCAAGGTCGTACAGGCGGCGCTCATGCACGCGTTGCGCGATGCAGGGTGGGTCGATTGTGGGCGCTTGCACTCACGCGAGTTCCCAACCAAAAAGCACGTGTTCGCTCACCCGCAGTTTTCAAGCCTCGGCAAGTCAGAGCTGCGACGGATGGCCGAAGGCCTAGAGCCCGTGCTATCAGTGGTCGGAAAATAGCCAGTCAAGGATGACGGTCGCGGCGATAGTCAAGAGAAAGTAGATCACGTTGCTCAGCCTTTAGTTGATGGTAGCGAGCGCGTACTGTGGTGCGCGTAGTGGGCGGCGGTGGGCGGTGCCAGCGGGGCCGGCGCGCATCCTTGCGCGCAAGGTCGATCCATCGACCCAGCCGCCGCCGCCACCATTCAGTTAGCTCGACTCTGGCCATCGTTCAGCCGCTCCAGCGCGCGCCGTGCGATGGCGTGCGCATCCTCGCACTGGTCGCGGCTCATGTTAGCTATGCGGTGCAGCGCCGCCTCGTAGTGCAGCAGCTTATACACGGCCTCGGTGTAGAGCTTCACTACACGCGTGAGCTCGTCGCGGTCTACGGGCGCGCTCATGGGTCGATCTCTTGTATCAGTCGGTCGATGAACCAGCGCGCCTTTTTATACTCCTCGGCTCGCGCGGCGTCGTGGTCGCCGTTCTTATGCCCGACGCGGCTTAGGTACTTGAGCGCCGACAGGCGCAAGTAGCCTTCGAACTCCTCGGGCGTACTCTTAGCGCGCATGTAGTCGATGGTCTCGATGCCGCCGACCTTGTAGTGGTCGGGGTCGATGGCGTCGCCCGTGGGCGTACTGTGGGCGCTGTCGTACTCGCCCAAGATGGCGCGCATTTCATCCGTACTGAGCGTGCAGCGCGCGCGCTCAGGCGTTCGGTACATGGTCTCGGGGTCATCCGGCGGGTCAGGCGGTCGGCCTATGTCGCGCTCGAACTCAATAGCCTCTAGCGTTGTCAGGTTGTGCATACTGTCACCCTCTACCAATAGTCGCCACCCCAGCGCCGACGTGAGCACGCCCAGTTAGGCGGCGGCACGCGGCGCCACTCGTATTGACGCGCGGCCTCTAGGCGGCGCAGCGTGCCTCTCAGCCACGCGAGCCAACGGCTCACGCGACGCCCTCGGGTAGCGCCACGGCCTCGCAGGGGTTGTCCTCGGCGATGGACTCGGCTTGCTCCTTAGTGAAGCGTAGCGCGTCCTCGACACGCTCGACCGGCCGCGACGTGCCCGTGTACCCGCCCTCGGCGTCGCGCTCTAGGCTAAGATAGCGGCCCTCGTACTCGGGCCCGCCGCCCGTGTAGCGTATGACGTACTGCGGCTCGCGGCTCATCGCAGCACCTCCCACGCGTCGGCCTTGCGCTCGGCGAGCTTGAAGTTCGCCACGGGCCAACGTCGCATGATGTTTTCGGTCGGCCATACCAGCACCACCGTGCCGGCGTCGTGCCGCCAGCATCCTTCATTGGTCCCGCCGTCGCTGGTGTAGTAAAAGGCGCGCCGCATATCGCCGAGCGTGGCCTTACTGATTCCAACTTGGAATGAGTCGGCCTTAAATTCACACGGCTCAGTCGTGAGCACCGTGCGGCCTTTGCTGTCGCCCTTCACGCCGCCGACGGCGAACGTGTCGGCGTGTGCGGCCGTGGTGAGTGTCAGTGCGGCGATCGCCGCGAGTGTGGTCGTCTTCATTGTGTCGTCTCCTTTGGTTTATCAATTGAATGTCAATAGCACTGGAGCTCGCAGCCGTGCCGGCTGGCCAGTTGCTCGGCGTACTCCATCGCGGCGGCGAACGTCGGGAAATCCGCCTCCTCGCCGTGGTCGAACTCGCCGCCCTCGGTCGTCACCGTGCGTTCGTAGACGCACCATCCGTCCGGCTGTTCGTCGTCACTGCAATACTCTTGGCACTGGTCGTGCTCGGTATAGCGCCACGCGTGCACGTATATCGCCTCAATAGCGAGAGCGTTCATGCGGCCTCCGATTGCGCGCAGTCGGCGGCGTACTCGACAAGGTGCCGCGCGATCGCGTGCCACTCCACTTCTTGCAGAAAGGCGAGCGCCCAGCCCTCAGCCACGCCGCCGCCCGTGTCGTCGAGTGAGTTATAGACCACCTCTTGCGCGTGCTCGCGCGCCCATTGTGCGGCGTCGTACGCCTCCGGCACCTCGCCGTTGAAATACTCGCGCACGTCGAGCCCGTCGAAAACTTCGATATTGACTCGCCACGTCGCATAGTTCGGCCAGCCGTTATAGGTCGTGTCAGTTGCAGTCGTCATAGTGTGTGCTCCAGTTTAGTTAAGTGTGGGCGGCCATGGGCGCCGCCCGTGTGGTGTGATGGTTAGGCGGCCTCAGCGGCCACGTCGGCGGCCGTCTCGGCGCTGTAGGCGAGGGCGTCATCGTGCGCCATGCGGCACGCCATGCGCGCCACGTCAGCGCCTAGGTCGTTGCGCATGGGCATAACGAGCGCGAGCACGCCGATGGTATTGTCAGTGACAATCGTCGGGAACTCGCCGCGCATATGGATGCGGATAGCGTGCTGGCCAGCGCCCTTTTTCGAGATGTTGCGCGCAATGGATAGCGCTTCGCACGCGTCGGCGAGGTACTGAGTATTGAGTACCGCCGGCACTTGCTCGCCAATGTCCTCGGGCTTAGGCACCACGCGGCGCCACTCAGGGAATCGGCCGTCGATCGCCTTGCCAGTGACTGAGCCCGTGGGCGTGCCGATAGCAATGTGCGACTCGTCTACGGTCACGGTCACGTCCACAGCGCCTAATGACTTGCCGCGTGCGTACTCGCCGGTGAATTGCTTCAGCGCCGCGTCGAGCGTCTCGTTAGGGACGATCACGGCCGGATAGTTCGACTTGACGCCGCGCGCGTTGGCGGCGAATAGACGGTGGCCGTCAGTGGCCACGACCTTGCCGGCGGCCGTGTCCAGGTAGACGCCTTGCAGGTAGTAGCGAACGTCTTTTTCGGCGGCGTGGGTACGGGCGGCGCGCAGGGTGGCGAGAGAGACAGTGAGTGTGTACATGTTAGTGAACTCCAGTTTAGTTGATTGTACGATTTTAGTTTACGGTAGACGGTCAATCGTTTGCAAGGCGAAAGATGACAGCGACGAGCGCCGTGCCGGCGCCGACTGCCCACACTTGCATGTGGAGCTCGGCGGCAACGAACGGGGCCAGAATGAGACAGGGTAAGGCGATCGCGGCGAGGGCGTGGGAGTAGCGGGTCATTTGGTGGCTTCCTCGGTGTAACGGATATTTTCAGCAGCGGCTTCTAACGCGGCGCTGCGCATGTCGGTATGGCGTCGTGCCATGGTCTCGCAGATTTTGGCGGCTCGGTCGCGCTCGGCGGCTATGCCGGCGTCATAGGCGCGGGCGTATAGCCGGATGGATTCGGCCGTAAGCCGATCAACTAAATCGGCTTCGGCTTTGCGGATGATGTCTTCGCGGGTCATCGGGCGAGCTCCGGTGATTGTGTCGGCTTGCGGTAGCCGAGCACAAACACACACGCCGGCTCGTCATTCTGAAAGGCGCGCAACCAATCCTGCGCATTGTCGGGCGATACGTTACGGACGTGCTGCCAGTAGCCGGTAATGTGGTTGAAGCGGTAAATAGATTGCTTGCGTTGCATGGTGAGTGCTCCTTTCGTGTGGTCCATGTGCGCATGATAGGCACGACGCGGCGAACGTGTCAAACAATTTCTTACAAATAGTGAAATGCGGCCACTGTGCGGACAGTGGCGAGGTGTGGGCAATGTGGGTAATGCGGTGGGCAATGGAATCGAGACAAATTGCCCACGCGCAAGTACCGTAAAAACAAGGGCGGGAGAGTATTGTGGGCAATGTGGGTAATGCTTTTCTGTATTAATTAGAAAAATATAGTAATGTTATAACGTAACACTGATAAATATACGGGCGCAAAATTGTAGAGGCTCCGCCGACTTGGTGGGCAATGCCCACATTGCCCACATTGCCCACAGATGCCCACGCCCCCAAACTTGTGGGCAATGTGGGCAATTTGTTTTCGATTGCCCACATTGCCCACAGAACCACGCGGCCACGCGGCGCGCATGCGTCCAGGCTGAGAGCTTGCGGGCGTCGTGGGCCATGGCCGATTGCCCACAACGCCGCGACTGGATGCAAACGGGAATCATTTGCAATTGAGGGGGTGGGCCGGCCCGCGCGAGGGTTGTACCTGGTACGTAGGGGTTGCACAAAAATTTTTTTATTTTTTCAGCAAACAACTATTGCCTTACACGCCGCGCGCAACTATCCTCACGTTGCGGTGTCTGACGTGATGCGCACGTAGCGACCGGGAGGTAGCTGAAGGGCCACCCCCGCCCACCATCTAAGGCAATCTCCGCCCCGGCACACAGGCCACACGGTTGTTGTGGATCGCGGCCTCCCGGCAGGACAACCCTGCACATCGCTTGTCAATTCCTTACGCGCACGGTACTGTTGCGACATGTTCAAATCGCTCCCGTATGAGCCCCGCGAGTTAAAGGCCACTGAGGCCCGCCTTCAGGCGATTTATGACGCTGCTGCGCTCGGGCTGAAGGGTGATAGCCTTGCCCTGGCGGCGGGGATGTTGCCAGCGGAGTTCCGCCGACTATGCCAAATGGACCCCCTCGCCCAGATGGCGGAGGCTAAGGGTCGTGCAGACAGTGAGTTTGAGGCCGCGAACCAACTGCGTCTGGCGGCTCGCAATGGCGATTCAAAGGCTTCTTTGGCAATCCTCCAGCATGTGCACGGCTGGGTGGCGAAGCAGCAGGTGCAGGTTGATGTCAAGCAGCAGATCAGCGTCATCGCGGCGCTGCAAGAGGCGGAGTCTCGCGTCATCGAGGGCCGAGTGGTGTCAGATACACCGGCTGCACTGAGCCACAGCCCCGCACCCACCACCCGCGCGACCCCCGCGCTGACGGCAGAGTATGCAAGTTCCGATATATAGTCCCGAAGACGAGCAGCTCATAATGACGCGTCTTTGGTCGCCTGCGATCAAGGACGACCCCGAGGCGTTCGTGCTGTTCGCCTTCCCGTGGGGGCAGAAGGGTACGCCACTGGCGCAGTTCAGCGGACCGCGCAAGTGGCAGCGCGAGACGCTGCGCAAGGTCGCCGCGCACATCGCTAAGAACAAGGACGCAACGAGCTACGACGTGCTGCGCATGGCGACAGCCTCGGGACGCGGCATCGGTAAGTCGGCGCTGGTGAGCTGGCTGATCCTCTGGATGCTAACGACGCGCATCGGCTCGACCATCATCGTCTCGGCTAACAGCGAGGCGCAGCTACGCTCGGTCACATGGGCCGAGGTGACTAAGTGGCTCTCGCTGCTGCTCAACAGTCATTGGTTCGAGGTGTCAGCGACGCGGGTGATGCCGGCCAAGTGGCTGGCGGAGATCGTCGAGCGAGACCTAAAGATGGGCACGCGGTACTGGGCAGTCGAGGGACGGCTCTGGAGCGAGGAGAACCCCGACGCGTACGCGGGCGTACACAACCACGCGGGCGTCATGCTCATCTTCGACGAAGCGAGCGGTATACCGGACTCCATCTGGGCGGTGTCGGCGGGCTTCTTTACGGAGAACACACCGAACCGCTTCTGGCTCGCCTTCAGCAACCCACGACGCAACGAGGGGTATTTCTATGAGTGCTTCAACGCGAAAAGAGATTTCTGGCAAACGCAAAACATCGACGCCCGCCAAGTTGAAGATACGGATAAAGCCGTCTACGAGCAAATCATCGCTGAGTATGGAGCAGATAGTAGCCAGGCAAAAGTCGAGGTCTACGGAGAGTTTCCTTCAGACGGCGACGACCAGTTCATTGCTCCGCGAATTGTGGACGAGGCTGTGGCGCGGGCACGGTACAAGGACGAGACAGCGCCACGCGTTATCGGAGTCGATCCAGCGCGAAGCGGCTCAGACTCCACCGTCATCGTCGTTCGACAAGGGCGCGACATCGTAGCGATCAAGCGCTACCGGGGCGAGGACACCATGGCGACCGTCGGACGCGTCATCGACGCGATCGAGGAGTTCAACCCAGCGCTTACAGTCATTGACGAAGGTGGTCTTGGCTATGGCATACTTGACCGGCTCAAAGAGCAGCGGTATAAGGTTCGTGGGGTAAACTTTGGCTGGAAGGCTAAGAACCCTGTGATGTGGGGCAACAAGCGCGCCGAGATGTGGGGCGACATGCGGGAATGGCTACGCACAGCGAGCATCCCGTCTGATCGGCTACTCAAGTCGGACCTGTGCGGGCCGCACGTCAAGCCTAACTCGTCGGGGACGATCTTCTTGGAGGGTAAGAAGGAGATGAAGGCTAGAGGTCAAGCGTCGCCCGATGCGGCAGACGCCCTCGCCGTCACCTTCGCCTACCCGCTCGCTAGCCGTGAGGCCCGCGACGCGCCAAGACGAGTCGTCGCCCGGCAGGGTGGCAACGGCATGGCAAGCAGTTGGATGGGAGCCTAATGGCACGCAAGTCGGTCAGTCTGTCGGTGGGACGAGGCGAGAAGCAACCCGTGTCTAAGGGCGCGGGCTTGACGGCCAAGGGCCGAGC
>Ga0129333_10006056_pt1 | contig 11419 bp, 6 predicted proteins | sample CPB6_08_DNA_FD_94474 | JGI IMG/M metagenome (GOLD analysis project Ga0129333, IMG submission 94474) | Freshwater to marine salinity gradient microbial communities from Chesapeake Bay, USA - CPBay_Sum_0.6_0.8_DNA | ecosystem: Environmental > Aquatic > Marine > Coastal | place: USA: Chesapeake Bay...
ATTGACCGCTACGCCTCCGCGGCGAACGCCAAGGGTTCGCCGGGACGCGGGGCGTCGGCATCCTGCCGACACTTTCACGCGGTCAATGCCCTCCATGGCCATTGACCGCTACGCCTCCGCGGCTCGATACCGAGGAGCCGGAGGGGGCACGCGCAGGAGGCGGTGAATGTTTGCGACTCACCACAGACTCGCCGTCGGCCAGTCGAGCACCCCGTAGCAAAATCCGCCGGCTCCGAGCATGCACCCAGAGGCGAACCGCCACGGCCAGGTCGGCAGGTCCTGCAGCCGCCCCCATGAGCCTGGGCCCCTACGACCGTCAGATCCCGCACCGCCCGGCGCCCCGTCTGCCCACTCATCGCCGTCAGCCGATCGGGCCGACAATGCTGCTGAGGCCAGGGTTCGCTGCGCCCCACTTTCAGGAGACCAGCCGGTGCATACCGTCCGCTTCGCCATCGCCACCGCGATCGTCGCCGCGTTTCCGTCGATCCTCGTGATCCGGACCACGCACGCCCAGGAGACGATCACGGTCACGGAGGAGTCCGCGATGCCGGGGATGGGTGGCAACGGCGGTTCCGAATGCGGGCGCAGAAACGTGCAGACCCCGCCGTGGCATGCCAGCGTCGGCGGCAGCCACTGCGGTCCGGTCTGTCACCACCACGGAGTGTTCCACGCCAATCCGTGTGGGCAACTCCACGTCCGTCGCCATCTCCACCATGGCACGACGCTGCCGCCGCTGTTTCCGCGGCTGCACGGCTTGTGTGCGGAGGGCTTCATGCCCACGCCACCGCCGCTGGCCGTTCCCCGTTGCCATCAGTGCGGCGCGGCCATCGAGGGAGGCTTCTAGAGGCCACCTTCGACGCGACGCCTGATCGGCTGACGGCTGACGACGACACCCTCCACGCGGTCCGGTCGGAACGAATTCCGACCGGGCCGCGGCGTCGTCATGGGCCGGCGACCCGCCCCAGCGCGAGCATCGCCACGACGATCACGATGGTGCCGGCCACGTCCAGCAGGGCGCCACTGGCCATCATCGACCGCAGGGGGATGCGGCCCGAGCCATAGACGAGGGCATTGCAGGGCGTGCTCACCGGCATCATGAATCCCAGGCTGGCCGCCATCGTGGCCGCCAGCGCCGCCAGCACGGCATTGCCGCCCGTGGCTAGCCCCAGCGTGATGATGACCGGCACCACCATGTTGGCGCTGGCCGTGTTGCTGGTGAACTCGCTGGTCACGACCGCCACGATCGCCGCCACGACCACGAGCACCGTGCCAGCCCAGGGGCCGGAGGGTATCCAGGCGGTGATCGTCGTCCCCGCGGCCTTGGCCAGACCGGTCGAGAAGCAGAGCTCGCCGAGCGCCATGCCGCCGCCGTAGAGCAGGACGATGCCCCAGTCGATGCGGGCCTCGGCCCAGGTGAGCACCGCGCCGCGCCGGCCCTGCCGATCGCCGCCCGGCAACAGGAAGAGGAGGATCGCCCCCACCAGGGCCGCGACTCCCTCCGGCATCCGCTCCTTGAGCCACGCACTGGCGGGGTGACCGGCCCCGAGGACGACGAGCACGGCGCCGGGCAGGACCCAGAGCACGACCGTCACCGCGAACGCCACGGCCACCGATTTCTGGCCGCTCGTCCACGGGCCGAGCCGCCGCCCTTCCTCGGCCACGAACCGACTGACGCCGTCCAGGCGGTCGACACCAGCGGGAAACATCCACGACAGGATGGCGACGGCCACCGCGGTCATCACGAGCACGATCGGCACCCCGATCGCACACCAGCCCAGGAACGTGACGTCGACGCCGAGTTCGTTGCGGATGAAACCGAGTCCGATCAGGTTCGGCGGCGTTCCGATCGGCGTGGCCAGGCCGCCGATCGAGGCCGCGAAGGCGACGCAGAGGAAGAGCCCGGTGGCGAATGCCGGTGCCGGCCGACGCTCGCCCCGGGATGCGTCCTCCACGGCGGACATGATCCCGGTCACGATCGCCAGCATCATGGCCGCCGTGCAGGTATTGGAGATGAAGGCGCTGATCAGCACCGTGACCGCGGCCACGGCGGCGAGGATGCGTCGCGGCCGTTCACCCACCCAGGGCACGGAGAGGACGCCGAAGGCCAGCCACCGATCGAGGCCGTGCAGGCGGATGGCCTCGGCGAGCAGGAACGAGCCGATGAACAGGAAAATGAGCGGATCGGCGAAGGGCCGGAACACGTCCTTGGCGGGCGCCACGCCGGCGATCACGCAGGCCACGGCGCCGAGCAGGGCCGTGACGGCCAGGGGCAGTGCTTCCGTGACCCAGAGGACGATCACCAGGACGAGGATCGGCGCCAGGGCCTGCGCTTCCGGGGTGAGGGCCATGGGCGACAAGTGTAACGGCCCCCTCGCATGTCCCCGCCCGCCGGGGTCACGGGTACGAACGCCACGGTACTGCCCGCCTGGAGGGCGGGCTGGCTTCGAACCGCAGTGGCCGGAAGGCCACGCAGGTTCGCCGAGCCCGCCGGGGTCACGGGTACGAACGCCACGGTACCGCCCGCCTGGAGGGCGGGCTGGCTTCGAACCGCAGTGGCCGGCAGGCCACGCAGGTTCGCCGAGCCCGCCGGGGCCATGGATGGCCCGGCGGGCGCCTCAATCAGTACGTCTTCCCCAACGCCGCCTGCGCCGCAGCCAGGCGGGCCACGGGCAGCCGGAACGGCGAGCAACTCACGTAGTCGAGGCCCGCGTGGTGACAGAACAACACCGAATGCGGGTCACCGCCGTGCTCGCCGCAGATGCCGAGCTTGATGTCCTTGCGGGTGCGCCGGCCCTTGTCCACGGCGATCTCCATCAACTTGCCCACGCCCGTGGCGTCGATCGACGCGAACGGGTTGGCCTTGAAGATGCCCTCTTCGGTGTACTTCTGCAGGAAGGAGCCCATGTCGTCACGGCTCATGCCCAGGCAGGTCTGCGTCAGGTCGTTCGTGCCGAATGAGAAGAACTCCGCCGTCTCCGCGATCTCGTCGGCCGTCAGCGCGCCACGCGGGATCTCGATCATGGTGCCGACCAGATACTTGATCTTCTGGCCGCTCTCCTTCTGCACCTGCTCGGCAACCCGGTGCACGATGGCCACCTGGTTGTCGAGTTCCTTCTTGAAGCCCACCAGCGGGATCATGATCTCCGGCTTCACCTTGATGCCGTCCTTCTGCACCTTGGCCGCGGCCTCGAACACTGCCCGGGCCTGCATCTCCGAGATCTCGGGATAACTGACCCCCAGGCGACAGCCGCGATGGCCGAGCATGGGGTTGAACTCGTGCAGGGCGTGCACGCGGGCCTTCACGGTCTCGAGCGGCAGCCCGAGCTTCCGTGCCAGGTCGGCCTGGGCCTTCTCGTCGTGGGGCACGAATTCGTGCAGCGGCGGATCGAGAAAGCGGATCGTGGCCGGCCGGCCGTCGAGGGCCCGGAAGATGCCCTCGAAATCCTCGCGCTGGTAGGGGAGCAGCTTGGCCAGCGCCGCCCGCCGCGCCTCCTCGGTCTCCGCCAGGATCATCTCCCGCATGGCGTCGATCCGGTCGCCCTCGAAGAACATGTGCTCGGTCCGCGTCAGGCCGATGCCTTCGGCGCCGAAGGCGATCGCATGGCGGACCTGCTCGGGCGTGTCTGCGTTGGTGCGGATGCCGAGCCTGCGATGCTTGTCGGCGAGCTTCATGATGAAGTCGTAGTACTGATAGACCTGTGAATCGGCCGGCTTCATCGTCCCGGCGATGAGCACCTGCTTGAGCTCGCTGTCGGCCGTCTTGATGCCGCCGGCGAAGACCTCGCCCGTGCTGCCGTTGATCGAGATGGCGTCGCCCTCGCGCAACGTCTGGCCGGCACACTTGAGCGTGCCCGCCCCGTAGTCGATCTGGATGGCGCCCGCACCGGCCACGCACACCTTGCCCATCTGCCGCGCCACCAATGCCGCGTGGCTGGAGACGCCGCCGCGGCTGGTGAGGATGCCTTCGGCGGCGATCATGCCGCGGAGGTCCTCGGGGCTGGTCTCGACACGGGCCAGCACCACCTTCGTGCCCTTGTGGGCCAGCTCCTCGGCCTTCGCCGCCGAGAACACGAGCTGGCCGGTCGCGGCCCCGGGACCGGCGGGCAGACCGGTGGTGAGCAGCCGTGCGCTCTTCCTGGCGGCCTCGTAGTCGTGGCGATCGAAGATCGGGGCCAGCAGCTGCGACAGGGCATCGGGATCGGCCGACTGGATGGCGTGCTCGGCCGTCATCAGCTTCTGCTTCACCATGTCGTGGGCGATCTTCACGTAGGCCAGCGCCGTGCGCTTGCCGTGCCGCGTCTGCAGCATGTAGAGCTTCTTCTTCTCGACCGTGAATTCGAAGTCCTGCACGTCGCCGAAGCGCTTTTCGAGCGTGGCCCGCACCTTCTCCAGCTGCTTGTAGGTGCCGGAGAACATGGCATCGTCCTTCATCTCGGCCACGGGCTTCGGCGTGCGCACGCCGGCCACCACGTCCTCGCCCTGGGCGTTGACGAGGTATTCGCCGTAGAACACGTTCTCCCCGGTGGCCGGGTCCCGCGTGAAGGCCACGCCCGTGGCACAGTCGTCACCCATGTTGCCGAACACCATGCTCTGCACGTTGACCGCCGTGCCCCATTCGTCGGGGATCTTGTACTTGCGGCGGTAGAGGATGGCCCGCTCGTTCATCCAGCTGCCGAACACGGCGCCCACGGCGCCCATCAGCTGCTCGAACGGATCCTGGGGGAAGGTCTTGCCGGTGCGCTCCTTGATGAGCCTCAGGTAGCGGCCGATCAGCTCCCGCAGGTGGACCTCCGTGAGCCCGGTGTCGTCGTGGATGCCGAGCTGGTGCTTGAGCCCCTCCATCGTCTCCTCGAAGGGGTCGTGCTCGTTCTCGTGCCGCTTCTGCACGCCCATCACCACGTCGCCATACATCTGGATGAAGCGGCGGTAGGAGTCGTAGGCGAACCGCGGGTTGCCCGTCGCCTCGGCCAGCCCCTTCACGGTCTCGTCGTTGAGGCCCAGGTTGAGGATCGTGTCCATCATGCCCGGCATGCTGTCGCGGGCGCCGGACCGGACGCTGACCAGCAGGGCGTTGCCCGGTGCGCCGAACTTCTTCCCCGTCTCCTTCTCCATGAGTTTCATGGCGGAGGCGACGTCCTCCTCGAGCCCCTTGGGGAACTTCTTGTGATTCTTGTAGTAGTCGATGCAGACCTGCGTCGTGATCGTGAAACCGGGGGGCACCGGCAGGCCGATCTTCGTCATCTGGGCGAGGTTCGCGCCCTTGCCGCCGAGCAGCGGCTTCATCGTGCCGTCGCCATCGCACTTCTTGGCGCCGAAGTAGTAGATCATGCGGCCCGACTTGCCCCCCTTCGCTTCCTTCTTCGACTTGCGGGCGCCGGACGTCTTTCCGAGGGAGGTGGCCATGAGTGGATGCGGACCTTTCGCGGGGGAGGGGGGTCGGGATGGAATGCGGGCAAAACCCGGAGAAAACGCCGGCGATGCTACGTTCGGGCCGGGAGGCCGTCAACGAGCGGCCCGCCACGGCGAATCCGCAGCGTCTGTCGGCTAGATTCACGGGGTCGGTTGCGGATACCGCTCGCGGGAACAGTCCGATGACGTCAGGCAGGCCCTGGAGGCGCTGGCACGGTGCCTCGATCTGCGGCGCACTCGCCTTGCTCGTGCCCTCCGCCGGCTGGGGAGAGCCGCTCGACTTCAATCGCGACATCCGGCCGATCCTGTCGCGGAATTGTTTCGCCTGCCATGGTCCCGACGAGCGCGACCGACAAAGCGGACTGAGGCTCGACGACCGGGCCTCGGCCACCCGGGAACTCGACGGAGGCGGGGCGGCCATCGTTGCGGGGAAACCGGAGGCCAGCCGCCTCGTAGCGCGGATTCGTGCTACCGATCCCGACGTGATCATGCCGCCGCCGGCGAGTAACCACGCGCTCACGGCCGAACAAAAGGATCGGCTCGAGCGTTGGATCGCATCTGGAGCGGCCTATGCCCCTCACTGGGCCTACGCCGCCCCGGAATCATGGCCCGCACCGGCCGTCGTGCAGGCCGGCTGGGGCCGGAACTGGATCGATCGCTTCATCCTCGCCCGGCTCGAAGCCGAGGGACTCGCCCCGGCTCCCGATGCCGACGCCATCACACTCGTACGCCGCGTCACGTTCGACCTCACCGGCCTTCCTCCCGCGCCCGGTGATCTCGACGCGTACCTCGCCGACTCTGCATCCGACCGTTATGAGAAACTCGTCGATCGCCTGCTCGCCTCACCTCGTCATGCCGAGCGGTTGGCGTCATGGTGGCTCGACCTCGTCCGCTATGCCGACACCGTCGGCTATCACGGCGATCAGACGCACGCCGCGTCGCCGTATCGCGACTGGGTGATCGCGGCCTTCCTCGCCAACGTCCCATTCGATCGCTTCTCGGTGCTGCAACTGGCCGGCGATCTGCTGCCTGCAGCCCCCGGCGAGCATGCTGACGACCGGGTGTTGGCGAGTTCGTACAACCGGCTCCTGCAGACCACGCACGAGGGCGGCCTGCAGGTGGGGGAATACCGGGCCATTTATCAGGCCGACCGGATCAGGAACCTGACGGCGGTCTGGATGGGGGCCACGGTGGGCTGTGCCCAGTGCCATGATCACAAATACGATCCCTACACTGCCCACGACTTTTATGCGCTGGGCGGCTTCTTCGCCGACATCGACGACGAGAAGCACATGGGCAAAGCCGGATTCGGCGGCGCCCCCAACGCGCTGCCGACCACCCGACTTCCCGAGCGGCTGGTGGTGGGGCCCTTCGATCGGGAACGGGCGGCGGCCCTCGACTCCGAGATCCATCGGCTCGAGGAGGGCCACCCCGACGACGTTGCAGCAACGCCGACGGCGGGCGATCGGCGCCAACGGCTCGCCAGGCTGACGGCGGAGCGGAAGAGCCTGGAGCGGTCGCTGATGGTGACCGAAACGCTGGAGAAACCACGCCTGGTCAGGATCCTGCCCCGCGGGAACTGGATGGATGAATCCGGTGCCGTGGTGGAGCCGGCGATCCCGGTCTTTCTGGGCAGGCTGGCCACCGAGGGCCGTGCCACGCGGGCCGATCTGGCCCGCTGGCTCGTCGCGCCTGCCGCGCAGGGTGGCAGCGGTGAGCTCACCGCACGGGTGATCGTCAATCGGCTCTGGGCGCTGTGCTTCGGCGCCGGTCTGTGCCGCAGCGTCGGCGACTTCGGCGGCCAGGGGGAGCCGCCCGACCATCCACGGCTCCTCGACCGCCTGGGGCTCGAGTTTCTTCGCAGCGGCTGGGACGTCCGCCACCTGCTGCGCACGATCGTGACGAGCCGTGCCTATCGGCAGGCGTCCGCCGCATCCCCGGACCTACTGGCGCGCGATCCGGACAATCGGCTGCTCGCCCGCCAGGGCCGCTGGCGTTATTCCGCTGAAGGTGTTCGCGACGCCGCACTGTTCGCCAGCGGGCTGCTCGTGGAACGACTCGGCGGTGCGAGCGTACATCCCTACCAGCCGGCCGGTTACTACCGTCACCTCAACTTCCCCCAGCGGGAGTACAAGGCCGACGGCGATGAACGGCAGTGGCGCCGGGGGCTCTACGTCCACTGGCAGCGGATGTTCCTCCACCCGCAACTGGCCGCCTTCGACGCACCGACCCGCGAGGAATGCACGGCCGCGCGCATGCGGTCCAACACGCCTAAGGCGGCGCTCGTACTCCTCAACGATCCCACGTTCGTGGAGGCGGCACGAAAGCTCGCCGAGCGGGTGATTGTGACGGCCAGCGGCGACGACCCCCGCATCGACGCCCTCTGGCTGCAGGTGGTCTCGAGGCGGCCCGACGACGTCGAGCGGGAACTCTCCCGGGGCCTGCTCGCCCGCCGGCGCGCCGAGTTTTCCGCCGATCGTGCCGCCGCGCGGCGACTGCTCGACGTGGGCATCGCCCCCCGCGACAGGTCGCTCGACGACGCGGAACTGGCCGCCTGGGCCGCCACCGCCCGCGCGGTGCTCAACCTGCACGAGGCGATCGCGCGGTATTAGGGCATGAACCACCGGCATCCACAGGTTCGTCCACGATGACCATCGACGTCCCACACGTCACTTCGCTCCGACGCCGGACATTTCTGGCCCGGTCCGGACTGTCGCTCGGCACCGCCGCCCTGGGCACCCTCCTGGCCCGCGAGGGCCTGGCCGCCGGCCCGGCTGGGACGACCGGTGGCCGCGGCGTGGTCTGGCCCCGGCATCACCCGCCCCGGGCCAAGGCGGTGATCTTTCTCTGCCTTGCCGGCGGCCCGAGCCACATCGAGACCTTCGACCCCAAGCCGCTGCTCGCAAAGATGCATGACCAGCCGATGCCCGGCAGTATCACGGCCGGTCAACCGATCGCGCAACTGCAGGGCAAGGAACTCCGCATCCTCGGGCCGCTGCGGCCCTTCCGTCGCTACGGTGAGTGCGGCGCGGAGGTGAGCGACTTTTTTCCACTGCTCGGCGGTCGCGCGGATACGTTGGCGATCGTGCGCAGCATGGTGACCGAGCAGATCAACCACGACCCGGCCCACACCTTCATGAACTGCGGCACGGCCCTCTCCGGCCGACCAAGCATGGGGGCCTGGGTGACCTATGGTCTGGGCAGCGAGGCCGATGACCTGCCCGGCTTCGTCGTGATGACGAGCACGATGGGCCGCAACCCGCAGCCGATCGCGGCCCGTCAGTGGCACTCCGGCTTCCTCCCCGGGCAATTTCAGGGCGTCGAATTCGCCTCCGTTGGTGCGCCGGTGCATTACGTTGACAATCCTCCCGGCGTCTCGTCGACTCACCAGCGGGACCTGATCGAGACGGTGACGGCGTTGGAGCAGCGGCGCCTGTCGCGGCTCGCCGACCCGGAACTGGCTGCGCGGATCGCGCAGTACGAACTGGCGTTCCGCATGCAGACCAGCGTGCCCGCCCTGGCCGACCTCAGGGACGAGACGCCCGAAACGCTCGCCCTCTACGGGGCCACTCCCGGCCGGGCGACCGTGGGCACCAACTGCCTGATGGCCCGCCGGCTCGTTGAGCGAGGCGTGCGCTTCGTGCACATCTACCACAGCGACTGGGATCACCACAGCGGCATCGGGCCGTTCATGCGGGAGATCTGCCCGCCCACCGATCGAGCGGCCTCCGGCCTGCTCACCGATCTGGCCCGGCGCGGGCTGCTCGACGAGACGCTCGTGATCGTGGGGGGCGAATTCGGCCGGACCCCGATGGGACAGGGCAAGGGCGATGGCATCGGCCGGGACCACCACATCAAGGGCTTCAGCATGCTGCTCGCCGGCGGCGGCATCCGCGGCGGCGTGACCCACGGGGAGACCGACGAGTTCGGCTACCACGCGATCAAAGACGTGGTTCACGTCCGCGATCTCCATGCCACGATGCTCCACCTCATGGGCATCGACCACGACAGACTCACGGTGCAGTTCCAGGGGCTGGACGCCAGACTCACCGGCGTCGAGCCCGCGGCGCCGATTCAGGCGCTGCTGAGCTGAGCGGCGGCGGAACGGGCCGCCGCCGGCCGCTTCAGGAGCCGCTCCGGCGTCACTTGACCGGGCTTGGCGCGGCGGTGACGAGCACGTCCTCTGGATCCTCGACGACCACGAGGCCGCGGAAGCGGACCTCCTGGGGCACGTTGTTGGAGTGCAACTGCAGGCCGATCGGCCCGCTCTCGCATAGTTCCGGCTTGGGATCGGTCCAGTCGAGGACCTGCTTGCCGTTGACAGCCAGGCGGATGCGGCTGCCGATGGCGAGAATCTCCATCTGGTTCCAGTCGTGCTGGCGGCCGGCGGCCTTGGCCTTGCCGTCCTGGTCGCCGCTGATGCCATTGCGACGGTAGAGGTCGTAAAGGCCCCAGCCCGAGGGGAACATGACGAGATGTCCCTGGTAGCTCGATGCCTCGCCGTCCTTGTCGAACTTCTTGCCCCAGATGGCGACGCCGGAGTGCATCTCGCTCGTCGCGAGCTTGCCCTCGAGGAGGAGTCGGAAGTTGCGGTAGGGCTTCTTGGTGAGCAGGTAGGTGCTCACCTTGGGAGCGTCGGCCGCGGTGTTGCGGCCCACGATCTCGGCGCCGTCGACGCTCCAGTAGGGATCGATGTGGCCCTCCCAGCCGTCGAGATCGCGGCCGTTGAAGAGGCGCACCGCCTTGGCTCGCTCCTCCTGCGGCAGCCCGACCTGGGACGCCCAGTCCGCAGCGGGAGTGGCGGCACCCGCCGTCACCGCGTAGCCCGCGGCCGGCGTGCCGTCATCCTGGAGCTTGCCGGCCGCCCACAGCGTGCCGCGGGTCATGAGATCGACGAATTCAGGGAGGGCGACCGTGTGCGGATAGTGGCCGATCGTGGTGCCGAAGACGCGGGCCTTGCCGTACTGGTTGGTCCAGACCACGGCCTGCATGCTCTTGCGCTCCCGGCTCATCGCCTCCACGAGCGGCGTGGCCGTGTCCCAGAGCTTGTTGATGTAATACAGTTCCTCCTGCGGCAGCTCCCATTCCTGCGGCAGGCCCTTGAGCACCGGATGCGCCGCCTGCTCGGCGATCGTCTTGGCCGTGTAGGCGTAGTGCGCGCCGTGGCCGGGCGACGTCACGCCGCAGAGCTTGAACCAGTCTTCGGTTCCGGCCCGGTAGCAGTGCATGGCGCAGTGCATCATCACGGCCGGCGTGCCCTTCTCGTGCTCGTTGACGATGAGCTTGAGGAACTCGGGGTCCTTGACGTTGGCGAAGCATTCATTGTGAAACACGACGTCGTAGCCCCGCGACCAGTCGGGCTTCGAGTACACGGAGACGCGGTGGTCGAGGCTCTCCCCGCCCTCGTGGATCACGGTCATCTTGATGCGGGCGCGCGACTCCAGGCCCGGCACGAGGATCTTCTTCTGGGCCTCGTAGTCGTGGCAGCAGCCGCCGGTGATGTAGAGCACCTCGAGCGGCTTGGCAGCATCGGCGGCTGAGGCCAGGCCCGCCGCGGACACGGCGGCGAGCACGATGGCGGCGAGACGGAGCGGAGCGTTCATGCCGAAATCCTCCGGGTTGGTGGCCCAGAGGATAGCACACGCTGAAACCCGTCGCCCGACACGGCCCGGGGTTGCCCGTGCCATCTCGCGGGACGTTCGCTACGGCCGTCCCGGCCTTCGCTCACTCCGACCTGGCTCCGCTTGCCAGCGAGGCCCGCTCGATTGACACGGGCAACCCCTCGGCGAGAGCTCTGCGTCACTTGAACCGAGCCCGCCGTCAGTGCTGCCGACGGCGCTATCGCGGATCGGTGACGGTGCCGGCGAAGAGGATCGTGCCCGTGACCCGATCGACGACCGCCCAGGCGAAGGGACGGTCGGCCTTCACGGCAAGAGGCGGATCGAGATCTGATGCAACGCTCGTCACGCCCACCGAAATGCCCGTGGCGGCGGCCGCCTCGGTGCCCTCC
>Ga0129333_10006060_pt1 | contig 11417 bp, 8 predicted proteins | sample CPB6_08_DNA_FD_94474 | JGI IMG/M metagenome (GOLD analysis project Ga0129333, IMG submission 94474) | Freshwater to marine salinity gradient microbial communities from Chesapeake Bay, USA - CPBay_Sum_0.6_0.8_DNA | ecosystem: Environmental > Aquatic > Marine > Coastal | place: USA: Chesapeake Bay...
ATTTGATAGCGCAGATATCACCGCAATACTCGCGAATCGGGTGGTTTTAGAGGCACTTAGCGCAATCGCTAAACGGCAGAGTGGTGGGAATTATTCACCAATCCAAAACTTATTAGATCGTTAAGCTTTCGAAATAGCTTCATCGAGTATAGATAAAGCTTCCTTCAACAAATCTTCCGGCATTACTAATGGTGGAAGCAACCTAATAACATTTCCATAAGTTCCTGCCGATAAAAGCAGAACGCCCTTTTGTAGGCAATATTTGATAATTGAAGATTGAGCTTCGGTATTAGGTTCTGTTGTGCCAGGCTTTACAAATTCGAGAGCCTGCATCGCGCCGCGACCACGTACATCTCCAATAATCGGATATTTCTTCTTCATTTCCTGGAGCGCAGCCGAAATAATTCGGCCCTGTTCACGTGCGCGGTCTACTAACTTCTCTTCTTCAATCGTCTCAATAGCGCCCAACGCAGCCGCACATGCAATCGGAGATCCACCATATGTGCCACCCAACCCGCCGGCATGAACCGAATCCATAATCTCAGCTCTTCCTGTAACGCCGGCGAGAGGAAGTCCACCAGCAATACCTTTAGCAGTGGTAATTAAATCCGGGACGATACCCTCGTCATTGCAAGCAAACATATCTCCAGTACGAGCAAATCCAGTTTGAACCTCATCAGCGATAAAAACTATTCCATTTTCATTTGAGAACTTAACCAAGCCAGGCAGGAAACCTTTTGCCGGAACAATAAATCCGCCTTCACCAAGGATTGGTTCAATGACGATACATGCCACATTTTTTGCGCCAATTTCTTTTTCGATTTTATGTAGAACGGTGTCGAGAGCATCTTTAGCGCATGCCTCAGGACCACCCGGCCAACGATATGGGTATGCCATCGGCATCCGATAAATCTCAGGAGCAAAAGGACCAAAACCATCCTTATAGGGAATATTTTTTGCAGTCATGCCCATCGTGAGATTTGTTCTGCCGTGATAACCATGCTCGAAAACAACTACAGCTTGTCGGTTGGTGAATTTGCGAGCAATTTTGACTGCATTTTCAAGCGCTTCTGCGCCTGACGTGAAGAGCGCCGACTTCTTCTTATGATTACCAGGCGTTAATCTATTGAGAGCTTCGCTGACTTCAATATAACCTGCATAGGGAGCGACCATAAAGCAGGTATGAGTGAAGGCCTCAACTTGTTCGGTTACCCTTTTGACAACTCGAGTGGCGGAATTTCCAACACTTACAACAGCGATACCAGCGCCCATATCAATTATCGAATTGCCATCTACATCAATTATTACGCCACCACCAGCTCGCTCAACCACTACGGGAACGGCCATACCTAGACCTGAAGAAACCGCCTCACTTCTGCGTTTTACCAAAGCCTCTGATTTTGGACCAGGGATTTGTGTAACAACTTTACGAACTTGAGCGAGTTTTGGGCCAGATTCCATGTCTCAATACTATCTTGAACTTAAATCAAACCAATTGCTAAGTAACTTTCTGAGAGGATTACGGCATGCGGGATATTGTGATTTTAGGCTCTACCGGTTCCATCGGGGTACAAGCTTTAGAGGTAGTGGCCGCGCACCCACAAGACTTTCGAGTGGTAGGACTTGCAGCCGGATCGCGAAATATTTCCAAATTAGCAGAGCAAGCAAAGAAATTCGATGTTCCGATAATTGCCACAACGGGAACTGGCGAGGAGTTACGTAATTGGCTCTCCGGTATCGAGGTTATTGATGGACCAAATTCTGCAAATGCCATTGCGGCGATTTCCTGTGATGTAGTTTTAAATGGAATCACCGGTTCGATTGGCTTAGGGCCTACTTTGGCAGCATTGGAGGCGGGAAATCTAGTTGCTTTAGCAAATAAAGAATCGCTAGTCGCTGGTGGAGATTTAGTTTTAGCTCATGGAAGAGAACGGATAATTCCCGTCGACTCGGAACACTCAGCCCTTTTTCAAGCCCTTCGCTCGGGAAAGATTGAGGAAGTTAACCGCATGGTTCTTACTGCTAGCGGTGGACCATTTCGCAATCGAATAGATCTTGAGAATGTAACAGTTGAGGAAGCGCTAAATCACCCAACTTGGAGCATGGGGCCGGTGGTGACAATTAATTCTGCGACCATGGTCAATAAAGGACTAGAGATTATTGAGGCGCACTACCTCTTTGGAATTCCTTACCACCAACTTGAGGCTGTGATTCATCCGCAAGCGATTGTTCACTCAATGGTTGAATTTCATGACGGCTCGCTAATCGCACAAGCTTCACCGCCCAATATGAAGGGTCCAATTGCTTATGCAATAAATTATCCAAATCGATTAAAAGAAGTTGTGCCGACGATAGATTGGCAATCGAATCATAGTTGGACCTTTGAACCAATTGATGAAAATCGATTTCCAAGTATTGAATTAGCACGTAGGTGCGGAGCGCTCGGCGGTTCGGTTACAGCGATGTTCAATGCGGCTAATGAGGTGGCGGTCGATGCATTTCTTAAAAAACTCATACCTTTCACAGCCATCATCGAGACGGTAGAAAAAGTGATCAGTAGACTTGCATCATCTGCACCAGATCGAGCTCGCGACATCAGTGATGTCACCGCAATCGAGAATGATGCGCGAAGGGTAGCGCTTGAAGTGCTACCGAGAGGTTAGGGGATTTTCTTGGGTTTAATCGGCGTACTGGCCTTTATCGTTGCTTTACTTTTTTCGATTATGGTCCATGAATATGGCCATTACATAACCGCCAAACGTTACGGAATGAGGGTCACAGAATTCTTTCTCGGATTTGGGAAAAGAATCTGGTCTACCCAGCGCGGTGAAACCGAGTTTGGCATAAAGGCCATCCCCGCCGGAGGTTATTGCAAGATTTCTGGTATGTCGGTGCGAGATGAAATGCCTGCTGATATCGCACACCGCGCTTTTTATAAGGCTCGAACGCGAGAAAAATTAATCGTTTTGGGCTCAGGATCTGTGCTCCATTTCATCCTGGGTTTTGTTTTTCTTTTTATTTTGTTCACTGGAGTCGGAGTCGTAAAGTCCCTCCCGATCATTCAAGAGGTATTACCTTGCGTCCCCGCTAAGTCTGAGTGCGCTCCTAATGACCCAATCTCGCCAGCAAAAAAAGCTGGGTTACAACCCGGTGATGAAATTATTGGAATAAATGGCATACGCAAACTTGAATGGAGTGAGATATCTCCGGTTCTAAGAGCTTCCGCAGGTAAACCAGTTTCCTTAGTGATAATTCGAGAAGGTGCTGAGCTAAATGTTGACTTGGTTGCCGCGACAAGAACTGTTGATGGAGAAGACCGAGGCTTTATAGGAATAATAAACAAATACGGATTGGTCAGAGAGAATCCAATTAGTGCAGTCGGCTCTTCTGCTGAGGCCACAGGTCAGTTATTCGTTGGATCGATAGAAGCTCTCGTTGGCCTACCGCAACAGATTCCTTCATTAATCAGACAGACTTTTCTGGGTGAAGAGCGCAATTCCGATGGTTTAGTTGGAATCGTAGGCGTAGCACGAGCTACCGGCGAGACTGCGTCGAGTTCAAACCTGACTACGGGCGAAAAAATCGCAACCTTTCTACTGATTATCGCCTCGTTAAATATTTTTGTAGGAATTTTCAATTTGATACCAATTCTTCCACTTGATGGTGGACATATTGCAGTCGCGTTATATGAAGGTGCTCGCCGCCAGATCTACAAAATCAGAGGACAAGCTGAGCCAGGCAAAGTAGATATCGAAAAATTAACGCCGATCACAATAATCGTATTAGTTGCCTTGGTCTTCCTCACGGCACTGCTCTTGATAGCGGACATTTTCAATCCGATTAATTTCAACCTCTAAGACTTAGAATCCGTAGACGTAAGTAATGAGAAAGAGTGCAACAATCAAGTAGGTCACAATCATCCATGGCTTCATTTGAGCAACTATAACGATTGGGGCAGAATAAGGACATGGTCGAACTCGGAATGCCGCAGGCTCCATTGCCGACCTTGTCACCTCGCCGAAAGACCAAGCAGCTTAAATTAGGAAACGTTTTAGTTGGCGGCGATGCCCCAGTTAGCGTCCAATCGATGTGCACCACTGTCACTGCCGATGTAAATTCAACTTTACAACAGATCGCTGAATTAACTGCCTCAGGTTGCCAGATTGTTAGAGTCGCAGTGCCAAGCCAAGATGATGCCGATGCTCTCAGCCAAATTGCCAAGAAATCTCAGATTCCAGTAATCGCTGATATTCATTTCCAACCTAAATATATTTTTGCTGCAATCGATGCAGGTTGTGCAGGAGTTCGTGTAAATCCAGGGAATATCAAACAATTTGACGATAAAGTAAAAGAAGTAGCAAAGGCTGCTGGCGCAGCTGGAATTCCAATTCGAATTGGTGTGAATGCTGGTTCGCTTGACCCTAGACTCCTAGCAAAATATGGAAAGGCAACACCGGAAGCGCTAGTTGAGTCGGCGATGTGGGAAATTGGTTTATTCGAGGAGCACGGTTTTACAGATATAAAGATCTCGGTTAAGCATCATGATCCAGTCACAATGGTGAAGGCTTATCGTCTTCTCGCCGCAAAGTGTGATTACCCGTTGCACCTTGGAGTGACCGAAGCCGGTCCGCTTTTCCAAGGCACAATTAAATCTGCAACGGCATTTGGAATTCTCCTTTCCGAAGGCATAGGAGACACGATTCGCGTTTCACTTTCAGCTCCTCCGGTTGAAGAAGTAAAAGTTGGAATCGCAATTTTGGAATCTTTAAATCTTCGTCAACGTAAACTAGAGATAGTCTCCTGTCCCTCTTGTGGAAGGGCGCAGGTTGATGTTTATAGCCTCGCAGAAAAAGTACAAGCTGGCCTCCAAGGTATGACAGTCCCGCTTAGAGTTGCAGTTATGGGTTGTGTAGTTAATGGCCCTGGTGAAGCTAGAGAAGCAGACCTTGGTGTGGCATCTGGAAATGGCAAAGGTCAGATCTTCGTAAAGGGCGAAGTCATCAAAACAGTTCCAGAGGCGCAAATCGTTGAAACGCTGATTGAAGAGGCAATGAAAATTGCAGATGAAATGGAAGCCGCTGGAATCGCTTCCGGAGAACCGCAAGTAACAGTTAAGTAGTAGGTAGGCTATCTGCCATGCTGCGGATGTCTACTCTTTTCCTGCGCACGCTTCGCGACGATCCATCTGACGCCTCAGTTGCAAGCCATCGATTATTGGTGCGAGCTGGGTACGTAAGACCAATTGCAGCTGGAATATTCTCTTGGCTTCCTCTTGGAGTTATTGTGTTGAGAAATGTTGAGCGAATAGTTCGGGAAGAGATGGATCGAGCTGGATTCCAACAGGTCCATTTCCCAGCTTTGCTACCGAAAGATCCATATGAAGAATCCGGGAGATGGGACGAATATGGCCCAACACTCTTTCGATTGAAAGATCGAAGAGGTGCCGATTACCTTCTCGGTCCAACCCATGAAGAAATGTTTACTTTAATGGTCAAAGGCGAGTACTCCTCTTACCGCGACCTACCACTACATATATATCAGATTCAGACCAAGTATCGCGATGAAGCCAGACCTCGCAGCGGAATTATTCGCGGTAGAGAGTTTGTAATGAAAGATTCCTACTCTTTTGATCTTGATGATGCCGGTCTAGAGATTTCGTATCAAAAACATCGCGCTGCCTATATTTCAACTTTTGACCGACTTGGACTGAAGTACAACATAGTTTCTGCGATGGCAGGAGCTATGGGCGGTTCTAAATCTGAAGAATTCCTCGCACCTTGCGCCACAGGCGAAGATACTTACGTTCTATGCAATAACTGTGGATACGCTGCAAATGTGGAAGCTATGACGACAAATGTAAAGGATACGAATGTAAAGGATAAAGTGTCGGAAACCCCACCAGCGCTTGAAATACTCGACACTCCAAATACGCCTACGATCGAGACTCTTGTCGAAGTTATGAATAAGAAGTACAAAGCCAATATTGGCGCCTCAGATACTTTGAAAAACGTTCTTTTGATGGCCGACGGTCAACCAATCTGCATCTTGGTCCCGGGAGATCGAGAGGTGGATCTGAAAAGAGTGGAAGCCAATCTATCTGGGGTAAAAGAGCTTCGACTCTTTGAAGATGAAGATTTTGCAAAGCGAAAAGAATTAGTAAAGGGCTATGTCGGACCTCAAGATGCTAAGAAATTTGGAATTAAGTTATACGCTGATCCTAGAATTGTGGTCGGATCTCATTGGATAACCGGAGCAAATACTAAAGATCGTCACGCTCGATATGTAACGCATGGGCGCGATTTTCATGTTGATGGCTTTGTAGAAGCAGCAGAAGTACGAGCGGGAGATGCCTGTCCCAAATGCGAAGCTCCCGTGATTATTGATCGAGCCATAGAAATAGGCCATATCTTCCAGCTAGGTCGAAAATATGCAGAAGCGCTAGAACTATCCGTTTTAGATGCAGGTGGTAAGTCTCGAACGGTGACAATGGGCTCATATGGAATTGGTGTGACTCGAGCTGTTGCAGCAATCGCAGAACAAAATCATGATGAGATTGGTCTTGTCTGGCCGAGAGAAATTGCCCCAGCTCTAGTGCATATCGTGGCAACTGGAAAAGATAACGAACCATTTGTGGTAGCAGAAAGAATCGCAACTGAATTAGAGAACCACGGAATTTCAGTGCTTTTTGACGACCGGAAGGAAGCTAGTCCTGGCGTTAAATTCAAGGACGCTGAGTTAATCGGCAATCCAATTCTTGTGATTGTCGGAAAAGCTCTCGCTGAAGGCAATGTAGAAGTTCGCGATCGGAAAACTGGCTCAAAAGAAGAAGTTCCTGTCGATCGAATCGTTGGTCAACTAATAAATTCTCTAAAATAGTGGAAGTCTCTTTAGAAGTTCTTTTATTGCTTGTTATCGCCTCTGCTTTTGCCGGTCTAGTTGATTCGATTGCTGGCGGAGGGGGATTGATACAGCTCCCTTCATTGTTAGTCGCGCTACCAAATACACAGCCTTCAGTAATACTCGGAACAAATAAATTGCCCGCATCTTTAGGTACGGCTACGGCAACTTTTACTTACCTCCGAAGATTGCGCCCTGATTTAAGAATTGCAGTTTCAATGGCGTTACCAGCATTCATCGGAGCTGGGTTGGGGGCGAGAGTTGCCACGCAGATTCCTCGAGAAGCATTCCAACCAATAATTTTGATTGCCCTAATCTCGGTATTCACCTACACATTTTTTAGAAAAGAATTGGGATTGAGTGAATCTAAAGTAGAAAAGAGCGGCAACCCAATATCTAAAGCAGTTTTTTTCGGAGTCATCATCGGATTTTATGATGGAATATTTGGACCAGGTACGGGTTCATTCTTGATGCTTGTACTTGTAGTTGTTCTGGGTTATGCCTTTCTCGAGGCAACCGTGACCACAAAAATCGTAAATCTATCCACGAATTTGGGAGCACTGTTGGTCTTTGGCTTTTCCGGAAAAATACTTTGGGCGTTAGGGCTTTGTATGGCAATCGGCAATATCGCAGGAGGATTATTGGGGGCTCGACTGGCAATTCGTGGCGGATCTAGATTGATTAGAAAAGTTTTCCTGCTGGCAACATCTATCTTGATAATTCGAGTTGCGGTGGACACTTTCTTTTAATTGGGGAAAACGCTATTCTTGAGGTTCACAACTTAAAAACAAAAAAATAGCAGGTGGTGAAAATGCCCGATATAGATGAGTTGACTTTGCTACTCAACCCTGTCGTAGCGCTCACCGGCTACATTTTGGAAGAAATAAAAATAAGTTCTAATGGTAAACGAAAACATCTCACAGTGATCATTGATGGCGTTGAAAGAAATCCGAATCTAGATGAAGTAGCTGGAATTTCTCGTGCAATCTCAGAGGAGTTAGACAGAGTCTCAGTTTTGGGAGATCAGCCATTTACTCTAGAGGTCACCACGCCTGGGATTGAGCGCCCGCTAACTTTGCCACGCCACTGGGTAAAAAACATTGGACGTATGGTTGAAATTCTACTTCAAGACGATAAAAGAATAGTCGGAAGAATCAATGCAATAGAAAATGACAAAGTCAAGATTGACCAAGTTCTCATCCACTTTAATGAGATCAAGTCAGCAAAAATTCAGATTGAATTCAATCGCAGGGAAGCGCGATGAATGTTGATATGAAAGTTTTGGAAGCGCTGACAATTGAACGCGATATTCCCCTTGAAAAATTAATTGATGCAATTGAAGTTGCAGTTAGAAGCGCATACATAGAAATTGACGGAGCCAAACCCTACGCCTATGCCCGGCTGGATCGAGCTACTGGTGAAATCAAAATGTTAGTTCCGGAATTTGGTCCCGACGGAGAAAAAACTGGAGAACATGTAGATGAATTACCAGGCTTTAGTCGAATTGCATCTTCTACTGCGCGAAAAGTAATTAAAGAGAGAATGCGCGCTTCAAGAGATGCTGAAATTGTTGGCGAATTCAGCGCATCAGTTGGTGACATAGTTTCTGGAGTAATACAACAAGGTAGAGATCATCGAATGGTGTATGTCGATCTCGGTCGCGTTGAGGGAAAAATTCCACCACACGAACAAGTGCCCGGCGAGGTTTACAAGCATGGTGAGCGAGTGAAGTGTTTTGTAGTAGAAGTTAAGCAAGGGATTAAAGGTCCTGAAGTGCTTCTGTCTCGAAGCCATCCTGCTTTGGTAAAACAATTATTTGCCTTAGAAGTTCCGGAAATTCGCGAACATGTTGTTGAGATTATGGGTATTGCGAGAGAAGCTGGCCATCGCACAAAAATTGCGGTGCGTTCGCTACGACCGGCGGTAAGCGCCAAGGGCGCTTTGATTGGACCAATGGGCGCTAGAGCGAGAGCGGTAATGGATGAATTGCACGGAGAGAAGATAGATATAGTGGATTGGTCAGAAGATCCCACTCAATTTGTTGGAAATGCATTGGCACCTGCTCGAGTCTCAAATGTTGAAGTTGTGAATCAGGAACTCCGATCGGCCAGGGTAGTTGTGCCTGACTATCAACTTTCGCTGGCGATCGGCAAAGATGGCCAAAATGCACGCCTAGCCGCGAGGCTTACTGGATGGCGGATTGACATCCATTCTGACGCGGAAACTGAAGGGGTTTAGCCGAAAAGCCTAACTCCCGGTATGGTTCGCACTAGATCCGATTTCGGATCCACTTATTAGGAGCGAAGGCAATGGCACTCAAATGAGCACCCCTAGATCATGAGTAGGTCAATTTAGGCTTCGCGCAAAGTAATTACGCGGGGCCACAGAAGGAGAGAAGTGGCAAAGGTCCGCGTTTACGAATTAGCAAAAGATGTTGGCATGGAGAGCAAGGATGTTCTTGCCAAACTCCAGGAGATGGGCGAATTTGTTCGCTCTGCCTCTTCAACTGTCGAGCCGCCAGTCGTTAGAAAATTTTTAGATAAATTTCCACCTGTCAATAAACCGGCTGAGGAAAAGCCTGCCAAGAAAGCCGCTCCGAAAAAAACCGCTCCGAAAAAGAGCGAAATCGAAACTCCTGCTATTGAAAAAAATATCCCGGAAGTTCCACCGTCAGTTACTCCAAAAGTTTCTAATATTCCGCAGCCACCACGACCGCCGGCTGCACGTCCAGGAAATAATCCATTTGGTACATCTGGTCCGCGGCCGCCACGACCGCCGGCTGCACGTCCAGGAAATAATCCATTTGGCACAAGCGCCGCGAGACCGCCACGTCCATCGCCTCGTGGCGATAGAGGACCGTTAGCGGGACCGCGTCCGGGATCAGTTAGACCTGGATTTGCTGCGCGACCACAACGTCCAGATCAAAATCGCACAGATAATCGCGGACCAAAAACAACTCAAGGTCGCGGCGCACCAACAACTTCTCCATATCGCAATCAAGGTGGCGCACCACGTCCAGGTGGACCCGGTGGTCCAGGCCGACCCGGCCAACGTCCAGGAGCTGGTGGAGCGTTCGGTAAAGGTGGCGGAAAGAAGAAGAATTACAAGAGTAAGAAAGCGCTTCGTGAAGAGATTGACAATATGGAGGCCCCAACAATTGGCGGCGCCATAGTTCCTCGTGGCGACGGATCAACTCAAGTCAGATTGCGGCGCGGAGCTTCGCTCGCGGATTTTGCCGAGAAAATCGGTGCAGATCCGGCAGCACTTGTATCTGTTCTGTTTCATCTTGGCGAGATGGTTACCGCGACTCAGACTGTGGATGAGAGCACTCTTGAAATGCTCGGTAACGAGTATGGCTACAAGATCACCATCGTCTCTCCAGAAGATGAAGATAGAGAAATTTTGGAGCAATTTGATATCAATCTTGATAAAGAATTGGCCGAAATCTCGCCAGAAGATTTAGAGATCAGACCTCCAGTCGTCACTGTTATGGGCCATGTCGATCACGGAAAGACGAGACTTTTGGATGCTATTCGGCAAACTGAAGTTGTAAAAGGTGAAGCAGGTGGTATTACTCAACATATTGGCGCCTATCAAATTCACCATAATCACAACGGTATTAATCGCGCCATTACCTTCATTGACACCCCAGGTCATGAGGCCTTTACCGCTATGCGTGCTCGCGGTGCAAAAGTTACTGACATCGCTGTGCTCGTAGTTGCGGCTGATGATGGCGTAATGCCTCAAACAATTGAAGCGCTTAATCACGCTCAAGCTGCCAGTGTTCCCATAGTTGTCGCAGTCAATAAAGTTGATAAAGAAGGAGCAAATCCTGGAAAAGTTAGACAGCAACTAACGGAGTACAACTTAATCGCCGAGGAATATGGCGGGGATACGTTGTTTGTCGATGTTTCTGCTATCTCCGGAAAAGGTATTTCAGAATTAATTGATGCCATTCTTCTAACAGCAGATGCGGCAATTGACTTGCGCGCAATTCATGATGATGATGCTCGTGGAGTTGCTATTGAAGCTCACCTAGATCGCGGACGAGGACCCGTCGCTACTGTGCTAGTTCAGCGCGGAACCTTACGTACTGGGGATGCAGTTGTTGCTGGATCAGCCTTTGGTCGCGTTCGTGCCATGATGGATGAATTTGGAAGTAATGTTGAAATTGCTGGCCCTTCTCGACCGGTACAAGTTCTAGGCTTTACCTCTGTTCCTAGCGCTGGTGATAACTTCATTGTGGCTCCAGATGATCGAACTGCTCGACAGATTGCTGAAAAGCGCCAAGCTGGTGAACGACATGCTGCTTTGGCGAAAGCACGCAAAAAAGTTTCGCTGGAAGACTTCCTTGAGAAATCGAAAGTCACAACACTTAATCTCATATTGAAGGGCGACGTGAGTGGATCTGTCGAAGCTTTGGAGGATGCACTAGTTCAATTAGATGTTGGCAGTGAAGTTGACCTTCGAGTTATACATAGGGGCGTAGGCGCAATCACAAAGAGTGATATCACTCTGGC
>Ga0129333_10006061_pt1 | contig 11417 bp, 8 predicted proteins | sample CPB6_08_DNA_FD_94474 | JGI IMG/M metagenome (GOLD analysis project Ga0129333, IMG submission 94474) | Freshwater to marine salinity gradient microbial communities from Chesapeake Bay, USA - CPBay_Sum_0.6_0.8_DNA | ecosystem: Environmental > Aquatic > Marine > Coastal | place: USA: Chesapeake Bay...
CGGGCAGCAACATAAAGCGCAGCACCTGCACCAGCAAGAAAGCAAAGGCCAGGCCCTGCTGCAGGCGCAGCAGCACGCTGGCGTAGGCACGCGCATCGGGCGGGGGGTAGGGCGCGATGGGTGCCTGGTTAATGTCGGCGGGTTGGCTCACAGATATTCGGGCAATGGTGCGAGGTGCGTTGCTGGTGTTGGTTTTGGGTTGAAGGCTTGACTGTAAATGTTCTTGGCGCACCCATTGGCTAGTGCTGAAGAATTCACAATTAGTTCACAAACCGATTAGCTGGAACGCCACAATCAAGCGGCCACTTGGAATAGTACGGCATGCACCGAGCGCTTTGTGCCGCATAACCATGATGAATGACCTCCACCCGCTGATCAGTCCCACCCATTCGCAGGACGAGCCCAGGATTGCGCCCGGCGAAGTGCCGGGCATGGATGTCAAGGATGTGGCCTCTGCGTTTGCAGCGTTCTACAGCACCGGCGTGGGCCTGCTGGTCGTGACCCCTGAGGGGCGCACCGCGACCATCACGCCCTATGCGGCCAATGTGATCCAGTGCATCGCGCCGCAGATAGATTTTGATGCGGTTTGGACAGCACTTTGCGCGCAAGTGGCGGGTCTGGAGGCCTATCTGAAAGAGCCGCCCAAAAAATCCGTGGCCTTCGGTACCCTGGTCGAGCTGCCTGCCGGACAGCTGGCCGCCGATCCGGTGCTGATTTTCTTGCAGGTGCGGCCAGCTACTGAGGATCATCTGCAAATCATTCTGACCGACTGCTCCAGCTTGCTGGCCAGGGAGCGTATGCGCTTCAAGGAGCAGCTTCATGAGACGGTGCATTCCGATCCGCTCACCGGGCTGGCCTCGCGCCAGGCGGTGATGGAATATGTCAACCAGAAGCTGAGCACGCTGGGGCAAGGCGCGTCAGGCGGTGGGCTGGTGCTGACCAAGCTCAATATCCGCGAGTTCAACAGCCTGAACCTGGCTTATGGATCGGAAATTTGCGATCAGCTCTTGCTGCATGTGGCCCACCTGCTGATGCAGCATGCCGCCTCGATCGGTCTGCTGGGCCGGGTGGGCAGCGATGAATTTGTCATTGTGGCCCTGAGCCAGAACATCGATGACACCATTGACAAGATATCCCAGCTGGTGCATCTGATACAGGACACCCCCTACCCTAGCGAGAAAGGCCCTATCCGTCTGAACTTCACGGTAGGTTTTGCGCCCACCTTGAATGCCAGCACCAGCGCCGAATCCCTGCTGACCCAGGCCAAGGCGGCCTTGCATGTGGCCAAGACCAACCCTGGGCAAAGCAGCAAAGTGTTTGAGGACAGTTATGTGCTCATCGCCCTGCGCCGGCAACACCTGGAAAACGCCATGCGCGACAGCTTGGCGCGTGGCTATGCTGGTTTTGAGGTGTACTACCAGCCGCAAGCGGCCTTGCCCAGCGGCGACTGGGTCGGCGTCGAAGCGCTGATCCGCTGGCAGTTGCCCGATGGCGAGCGGGTATCTCCGGCTGAATTCATTCCAGTGGCCGAGCAAAGCGGCCTGATCATTGCCTTGGGCCAGTGGGTGCTGGATCAGGCGCTCCTGGCGCAAATCCGTGTGGGTGAGCATCTTGGCGGCCACTGGTATCCCAAAATGGCGGTCAATGTGTCACCGCTGCAGCTCAAATCGGATGAGTTTGTCGAGTTTGTAAGAAATCGCCTGGCAGCGCATCCTCTGCCCTTGCAGCAGGTGCAGCTGGAAATTACCGAGTCGGCCGCGCCGCAGGGCTCAAAGGCCCTGAGCCGCCTGCAAAAACTCAAGCAGCTGGGTGTGCGCGTTGCGCTGGACGATTTTGGCACCGGCTTCTCATCCCTGGCCAGCCTGCATCTGCTCAACACTGATGTGATCAAGATCGACCAGTCGTTTGTGGCCGACCTGAACACCAATGCCTACAAGAAAGCGCTGGTGGAGTCGATGGTGAAGGTTGCCCAGTCACTCAAGCTGAGCACGGTGGCCGAGGGGGTGGAGACGCTGGAGCAAAAAATATTGCTCCATGTGCTGGGCTGCGATATCGGCCAAGGCTATCTGTTCTCCAAGCCCTTGCCGCTGGAGCAGCTGCTTGCTGGCTTTGCCCAGGCCAAGGGCCTCGGCGCGCAGGCCCCGCTGAACAACATGAACTGATTGATCCAGCCAGAAAGGAAAACCGATGTCACCGCTCAATTTTGCCGACCTTGATTTGCTGCAGCGTCTCGCGCAGCTGGGCGATGCCAGCCTGGACGCCCTGCCTTTTGGCGTGATTGGTTTTGGCGCGGATGGCCGTATCACCCGCTACAACAAATTCGAGGCAGATGCCACCGGGCTCAACCAGGCCAAACAGATTGGCAAAGACCTGTTTACCGAGGTGGCGCAATGCATGAACAACTTCATGGTGGCGCAGCGCTTTGAAGATGCCCTGAATGAGAAACAGGCGCTGGACACCACGATGGACTATGTGCTGACCTGGAAGATGAAGCCGACCAAAGTGCAGCTGCGTCTGCTGGCCGAACCCAGTTCGGCGCTGCGCTACATTGTGTTGTCGACGCGCGCCCCTGTGGCTTGAGCCAGCGCGGGCGACGTAGCCCGCTTTTTCTTGGCTCAGCCCGGGCTTGGACATTCTTTGAGGCGGGGGTTATTCCCTATTGGCGGCTCGGCCACTGTCTACAAAAATAATTTTTGCGAGGCGCTGAACCCGATCCTTGGTCGGGTTCGCGTCGAGCCAGAAATTCTCTTGTTTGATATGCCGAAAACCATAATGAACTCCAGCCATTCCGCCTCGCGGCGCTCGCTGTTGCTGGCCAGCACAGCTGGTGCGCTTGTTGCAGCAGCCGATGCTTCCGCCCAAGCGCTCGCGCCAGCCAACAAGCCAGCCGCCTTGGCCCAGGTGGTGGGCCAGGAGCACTGGGCCATCAAAAAAGTGCCCGGTCAGGATATTCGCCTGTTCCTGTGGAACAAGCGCCTGGCCAAGGCCAGCCAGCCGCCCAGGGGCACGGTGTTGTTTGTGCACGGCTCCTCAGTCTCATCCACCCCGGTGTACGACCTGAAAGTACCCGGGCGGGATGATTCCTCTCTGATGGAGTGGATCGCGCGCCTGGGCTATGACACCTGGTGTTTTGACTGCGAAGGTTACGGCCGCTCCGACAAGTCGCGGCCGGTGACTGCCGATGTGGCCATGGGTGCTGAGGACCTGGCGGTGGTGACCGAGACCATTACCCAGCTGACCGGGCAGACCAAATTCATGATTTACGGCGCTTCCTCGGGTGCCTTGCGCGCGGCCCTGTTTGCCCAGCGCCATCCCGAGCGTGTGGCGCGCCTCATCATGGATGCCATGGTCTGGACCGGTGAGGGTAGCCCTACCCTGGCCGAGCGGCGCAAACGGCTGCCTGCGTATCTGGCCAATCATCGGCGCCCGATTGATAGGGCCATGATCCGCAGCATCTTTACCCGCGACCATGCGGGCACCTCAGACCTGAGTGTGGTGGAAAGTTTTGCCGATGCGGTGCTGGCCCTGGATGACTCCATGCCTACGGGCACCTACATCGACATGAGCTCCAAGTTGCCAGTCTGCGACCCTACCCAGATCAAGGTGCCTTCGGTCATCTTGCGGGGGCAGTACGACGGCATTGCCTCGATGGAGGATCTGCTGAAGTTTTTTGACAAACTCAACCATCCGGACAAGCAATTCATTGTGATGCAGGGCATTGCCCACACCAGCACCCGTTCCAAGAACTACCGCATGGTTTATCACATGATCGAGCGCTGCCTGTCACAGCCGGCACCTGTTTACACCGGCGCCTGAAACAGCCATGCCCTCTGCTGGCATGGATACGCATTTTTAACCTGTATGGAGACCAATCATGGGTTTTTTGAGCGATGACGAAATTTCCCGGCTCGATCCGGCCGAATCGGTGTTGTTTCCCTCGCCGATTCCGGTGCAAAGCGTGTCCTCGGATGAATTCATCCCCGCGCCACAAACGCCCAAGCAGCGCGAGTTTGAGGCCCGGGTCAAGGCCATAGGCGCTGAGCTGGCCAAGCACCAGGGCACCAGCCGAAGGAAGTTTTTCAAATCGGCCGCCGGCATGGCCGCCGCCTTTGTGGCGATGAATGACACCTATGGCCCGGTGTTTGGCGTCTCGCGCGCCGAAGCCGCCACGCCCGATATGGCCAATGAGCGCGCGCGCAAGCTCTCGGGCCAGTTCATCATGGACATGCACACCCACTTTCTGCGTGATGACACCCGCATCAAGTCCTTTATCAACCAGCGCGAGGCGGTGGGCAAGGCCGGCTGGAACCCGGCCATCAAGACCGGCGCGCAAACCATTGACGATCTGAAGTTTGCCAATTACCTGAAAGAAATTTACCTCGACAGTGACACCAAGGTGGCCTGCATCAGCGGTGCGCCCTCGGAAATTCCCGAGGACTGGTTTCTGACCAATGACATGAAGAAGCGCTCACGCGATGTGATCAATTCGATCTCGGGCAGCCGTCGCTCGTTTTCGCACGCCATCTTCACCCCAGGTTATCCCGGCTGGCTGGAGGAGATCGATCGTGCCATTGAGCTGTTGAAGCCCGATTCGATGAAGGGCTACACCATTGGCGACAACACCAACAAGCACCTGTCCAAGCACCCCTGGCTGATGGACGATGAAAAGCTGGTCTACCCCGCCTATGAAAAGTTCCTCAAGGCCGGGCTGCGCAATGTGTGCGTGCACAAGGGCCTGTTTCCGCCTTCGGTGGAGCAGCGCTTTCCGCACCTGCTGAAACACTCGATGGTGGAGGATGTGGCCAAGGCCGCCAAAGACTGGCCGCAACTTAACTTCATCGTCTACCACGGCGGCTACCGCTACGCTGGCGGTGGGCGCGCCGAAGACGCTTGGAGCCAGTTTGAGCGTACCGGGCGCATTGACTGGATCACCGACCTGGCCGAAATGCCCGCCAAGCACGGTGTGAAAAATATTTACGCCGATCTGGGCCAGCTGTTTGCCCAGACTACAGTGGTGGAGCCGCGCCTCGCTGCGGTGATGCTGGCCCAACTGGTCAAAGGCTTGGGAGCGAGCAATGTGGTGTGGGGCACCGATGCGATCTGGACCGGCGCACCGCAATGGCAGATTGAGGCCTTACGCCGCATCGAGGTGCCCGAGGAGTTGCAACGCAAGTACAACCTGCCGGCCTTGGGTGCGGCCGATGGCCCGCTGAAAAACGCGATCTTCGGCGACAACAACGCCCGCATCTACAACTTCAAGCCGGAGCAACGGGCAGCCCTGGCCAGCGACAAGATTGCCTACCACAAGGCGATTTATGAGCAACACGGTGAGGGACGCACCAATATGGCCTATGGCTATGTGAACCGTTCAGCCAGCGCCTGAGGTGAGCCTGTGTTGTGAAGGTTCTAGCGGGGTCAATAAGATCCCGCTAGAAATAACCCATCACCATCAGCTTCTTGGCCAGCAGGTCGGTGAAGTTCATTTCACCATAAGCGCCGGTTTTTTTCATGCTCGCCAGCACTTCTTCGACCAGGGTGTCCAGCGTCACACGATCGAGCAGGCCAAGGTCGAAACTGTGCGTTTCTGCCAGATACAGCGTCGCGTAAGGCAGGTATTTGTGCCTGATGGTTTCTTCTGTCAGGTTGCTGTACATGGCCGCTCTCCGCAAAGACGCTGCAAGGACATTTTTTGCAGCCGGTCTGTCTAGGCAGAACTTGGTTCATCGGGGTGCCTGCCTCGGTCAGGATGGTAGCAGGCTGACAAACTATACTGTTCGCTCGGCCAAGCCCAGCGGCTTGCAGGCGCCATGGCACCGCGGTGCCATGGAGACACTGCTGCGGCCTCGACCTTTCGCGAACTTTAATCCTTAGGAGACCCACATGGATAAACGCCATCTCATCAAAGCCCTGGCTGCCGCCCCGCTGGCCATTTCATTGCCGCAAGCCTGGGCACAGAACAAGCCATTCAAAGTCGGCCTGCTCGCGCCGATGACTGGCCCCTTTGCTTCCACCGGGCGCCAGATGGATGCTGGTGTGCGTCTGTACATGAAGCTCAACGGCACCACCGTGGCCGGGCGCAAGATTGAAGTCATCCTCAAAGATGACGCGGGCACCCCGGATGTGACCAAGCGCCTGGCGCAGGAGCTGGTGGTGAATGAAAAGGTGGATGTGTTGGCCGGTTTTGGCCTGACCCCGCTGGCGCTGGCTACCGCACCGATTGCCACCCAGTCCAAGACCCCGATGGTCAATATGCTGGCGGCCACTTCCATGGTGATCAATTCCACCCCTTACATGGTGCGCACTTCCATGACGCTGCCGCAAATCACCCTGGGCATGGGTGAATGGGCGGCCAAAAACAATATGCGCCGCACTGTGACCCTGGTCACCGACTACGGCCCGGGCCTGGACGCGGAGCGCACCTTCAAGGAACGCATGGCGCTCAACGGTGGCCAGGTGATCGAGTCCCTGCGCGTGCCGCTGCGCAACCCGGACTTTGCCCCCTTCCTGCAAAAAGTGCGCGACCTCAAGCCCGATGCCCTGTTTGTGTTTGTTCCCTCAGGGGTGGGCTCGCTGGTGATGAAGCAGTTTGTCGAGCGTGGCCTGGCCAACGCCGGCATCAAGCTGATTGGTACCGGCGAAATTGTGGATGACGACCTGCTCAGCCAGATGGGCGACGAGGCCATTGGCGTGGTCAGCTCCTACCCCTATTCGGCCGCCCACCCTTCGGCGCTGAACAAGAAGTTTGTTGCCGAATTCAAGAAGATGCACAACATCCGCCCCAATGCGGTGGGCGTGTTTGCCTATGACGGCATGCATGTGATTTACGAGGCGCTGCGCAAGACCGGTGGCAAGGGCGGTGGTGATGCGTTGATGGCCGCCATGAAAGGCCAGATCTTCGAGAGCCCACGCGGCCAGGTGCTGATCGATGCCAACACCCGCGACATTGTGCAGAGCGTCTTTATCCGTAAAACCGAGCGGGTCAATGGCGAGCTCTACAACATTGAATTCTCCGAAGAGAAGGATGTGCGCGATCCCAAGCCAGTGAGGTAAGGGCCAGCGATGGCCCGGCCTTTTTTTCGTGCCGATCAGGTCGGTAGTCTGCTCAGGCCGGCCGCCCTGCACCGGGCCCGGGAGCAGTTTCAGCAAGGCCAGATCGATGCGCACGCCTTGCGTGCGGCTGAAGATCAGGCCATTGCCGAGTTGGTGCGGCGCCAGCAGGACTGCGGCTTTCAGGTGGTGGTGGATGGTGAGTTTCGCCGCGAGAACTGGTGGATCGACTTTGTGCGCGGCTTGTCGGGGGTGGAGATTCGCGACGGGGTTGCCGCCCAGGCCTTTGTGGCGCCCCCAGCCGATTGTGGTCATAACCACGGGCAGGCTGCAGCCCAGGAGGAGCAGGGTTGGAAGTACGTGCCCAAAAATGTGCTCACCACCGGCAAACTGCGCCTGGCCGCGCCGGTCACGGTGGCTGACTTTACCCATTTGCAAGGCCTGAGCTCGCGCACTGCCAAGATCACCATTCCCTCGCCCACCCGGCTGCATTTTCATGGCGGACGTGCCGGCGTGTCGCAGGCGGCCTACCCCGATATCGAGGAATTTTTCGCTGATGTGGTGGCGGTCTATCGTCAGGAAATTGCCGCCTTGGAGGCGGCCGGTTGCCGTTACATCCAGATCGATGACCCGCTGCTCACCTATTTCATCAGTGAGCGCATGCGTGCCGAGGTAGTGGCCAGCGGCGACGACCCGCAGCAAAGGCTGCAGCGCTACATACAGCTGACCAATGACTGCATTGCCCAGCGGCGCCCCGAGACTGCGATTGGCATCCATGTCTGCCGTGGCAATTCGCGCAGTGGCTGGCTGGCCGAGGGCGGCTACCAGCGCATTGCCGAGGCGGTGTTTGGTGGCTTGCAGGTCGACCACTTTCTGCTGGAATATGACGACGAGCGCTCGGGCGACTTCCAGCCTCTGGCCCAGGTGCCGCGCGGTGTGAAGGTGGTGCTGGGACTGGTGACCACCAAGTTTGGCCGCCTGGAAAGTGCTGGCGACCTGATTCGCCGCATCCACGATGCCAGCGCCTTTGTGCCGCTGCAAGACCTGGCCATCAGCCCGCAGTGTGGCTTTGCCAGCACGGTGGAAGGCAACATCATCAGCGAGGATGACCAGTGGCGCAAATTGCAGCGCGTGGTGGACGTGGCCCGCACGGTCTGGGGCAGCGCGTAGGCTGGCTGTCCATCCACATGGTGGCGGGCTGGCGCCGGCGGGCGCAGCGCGGTGCGACATGAATCTGGCAACTGGCCACACAGCCCCTGGCATAGACCCGGCCTCGCTGGCCGCCCTGCCCCGCACACCCGGGGTGTACCTCTTTTGGGGCGAGGGTCAGTTGCCGCTCTATATCGGCAAAAGCGTGGATATGCGCAGCCGGGTGCTGGCCCACCTGCGCGCGCCCGATGAGGCGGCCATGCTGGCGCAGGCGCGCCGGGTGGAAGTCATCGAGACCGCGGGTGAGATCGGCGCCCTGCTGCTGGAGGCGCGCCTGATCAAACAGCTCAGCCCGCTCTACAACATCCGCTTGCGCCGGATGCGCAATCTGTGTGCGATTCAACTGATCGAGACTGGCAAAGGCCTGTCGCCCCAGATCGTCTCTGGCAAGGAAGTGGCCGTGGGCCTGACCGAGGGCCTCTACGGCCTGTTCAGCTCGGTGCGCGCCGCACAGGCCAAACTCAGTGAGCTGGCCCAGCTGCACCGACTGTGCCGCGGCTTGCTGGGTCTGGAGCAGATCGGCCCGCGCGGCTGCTTTGGCCTGCAGCTACGCAGCTGCCTGGGCGCCTGCGTGGGGCAGGAGGAGCGCCAGGCACATGACCAGCGGCTATTGTCTGCCCTGCTTGAGCTGAAGGTGCAGGTCTGGCCCTATCCCGGTGCCATCGATCTGGTGGAGCAGAACGGCGACTGGGTGCAAAAGCATCGCATCCAGGGCTGGCGCCACCTGGGCACCTGGTGTTCGCGCAGCGGATTGAAGGAGGTCTTTGCGGATTCAGACTTTGACCTGGACACTTACAAGATCCTGGTCAAGCCGATCCTGCTTAATCAGGTGAAATACACTTTGCTTACTCACTCGAATTCTTGAGCTGGCCGCGACTGCACAGGTCAGCCAATTCCCGCATCGAAATAGACTTTAAACACCATCCCTAGTCATATTGGGCCAAACCACGCTGCAGGCAGGCAACCAGATCGCCGAATTGAAAGGGTTTGGACAAATAGTCTGTGGCGCCGGCAATTTTGGCATTATTTTTGCTTTGATCAGTGACGTCAGCGCTCAATATGATCACTGGAATATGGCTGGTCAGGAGGTGAGCGCGAATAAGGCGCGTGGCTTCAGCCCCGTCCATGTCGGGCAGCTGGAGATCCATCAAGACCAGTTGGGGAACTCGGCCTATGCAAATTTCGATGCCACTCTTGGCGTTGCTTGCCACAATCAATTCGATATTGGGAATTTTTGCAATCGAAGCTCTCATCAAAGCGACATTGGAGGGGTTGTCCTCGATATAGAGGATCAGTCCCCGCAAGCTCTCCAGGTCAGCTTGAATATCGCCTCCCGCCTGTGGACCGGACGATATTTTGGGGGTTTTCTCCCTGGGGCCGGCGGGTAGTTCAAACCAAAATGAACTGCCTTTGCCTTCCTCGCTGACAAACCCGATCGTTCCCGACATCTTGTTGACCAAGTCCTTGGTGATGGTCAGCCCGATGCCGGTACCTTCAACAGCACCGTCAAGAGCGCCCATTCTGTTGAAAGGCTTGAAAACTTCCTCATGATATTTAGCAGGAATGCCAATACCAGTGTCTGTGACTACAAAGCGGCACATGGATTCGGTGGGCGCCATCACATCCAGCCGTATTTTTCCACCATCAGGTGTGTACTTGATGGCATTTGAAAGCAGGTTCAGCAACACCTGAGTGATTCTGGTCTGATCTGCCATCACCGTGGCGCTCTTGGGTAAGGAGTCGTTAATCTGGAAATCGATGTTTTTGGATTTCAACAGAGATGAGGTCATCAAGCTACAGGAGTCAACAACATTGTGTGCAGAAATTGGCTCAATAGTGAACTGCACACTACCGGCCTCAATCTTTGACAGTTCTAGCACCTGGTTGATCAATTGCAGCAGGTGGTTGCCCCCATTCATAATTTGTTGAACATAGCCCTTTTGTTTTTCGTCGAGCGATTTGCTCATCTCAAGTATTTGGCCAAAACCCAAAATAGCATTGAGCGGGGTACGCAACTCATGACTCATGGAGGAAAGAAACTTGCTTTTGGCCAGGCTGGCATCCTCAGCCACTTTGCGGGAAAGCTCAATATCTTTCAACGCATTATGTTGGGCTGTGATGTTCTGAGCTACCCCATACATCCGCAGGCCTTGCTCGGGGCCATGATCAACCACATAGAAGCAAACCTTGATAAATCCAATTTCGCCCTGCTTGGTGAGGATACGGTGCTCGAACTGGGTTGAGCTACTGAACACAGTGGAATTGAGGGCGTGATCGAAAACGCTAATGAACATGTTGCGATCGTCTGGATGACAGAAAAGGTCCAGATACCGATCCAATGACACTCTGAATTCACCAACCCTCTCAGAGATGGCGCTGAGCAAGCGGTAAAGGTCATCATTCTTGACGATCTGCTTGTTGAACACCCGGAAAAATTCTTCGTTAAAGATGAACTGTTTGGTCTTTGCTTCGAACTCCCAGTAAGCTGCCCCCAGGGCAAGTTGCATATAGTTGGACAGCTTGACCTGGCTGATCGTTAAGGCACGCTCAGATTGGACATGCGAGGTAATGTCGGTGATTGTGAGCACCAACCCGTCAACCGTATTTGATTCCCGGGTGATATAGGCGGAAGCATTCAACTCAAATTCGCGCAGATTATGCGAAAACTTGCCAAGGAAATGGGCGACATTGGAATCTGACTGCGCATTGATTGAATTTGTGATGAATGGCAGTTTTCTGATTTTCCCAATCAGGTCTTCGAAGGCAAATCTCACTGGAACCGAAGCCAGGTTTTGATTTAACAAGGCTTGGTCGATCTTGAAAAAATTCAGGGAATCCTGGTTGAATCGTCGAATTCTCAGATCCCTGTCAATTACCAGCACGGCGATTCCGGAACAGTTGAGAACATTTTCCAGGTCGTTCGAGGTGTTGATGACTTCAATTGTTCGGGCTGACAATTCGTCATTGACCGTGGTCAGTTCCTCATTGGTGGCCTGCAGCTCTTCGTTGGAGGTTTCTAGCTCTTCATTCGAAGCCTGCAATTCTTCATTGGCCGCTTGCGCCTCCTCATTGAGTGACTGTAGTTCCTCGTTGGAGGTTTCCAGCTCTTCAATCACGGTTTGCAGGCTTTCCCGAGTCAGGGTCAATTCATGCGTGAGCTC
>Ga0129333_10006062_pt1 | contig 11416 bp, 6 predicted proteins | sample CPB6_08_DNA_FD_94474 | JGI IMG/M metagenome (GOLD analysis project Ga0129333, IMG submission 94474) | Freshwater to marine salinity gradient microbial communities from Chesapeake Bay, USA - CPBay_Sum_0.6_0.8_DNA | ecosystem: Environmental > Aquatic > Marine > Coastal | place: USA: Chesapeake Bay...
AGTCTTACTCTTTTTTTCATCTTAGCGCGCTATATACTAAATATAATAAATTCTAAACTAATGTGTAAACTTCAAAGGTTTAATCTAATTCTTCTACTTCATACCCTTGAGACTTATACCATTCTATTTCTTCTGGAGTTAATTCTGCTTCTATATATCCTCCTTCTTTAAATCCTTTACCGGTACCTTCAAAGAATCTAGTATAATCTTCATTATTTTTATAACCTGTATAAATTTTCGGACTTTGTAATTTACCTAAAGGGATTGTTTCAAATCCTTCTAATACCTGACCATACTTTGGTGAATTAAATACTTGATGTTTTGGTACTGTAAAATATTTAGATTGAATAAATTCTTTTGGTAAATTTTGTCTAATAGTATTATTAAACATATACTTCATCGGTATGCTCTGAGTCATGTCTTGTCCTTCATAAGATTTAACTATATTTCTATTAATTCTTTGATTTCTTATATTTAAAGCATTTTGAACATTCTCAGGAAGACCTGTGTGCATTCCAGGTACTATTTGCATATCACCTTGAAAAGTAGGAATTCTTTTACTCCATTTTTCTGCCAAAGGTGCTTGAAATATTTCTATTGCTCTATCAACTGATGGTTGTATTCTATAGCCATAAGATCCATAATAGTCACTTGGTCTAATTCCTTCTACATCCATTGAAAAACCAGTGTTATCAATATTGCTACCCCTTACCGAATTTAGCAAATTTTTTTTAGCAAAATAATCATCTACACTATTCTCCATGAATCTTGTATAAGTATTACTTTGTATTGTTAAATCATTTACAAATTGTTCATCTGTTTTTTTAGGATTTTTTAAATGTGTGTAAACTTCATCTAAATATTGTGGGGATTCATCTACTATGTTTTTTAAAACTGGATTACCACTATTTTTTATAAAGTCCATTTTAGTATCAAAGTCTTTTTTAACATATGTAGCAAGAGATTTACCAGATTTTTGATTCTGATTAATTGTTTTTAATATATCTGGAATTTGTTCAATACTTTCTTTATTTGTAAATAAATATCCATCAATAGCTGGATTATTAAAATCTAAATCTGGATATTGTTTTTTTAGTTTATTGACTCTATACTGATCTACCTTTAATAATTTTTCTAATTCTTCTTCACTACCTATAGTTCTTTTTCTTGGCATAGGATGTGCAAATTCATCTAATCTTCTTTTAATTAATGTTTCTGGTAAATCTTGTGAGTACCTATCTAAGTTTTTATTTTTTAATGTTACTCCTCTTTCTTTTGCTAAAGTTTTTAAATAAGATGGTTGACTAGATGTTTTAGAAGAAATATATTTACCTGTTTTAGATACATCATCTGCTAAAAGATTTAACCCTGCTTTTATATTGCTTGCACTTACAGAACCTTTAGGCATCATTGGTAAAAATGTTCCCGCTGCTTCTAAAGCTGCTGTACCATAATTACCCTTATACATATTGTTACCAATAGAAGCACCCCAATACATTGGGTTGATCATATTTTGTACATCTGATATTTCAAATTGTCCAGGTGTATATCCTACGGATCTTAAATAATTTTGATAATCTGGATTTTCTCTATCTACTAAACCTCTTCCCATTCCTGGTATATATGCTTGTTCTCCAGATACAAATCTAGATGCCATTCCTAGAGGGTCTACCATAAAAGCTTGAGCTCTGTCACCTATCTGATCAATGAAAGATTTTTTTTCATACTCCTTCCACTTACGTGCTTCAAATTCTTTTTGTTGTTTTTCTTTTTCTTTTACAGCAGCATCTACTCTAGGTCTGTTCATTACAGCAGCTGCTGCAAAATCTGGTACAACTGTACGTGTATTATCTGATACTAATGCTTTTGGAATATCTATAGTAGATTGTTGTTGAAATTTTTTCTGTGCTCTTTCCTGATTTAATCTAGCTGTAATATTAGGATCAAATAAAGCATTCACCATAGGCATTGGAGCAGCTTGCGGTCCAGCTAAATTAGATGCTTTTTGTGAAGTTGTTTTTTGAACAGGTTTAGCATTAGCTTCTAGTAACTTAGTCCTTGTTCCCTTTGGGTCTTTTATAGGAGTATACTTCCAGCCTGTATCTTTACTTTTAATTAACCAGTTTCCTTGAGAATCTTTTTTATAGTATGTATCCTTTCTTCCTGGGTACATATATATTTGACCACCTGTTTGAAACTCATCAACTTCTTCTACAACATATCCACCATCTCTATAAGCTTGTATCTCTTCTGGTGTAAGTTCTGTTTCTATATATCCACCATCATTTTCTTGTAGCATACCTATAGACTCACCATAAGTCCAGTCTCTAAGAACTTTTCTTCCAGAGTTAAGTGGGATAGGTCCAAGCTTACCACCTTCTTTATATCTGGTCATACCACCACTACTCATCTCCATTGATGGATTGTATACTACATCAGGTTCTTCTTGAATATTAGTAGGACCTCCTGTTTGAAAGTACGGTGCAGTAGGATCATATACTCTATTCTTTCTTTTCTTTTTCTTTTTTAGATATGGGTTCTTTGTAAATAGTACATTAGTTGCTGTGATATCTCTTGTAAACTTTTTACTACCTCCTCTTCTCATTTGAGGATATTCATCTACATAGTCTGCTCCAGGAAAATCATAATCTTGATTAGGATACATCATCTGTGGTTGCCCTACATTAGGATATGCCATTACAGGATAAGGTACTCCTTGCATAGTAATATTACCTCCAGGAATTCTAGTAGGTTTTCCAGGATGTCTCCATTGTCCTCTAGGATCATAGATAATATCTCTTGGTTGAGCTGGAGCTTTAGCTGAGTTTAAATCTGCTTTAATCTTAGACAGTGCTTTTTTGTTGTAACCCATTATCTTGGCGAATATGTATTTTTAACATTCATGATTTTAACTATCATATTTGTTTCACCTGAAACAGTCTTACTTAAGTTTAAGAAGTTTAGATAGTGTCTAAATCTTTTTCTTTGAAGCTCTGATTTTTGATAATCAAGATTAGCAGGATTAAGAATCTTACTGTAACCATTAGGTGATGTAATCCAAATGTTTTGTTCTTCATATGGACCATCTAAGATTGTTGAACCTGGTACTACTGGTCCAGTTGGAGGATAATCTGAACCTACAGGGAACTCCCCTCTATCTTTTGTTATATCCCAGAATTGATTGAATCTATATTTATTCTCTTCCTTAGAAAACAATATATCAATGTCATTTAAATTTACTTGTGGGTAATCTAAACTAAGTGTGATATTATTCTTAGGGAATAGATTTAGATTAAGATATCCTGATACTTGTTCAGAATTAAATACTACAGCTTTATCAAAGTTGTAATCTAATACATGAAACTGATCTATACAATTATATTTTGCTCTCCTATAACATTCTAAGATGTACTCCATTGATCTGGTAGTAGTAACAGTCTGTCCTGTAATAAATGGGAACTCTATTTCAAATGGGTAATTTACTCCATAGAAGTTACAGAAGTCATCACAGTTTGCATTGTGTTTCCATACTTGATTAAATACTGTAGTACAGAAAGTATTCTTAGTAGGTAAGAAAAGACTTGGGTGCCAGTCATGGAATGAAATCCAAAATTTAGTTTTAGGATCATAGCTTATTGTCCATGAAGCATCCTCAAAATATAATGGGTCTCCTAAGTCTACAAAAGTTTTAGTAGCTTCTCCTAGTGTATTTACAGTAAAGAATTTATTTTGTTTTCTGTTATATACCAGGGTATCCTTTCTGTCATCTCTTAACTTGTAATCCTTTTTAGTAAAATAAAGTACAGAGTTTTCATTATCGTAGTTTGACTGACAACCTATACCTGCTACTGGATTATCAATATGGGGATAGTCAGGAAAATCTTCTAGTAACTTAAACGGTAAGAAATTATTAAACCACCATTTCATACCAGCTTGAGATATCTCAGTTAATCCTTGAGCATATGAAAATATTTTACCTTGATTCTGAGATACATAGTAAAGACCTGCTGGTGTAGAGATTACACTTCTAGAATCTTGTGAAGATCCATATTCATATGGTTTATCTGCAATTACAACACTCTGAGGAGTCTGTGCAAATAATCCTCCATCACCTATAGTAATCTTTGTACCAAAGTCTGTTTGTAATTGATCTACTCCTTGGAAAGCTAACGGACTAGAGTTTTTAAATGTAATAAAGATACCTGTCTTAGCAAAGTTCTTTACTCCAGAGATTTGGTCTTTAAACTCTTTATAGTTATTTACAAGATATACAAACCAAGAGTCTTTTGCTGACTCATCTTGTTGTGGTAATGAGTATATGATTCTATCCGGGTAATAAGTGTAACACAACTTAGATACCTCTGGATCATAATATCTAGACTGTAGATTACCCTGTGAGAAATACTGAGTAAACAGTTTAGAAATAGCTAGTGAATAATCATATGCATAATAGTTACCTCTTTCTATTGTATCAGGATTAATATTAAACATACTTTGCAAGTCCGTATATGAATAAGGATTGTATGCTTTTTGAAATGTTTCTAATCCATCAATTCTAAAGTCAACTATAATATCACTCTCTACAAAGAAGTCTCTTACTACGCAGGTTGCTAAATAGAAATATGAATCTTTTTCAGAGAATCTTACTTCTGGTAAACCTGTAGGTATATTTTGATCTATAAGATAATTGAAATCATCATTATCAAGTCTATAGTATGCACTTGGTAAAAGTCCTGTGCCTAATGTTGGTGGGTTTAATGACCAGTTACCACTGCCAGGTGCAAGATTACCAATATCATATTTTTCAGAGTTAATCCAAAATCTAGGTTCAGGTATTAACTGTCTAATAAAATAGTTAAATGAGAATCCATCTGGTTGTCCATATAACCAGTCATAGAAAAAGAGCATTACATTCTTTTCTGTATATCTACTTATATAAGTATCTCCTCCAAAAAATGTAGGTGTCTTATCAATTTTCTTTTGTTGAAGAATATAATAAGTAGTTGACCCATCAATGTTTTCATAAGAACATTGTATACCTGTATTTTCAGATGCTGGATAATTATCACCAGATGGTCTTCTAGATAATTTTTGTTCACATGGAGTTACTGGAATTTGTTTTATTGATTCAAGTTGTCCATACTGATTTACTATTCTGAGTTTTAATCCTGCATAGTGACTTGTTATTGTAGCTGCAAATGGTTTGATTTTATCTCTTTGAGAAAAACCTACTTCTCCCAAATTTCCTCTTGCTGTTCCTATAGTTACTAAACTATTATCTACATTATTAGAGGATAAAATAAAATGAGGACCATCATTTTGATCATCACTATTTGTAGTTCTAATAATAACAGAGTTTTGTCTTTTAAGATTATTTACTCTATACTTTTCAACTACTGCACCATTTACATAAGGAGGAAGTTCTTGAATAGTATCTCTTAGATAAAAGCTTTCTTCAATTTTAAATCTTCTTCTTTCGTTTAGATCATGTGCAAAAAATCTTTTATAATAACCATGACCTAGCATTTGCAATGCATACTGTCTATAAGGTACTAGTGCATATATAGCTCTTAGTGTTAAATCAGCTCCTTCAGAAAAGTAGTATAAGAAATTACCTACTGCTCCTAATATTCCTAAAATACCTCCAGCCCCTACTTCAGTACTTACAGTAGCTGCTTCTTTATAACCACCTAATGCTAAAAATGAATTTGTAGATTGATTTGTAAGTGTGCTTATTGCTAATCCTGAACCAAAGGCATCTACAAAAGAACCACCACCTGTAGCAAAGTATGCATTTAATGCTGCATTATAAGTATTTAAACTTTGATTAATAGCAGCTATCTGAACTGGATTAAGCGGATTTGGATACAATCTTTGTGGGATAGTTGTATTTCCTTGTACAGATTGAAGTTGAAAGAAACTATCATAACCTCCTTTAGGTGAATTAACAGTTCTTTTACCAAGTAGACTAATCAGACCTTCTACAATACCACCTAAGAATACAGCAGTTACTATAGCATTCTTAAGCATTTTTTGTTGAGGCTGCTCATTTGGTTCTATAAAAGATTGTTCTGATCTACCTTTTAAAAAACCATATAATTTTAACTCAGTTGCTGATAAGAATGGAGTTCTGAAGTTTGTATCTGGTGAATGAAATGTGATAATATTTTTAGGCATATCCTCAATGACATAGTCAATTCTATTATCATCATCATCTGTAGCTTTTATGTATGGATCATTTATACCATCTGTTGATGGATTAAGAGGACCGTTAATATTATTATCAGGATTAAGAGTTGTAATAGTATTAAAAGGATGATTAGGATATAATCCTTTTAAAGGTTGTAATGGATTAACTTGATCTACTTTAAGATTATAAGGTCTTAAGTTATTTACCATTCCTTTTGCAATGATAGACTTATTACCTTCTCTAGAACCTCTTAGTATTTCATAACCTACTATTCCTGGTATATCATTACCTTGATTATCTTTTGGTATAATTATATTATTAAACTCTATTCCTAATATTCTTATCTTATTAGGATCATTACTATTAGGACCAAATAAAGGTGGTGAACTAAAATGTTTTGTTATAGAAAGTTCTATACCATTAGTAGTATAGATTACATTTTCTGGAAACTTATGATGTCTTATTGCTTTACCACATAGATCATAAGATGTATCTGTACCTACTCCTGTCCAACAATGTTCTGATGGATTCCATACTTCAGGTTTATTATCAGGATATCTTTCTGTAGATTCCCAATATGCCATAGGACCTCTTCCTATAATTAACCCTCCATCATCTAATACTTCTGGTGGAGTAACTGGTGACCCTGTTGCAGTATTATATACTTCAAATACTCTTTCCGGTGCAAAGATTGAATCAAAATTATTTAATACTGCATCTTCTGGTAAGAACTGTCCTGTTTGTGGTATTCTGTATTCTACAGGTGCTCTTCCTGGAATATGATATGCTGATGATTTATCTCCTGTATTATATACCCATCTAATAAAGAATGAGTACACTTCATCTCTTAGATAACTAGGTTTGTATCCACCTTGATTATAATAATCTGCAGGATACTCTGTTGATACCCAATTAGTTGTAATAAGATTTGCTAAAGGCTGATAGTTAAAATCAAATCTAGAAGAAGGTCCTACTCTTAGTAAATAGTTATTTACTTCAAGTATCATATCAGACTTTTCAAACACAGGAGTCTGAATTGGTAATTGGGCTATAGGAACTGATATAAGATCCTCTTTAATTTGATCTAAGTAAATTTTAGTTGTGTTACTTGAATATATACCAATCTGTTTTGCAACAGCTCCTTGATTTATATTCTGTACTACTACCAGAATAAACTCATCAAAGTTTTCATTATCAGCATCTATGTCTATCTCTAATGCTCCTTGTGGTTCAGGTAATAACCATATGGGTTGCACATTACTTAGTGAAAACCAGTCTGTAACTTTCTGACCTTTTATAGAATAAGCTAGAGTAGCCATGTAAGATCCATTACGTAATGTACCACCTGCTTTACCAGGAGATACATGAATACACGGAGTTTTCATTAATCTAGCTAATCTTATTGCATCACAATCTAATTCAGTTGTGTTAGCACAAGTTATACAAGAAAAATCTATTGGATGTCCTGTAGGCCATAATCCAGGTGAAGTTTGTGAGGTACCTGATGAATCCGTACATATTTGTTGCCATGCTACACCTGGCCACTGAATAACATCACCTGATGGATTAGCATATGTATTATCTCCTTGCCACACATAATTATTTGCAGGCCATGTTTGCGGATCACCTACATTAAGATATCTATCAGGGTTTAATCCATCAGCCCAGTATACTTGCCAAGTACAATCTTCTTTTTCTCTAGCAGCACCAGTAATTAAATCCCACTTACTAAAGTTCAAACAAGGGTCTAATACAATAGGTCTGTATATACATGTAGTTTCTTCAAACAATCCTATCTCAGAATTGATTGATGGTAAGGTTTGATCAGGTCCGTGTATTGCTGTAAATAGTATCCACTTATCACTGTAGAGATGTACTGAACCAATTATATAAGCAGCTCCATTTACAGTAGGTGCTGTAAGTACACAAAACTTATTTGATGACTCATTAGACAGTGTTCCTAAATCTCCTTCAAAAGTATTATTAGTTGCATTACGTGCATGAGTCCACATTCCTTCTGAAACAAATGAAGGATCAGAGTCTTTGTTAAGACCTTTTATAAAAGTGTTACTTTTATCTTGACTAAGATTCTGTTGCTTTGCCATATTAGATTACTCTCATTCCTGCATAGTATCTATAATACCTAGCATCAATTGGATAACTCTTAAACATATTGTAGTACTTACCATACATTGCTACTCTGTTAGCCCACCAGAGCTTTTTCATCTCTGCAAAGTTAGGAGTGTTTACTACATTAAGTGCTTGATTTCTAGCAGCTCTTAATCTACCTTCTATAAATTGCACCTTCTGACTTACATCTTCTCCATTCATAAGTAAATTCTCAAGTATTCTTGATTTTAAAGCATACTCATAATAATCATTAATAAGCTCATGATCTGGAACAAGCAGGTCTCCGTTCTCATCTTCTAATGCACCTTGGTAGTTAAGATATACTTTACCACAGTTAAATGTAGTATATAGAAAACCGTTTTTAATCCATCCTTCATTAGGAGTATTCCAATAAAGATTTGGGCACTGGCATTCTATATTTTCACTAGCTCTCATTCTTAAAGGAATAAGTACAGTATAAGTCCTACTCTGACCTGTACCTAGTATTTGAATAAGTTCATAGTTCTCACCTTTACAATTCATAAATACACGAGGTCTTATGCATGTATCACCATATGGATTGTTTGGATCATATTCCCCAGGTAAATAGTTTTGAGGAGGACGTACTTGTCCTTGACAAGCTGCTGTATTATTACATGGATGTGAATTGCACACAGAACAGTTTACTGTTGGTGCAGCACATTGATCAACTGTAGAGGGGACTTCTCTATAAGGTACTTCTTGTATGTTAGTACCTCCTATATTATATCCAGTATCAACAGCAAAATCACCGCAAATAAGAGCATAATTAAAAGTGTAAAAATCATCAGGTAGTTTAGCTTTGCCGTGTTCTATTTCAAGTATTGTTTCTTTCTGTTGATTAATTCTTAGACCTAAATCATAATTCAATCTTCTTGCCACTTTGATTAAACCTTGTGGCTCAATCATATTTTCTAATGCATAGTTTTGAAAGTCTACTAGAATATCTTCAAGTAAAGTATCAAAGGTTCTATATTTGAGTGTATAATTGAAATCCATTATCTAAGTGCATTTTGTGAATCATCTGGTCCATTAGGTGGAACTTGTAATGCTGTTGTAAGATCTTTAATTACAAACTGCTCTATCTCAGAAAATAAGTATTCTGGAAATGGTAAAGCTAAATCTTGTTTTGGTCTACATTGATTTTCAGGAGTAGGACATAAGAAGTCAGATTTGTCTCCTTCAAATATTCCTTCTACTTTAATAGCATCCCAGTCAGCATTACCTATATAAATATAACCGTCTCTATACCAGAAGTATATCTTATTATTATACTTATAGTTTGTTGATCTTGTTATAGAGACATATGTAGCAGGTTCTGTTCTAAACATTCTTATAGATGAATCTATAGAAGATACAGTTCTTAATAGTGGTCCAAACATTCCTTCAAATACTTGAGGAAGCTTGTCTTTAGTTCTTTTAAAATAACATCCTGAATAAACTCCTGTGCAACCTGCTTCTACTTTATCAACATCAATAAGTTCCATATAAGGAAGAACAGTAAACAAAGAACTTATTCTCATAAGCTTGTTCATGTTGTCCTCTCTCTTTAAAAGAGTCTTACCATACTTAACTATAGAGAAATAAATATTTCTATCAGTTAAAAAAGGATCCTCCTTAACAGCTTTGAGAGTTGCTCTAACTCTTGATATTGCTTGTGCTACAGTTGTCATAACTCAAAGTCATTATAACTTTTTAATTTCTGTTCTGTTTTGTATAATGCATATTGTCTTGTTTGCTCCTTTACATAAACTTCTCTAAGTTTTTTTACTGGGTCAACTTTCACGTACATTGTCCAGTTTTCAGGATATGCTTTAGCAACAGCTCTTTTAAAATTTCTACAAGCTCTGAATCCCCAACATTCTCTAAATTCAAACTTGTATTTATTTGCATAACTTGTATAGAATATTTTAGCTAGTTTACCATCTGTTTCCCAATTAGTATTACTAACCGCTACACCATACTTTTTGGATTTAACATGGTCTACATTTTTACTCTTTGCATTCTCACATGTTCCAATAAATAATGTTCCTATGCTCTCTGGAAACTGAACACCATCTCTATACTCAATCACATTCTCCCACATAAGAGTATTGAACCTTTTAATTATATTTCTTATATCAGATTCATTCATATCCTTATGTTTTGGATACTTAGTTTTAAAGTTATCAAAGAACTTTTTTGTTAAGACACTAAAGCCATTCTGTCTGAATCTTGGAGCTTTAACATCTGGCAAGTTATACTTCTTATGCATTATACTATTTAATATACAAAAAATTATCTACTATAGCAAATATACAGAAAATACAAACCCTGGGCAGAGGTAGCACCCAGGGTTTTTTGTTAGTCACAGAAACCAACAAACTGCGACATCTTAACCAACAATAGTAATATTTGCAGTTCCACCAGGAACAAGTGTTACTGAAATAGTATTAGCATCGGTGATAGTATATGTATAATCTGTACCATGTACATATGCTGTATATGGTAAAGTTGTATTTGTTGTTAAAGACACTACAATATCTGTAGTATTTAAGTTATGTGTAATTACTGTAGGTGTATTTACATTAAATACAGTTGAGTCAGCATACTTGCTTGTCCTAGCAGTTACTTCTTGACAGAAGTAGTCTGAGATATTCTGTAATGCTGTTTGTACATTATCATCTTGATTTACAATAGTATCTTGATTACATACAATATCTGTAGCTGTATATATAATACATTGAGAATCAAATACTTCTGAACAAGGTTGTGGGTCAGGACAGTCTACTGGAGTAGGACATGGAGGTGGAGTTGTAAGGTATGTATCTTTACATCCACAATCTATTTGATTACATCCACAGTTATTACAATGTGCCATAATAATATTTATTAAATTTCTTGTACTAGTATTTGAGCTTGACTTACATAAGCTTGTTGACCCGCAAATGCTGTTTTAAACTTAAGACTAACAGTCTCATTATTATTTAAGGTTAGTCTTTTAAAAAAGCTTACATTTTTTTCTGTAGCAAGTTCTCTAAATCTAAACTCAACAGGATTTGCACCAGGACTTGTAAGTACTTGTTCTGCTGTTGATAT